>Ga0153985_1000098_pt1 | contig 26461 bp, 18 predicted proteins | sample TSGA069MetaG_FD_104715 | JGI IMG/M metagenome (GOLD analysis project Ga0153985, IMG submission 104715) | Attine ant fungus gardens microbial communities from Georgia, USA - TSGA069 MetaG | ecosystem: Host-associated > Fungi > Mycelium > Unclassified | place: USA: Georgia, Alexander Wildlife...
AAAGTAGCGAGCGACGAGCGGTTGACGGTCTTTTAGAAAGCTCCATTTATGGAGTATGTGAGTGGGGACCTCTTCTAGAGGTGTTAAAAAGCCACCCGTTTTCACGGGTGGATGGGTTACTATATAGAACTTTAGGGGTAAATTTACAATTTTCCTAGATTCTTCGCTTGTGCGACACAGGCTTTGATACCTTCCGACCATGTCTCGTCAAAGCCCATATCAACCATTTTATTGATTGCCGCAAGTGTAGCAGCTCCAGGCAGTAAGAGCTTTTTCTCCAAATCTTTTGGACTCTCAGTAGCTGTCATCAGCATTTCGGCGCTGCCTTTCATGGTTTGCGCAAAAATTTGCAGAGCAGTATTTCCATCAATGCCCATACCTTCGGCTTCTTTCACGATAACGTCTGCAATATGGTAAAAATATGCTGGAGCAGCTCCGCCAAAGGGAATAATATCATCAATTAACTCAGTCGGCATTTCTTCTACGATACCGCTGCTCGTCAAGAAATGTTCGGCCTTTTGATAGTCATCTTCGTTCAGCGCTTTTCCGCGTGCTACAGCATAAGCTCCCATTCCAACTTGAGCAGTCAGGGTAGGTACGCATTGAACGACTTTAGCATCGTTACCTAAGTTTTCACTGAACCATTCAGTGCTGATACCAGCCGCTAAAGTAATAAAAACGTTCTTATTTGAATAAACGGGTTGAACCTGCGGCATGATAGATCGAATGATTTGCGGTAAAACTGCAACGACAACTATTTCAGAGTTTTCGACTAATTCTTCAATCGATTCATAGGTTTGATAACCTTTAGTTCGGTAATCTGCTAAAACATCTGGATTGATATCGTAGATTCCTATTTCATTTGTTTGATAATTTTTACTTAATGCAACACCTGAGAGGATCGCTCTAACGATATTTCCTCCACCGATACATCCAACTTTTGTTCCCATATATATTTCATCCCTTCTTAAATAATGTAACCTAAATTATTGTGTTAAATCTTCTGCGATTGATGCAGAAACTTCTTTTGTTGTTTTTGAAGTATTGTTCATATTTGCGGCATCGCTTAAATTCATATCTTTGGTTTCTGGAGCCATAACAATAGAAAGTATCAAACCAGCCACCGATATTCCTGCACAGATGTACAGCGAGGTTTGTAATCCAAGGTTTTCTAGTACAACCGGGGTGAAGAAAGTGGAGACTGCTGAAAGAATTCGGGTCAATCCTGTAACAAAGCCAACAGCGGTTGCTCTGATTTGGGTAGGGAAAAGCTCATTAGGATAAACGAATTCATGCGAGCCGCCAGCTGTATTTGATGCACCAAACAGGACGAACAACCCGAGCACCATCCAAAATGGCAGGTTTGTATTTGCGGTAATTCCCAAAACTGTTAGGGCAATCGTGCAAATCAAGAAAGAAGCGATCAAGGTTGGGCGACGACCTGCTTTATCCATATACAAGAAAATCGGAACTAAACCAATCAAGTACAGACAGTTAATGATCGCTGAACCTAGATATTGCAGATTGCCATCCGAAAAGCCCATTTGCTCCATAATAGTTGGCAGGTAGGTACCAATCGCAAAAACGGGAATGATCTGCATTGTCCAAAACGCTGCTACAAAAAAGACCCATTTGCCATAGCCATTTTTGAAAATATCGGTAAAAGATGCTTTTTCAGCTTCCATAGTAAGGTCGCAATCTAAGATCACATTGTCGCCGATTTTTGCTAAAATCGCCGGAACTTCATCTCCACGCCCTTTATTGGTCAGCCATCGGGGGGATTCGGGCATGTTGCGAATCGCAATTGACCAGCCGAATGTTAATACAGCACTGCTGACTAACATCCAACGCCAGGCCCCGTCACCTAATGGCAGCATCAAATAGCAGACTACGTTTGATAACGCGTACCCGATAAACCATAACGCGTTTAAGAAACCAACGACGTTTCCTCGGTTCTTTTGAGGTGCAAATTCCGCAAGATAGGGGCCAGCGATTGAAAAAGTTGCGCCAACACCAAGTCCTAAAACGATTCGCAAAATAAATGCCTGCATCGAATTTGTGATAAAAAATTGCAAGATAGCCGCTACAGTAAGAAAAATAAAGTCATACATGTAAATCTTCTTACGGCCTATCAGATCGGTTAAGTATCCTCCGATGATACTGCCGAATACCATTCCTAACAGAGTTCCCATACCGATCAATCCCGACATAACAGGGGTCATGGCTATTTGACTACCCATGACAGAAAGTGCGATGGTTACTGATCCAATTACATAACCGGTGACTAACGGGCAACCTGAGCAATAAGCGATCAGCTTTAGATGATATTTATTAAAGGGTACTGCATCCATTGTTACTGTGTTGGTGTTCATAGAGTCCTCCCATTTTGTGCATTCGTGTAGTGTCATTTCTAAAAACTAAATGATAGTCTCAACATATTTTTCTACGATTGATTGACAATGCTCCATGTGTTCAGCAGAAGGGGGCATCAGATTTGGTAAAGGGTAGGTTCGCCCTAGCCGTTTATAGGTCTCTGTTCCTAAACGATGATAAGGAAGCAGTTGAATATGCTGAAGATGTATCAGCCTTTTACAAAATTGTCCGATGCTTTCCAGTTCTTCGTCCGCATCGTTTATTCCTGGAATAATGGGGATGCGGACGATTAAGTTGAAATCCTGTTCCAAGTCATTGGTTTTCAGCAAATTATCGAGGATTCGTTTGTTACTGCCACCGATATATTTCTGATGTTGTTCATAAGAGAACACTTTTAAATCAACAAAAGCTGTATCGACATAAGGCAGTATCGAACCAACAACATTCCAAGGAGCATAGAAGGTAGTTTCTATTGCGGTGTTGATACATTCTTCCCAAGCAGCCTTTAGTAGCTCGCGGGAAAAGTCAGGTTGTGCTAGCATTTCACCGCCAGATATCGTAAGTCCGCCGCCGGAATGGAAGTAGCAGCAAGAGTCCTTCCGAATCTCCTTCATCACATCTTCTACCGAAAGGACCTGACCATAAACTATATTTTTGGCGTGTTCAATTTTAAATGATTGACTTTCAGGGGTAGAGCACCAAAGACAACGCAGTGGACAACCCTTGAGAAAGACAACCGTTCGAAAGCCGTCGCCGTCATAGACCGAACCACGTTCAATTCGAAGGACCATTCCTGTTGTTGTTTGCTTTTCTTCTATTATGATGTCTCGTTGTTCTAGCATGATGATTCCCCTTTAGTTTGATTTAGCTGACCCAGCCGCCTATGGAGGTACGGCCAATGATCTCATCTTGGACTACTTTTCCTAATTCGACATAGAAGGCAGTGTATCCAGCCACACGGATTAAGAGGCCGCGATGATTTTCTGGGTGTTTCTGCGCATCAATCAAAACTTCGCGATCGACGACATTGAACTGCACATGATACACATCTAACGTACACAATGTTTTTAATAGATTCATCATGTGTGAAATGCCTCGCTGACCTTCTAAAATGGAAGGCTCTAATTTCATGTTCAATTGTGTTCCTTGAGTATAGCGAGCATGAGGAATATGGCTGACAGATTTTAATAAAGCAGAGGGCCCGTTCTTGTCAGTTCCACCAGTAGCACCGATACCGTCAGTTAATGGTGTCCATGCTTTTCGTCCTGAAGGCAGGGCGCCGACCCATTCACCGATTGGCGTATTCCCTGATACCGGCAGCATCCCAGTTGTCATTTTTCCGAATTTCGTATCGTATTTCTCAAATTCGTCAATCACATAAGTAAAGACTTCACCGACGATCCAGTCTGCGCGTTCATCGTCATTTCCATATTTCGGTGCTTCTAAACAAAGCTGTTGAATGTCATCATAGCCGTCGAAGTTTGCAGACAAAGCTTGGCACAATTCATCCATTGTTACTTTTTCTTCATCAAAGACCAAGTTGCGAACTGCCGCTAATGAATTTATGATATCTGCTTGACCAACCGTGATTACACCACCGCCGCAGTTGTATTTTGCGCCGCCCATGCTGTAATCCGTTGCTGACTCTAAACAATCTGGGAATCCCAATGATAGAACAGGAACAGGTCGGTAATTCATACTCAAGTAATCTAGTAACTGATTTCCAGAAACGATCACATCTACAAAGTAGCGGATATGGGCTTTGACTGCCTCAAAGAAGTCATCGAAGGTTTTGAAGTTTTTCGGATTTCCCGTTGAGACAGATACACGTTCTCCGGTTTTCCGACTCATACCATCGTTCAAAGCCATTTCAATGATGCCGCCCATATTCATATCAGCCATATCTGTATATTGTTTCATTCGACCGGACAGGTTTGTTTCAACACAGCCGCAAGGATTCCAATCCCAAGCCTCGCTTAACGGGACACCTTTGTTCAGCATCATGCGAATCCCGGCATCATCATGATAAACTGCTGGCATGGTCAATCCCATGCGGTTGGCTTCGCAAGCTTTTTGCAAGAAAGAATCTGGGTTTTTAGCGATGTTGAATCGAACGGACATGTTTGGTTCCTTCAATTTGACATCCATTGTTGCTTGGATAACCATGTAAGACAATTCGTTAACTGCATCGTTTCCGAATTGATCGATCCCGCCGGCAGTGACTTGAATCGTCACGCAATAGCCAGCTGCAAATTGTGCAGTAACTTCATCTTGGAAGAGGCTCAATTCAGCAATTTTGATCCATAAGCAGTCTAATAGTTCTTGCGCTTCATCTTTGGTCATCACACCGTTATAAAGGTCAGCTTTAAAGTAAGGGTAGAGGTATTGATCGATTCGCCCTAAGTTGTAAGAAGAAGCGTTTTGTTCCATATAAATCGCGTATTCGTAGAACAAAATACTTTGCAATGCTTCATGATAAGATGTAGCAGGGTGTTCTGGTACGCGTCGGCAAACTTTAGCGATTTTTTTTAGTTCGGCTTTACGAACGGGGTCTTTGCAGTCTGAAGCCATTAATTCTGCTAAGTCGGCGTGACGATTTGCTAAGGTGATGATGCCGTCACAGACGATGATCTCAGATTTCAAAAAATGAATTTTTTCTAGATCGCCGACTTTGGCATCGTTCAGTTTCTCCAAAGCAGCTACAGCTTTAGCGCGGATGTTACCGATACCTTCTGATAAAATCAAATCCCAAGCCGGCGTTGTTTCTCCATATCCACGGACTGCTTTGCGGTCGATGTAGATCATGCCGTTATCACGCAATGTTTTCATATCCTCTGGAGCCATTGCTTGCCAACGATCCAAGATGCATTTGTTCTTCCAATAATCTGAAACTTCTTCTGTAAAGACTTTTTTGCCTTCTTCGCTTAGGTAAAAGGGATCAAATTTCCGTGTACTGATAGTGTCCAACTCACGATCTAAAATGGAGCAAGAACTGTCGGCACACAAAATTCCTGCTCGAGGTTTGAATCCGGCACCGCCGACCAGTAACTCGTCATCTAAAATATAGATATTTTTTTTCTGGCATTGATGCAGATAGCCGGTTGCCTTTTGGATGATCCAAGGTTGACCTTCTGTTTCCTTGAATCCTTCTGTCAAATATTTTGCGTTATAGACATCCATATCTACACGAGTATCTAAATAGCGCTCACGTAATTTATCGATACGATCCATATAATTACTCAAGATAAAAAACTCCTTTTTTAGTATTTTCCTTTTTTTGCGCTGCTCATCAATTGAAGTGATGATGAGCAGCTAAGGATAAAATATATACGGCTGTTGCTGAGAGCAGCAGCTCTGCTACGCTTTCGCGTTAACAGGTTTCTTCACTTCACGCACGCCAACCTTTAAGACATTTCGTAGATAGTCGATACTTTCTAAGCACGCCTTCATTTCCTTTTCGCGGGCAACTTCAATGGTGTCATCACCTATTTCATACTCGACCTCAAACGTAATCCGATCGAGGGGAGCATTTTCCTTTAAGGTGCGTAAGATTTTCCCGCAGTCTAAGTCGCCTTTACCAATCGAAGTACCATAAGAGTGAACGCCGTCAGGATCAACGACTAATTCAATATCACAGAAGTGGCAGCAGTTTGCATATGGGGCCATTTTTTCAATACATGCTTCAGGACCTTCTAAAACGTTCATTGCATTCATTGTATCGACACATGCGCCAACTTGCGGGTGATTCAATTGACGAACTAGCCAAATCACTTCGTCTGCATAGGTATCACAATGGTTCTCAATAGATAACGTTAAGCCCAATTCTTCTAGTAGTGGTAAATTTTCTTTGAATTCATCATAACGAACGGCTAATTGGCGCACTACGTCAGGATGCATACAGGTACCATACAATGGGCGAGGGCGTTCGATATCCAAACTGAATTTTACTAAGTCAGCACCCATAGCTTTGGCATTTTTTAGTGCGTCTTTGACCGTTGAATTTACTCGCGGATCACAGGGGGCATCAAAGGAAACATTGTATTCTAAATAAAGGTCATGCGCTTCTGCGGCAGCTTTTACTTCTGCCAAACGCTCTGCGTCTAAAGTCACTAAGTCTACGTTGGTGATATGCAAACCATCTAAGCCCCATTCAACTGCTAGATCCATTAATTGCAATAAGTTAATCGATTGTTCGAATGCATGATCCTCTTGAAAACCCCAGCTTTCTCCTAAACCGCTTAAGTGAAGGGTATACGTGTGCATTCCTAGTTTGATTGGTCTGTTGATGCCTTTCATTGTTTGTAACTCCTTTATAATTTTTTTATTTTTTTCAAATCATTTATCTGACTAAAGACGCGTGATCTGATATTCCAACATTAATTGAAACTATTTCACAAGTTTGCGTTTGATTAATCGTTTTAAAAAGGTATAGCCGATTTAATTCTGATCAATTTACAAAAACTAAATTACAAATAGAATATATTGCTAATTTGAAACTATTTCACAATCGTGTGTTGAATAAATTAGTACTTATTTGCTCACTCTACTATAAGGCAACTATTGTGCCAAAAATATTAATTTGGACTAAATGGCGACGTACCAATGTTTTGCTAAGCGGGCGTTTAAGAGGAAAGCTGATTATGGAGGAAAGTGCAAAAAATAAACCGCAAAATTTTTTGCGATATCGTCAAAAGTGCAAAAAAATTTACTTTACTTTGTGATTGATTGTGCATAGTATTATTTGTGAAATAAAGGGATGAATGATAACAAAATAAATTGGTATAGAAGGAGGGTAATGGAAATGAACTACGCAGAATCGATGGATATGATCTCTCAATGCGGATTAGGTGCTGTTTTGATTTCTCATGATCAGACTATTTTGGCTGTTAATGAAACAGGAAATCGATTATTACACGGAAATGGAAAGTTAGTAGGAAATAAGCTGCCAGAAAAAGCAGCACTGCTTTATGAAGAAACGGACACGCCTTGCTATGTAAATAGTGCTTTTGGCGAATACTTGTGTCGTTGTTCTGCACCAGAAGTAGCTGATTTGCCAGATGGGAGCGAATTGATTGTTTTTCGAGTAGCAACCAATGATGCTTGTCATGATATGCTGGTTACTGTGCTGAATGGACTGAACGAATCTGTGATTCTTTTTGACGCCGAGGGGCGCATCTATCTTTTAAATGATGCCGCTGTTGAGTTGGACTCGATCGTAACGTCGGATGTTTTGGGCAAGCATGTTACAGAGATTTATCAAGCAGAAGATGGACAGTATCTCAAAGTACCGCAAGTATTGGAAGAAAAACAGGCGGCTTTGAATTTTCGTCAGCGATACACGACTTGTTTTGGAAAAAAAGTGGATATCGTAGCAAATGTTCTACCAATCGTTCAGCATAGCCAAATGTTAGGCGCCTTCAATGTTATGGAAGATTGGTCTGCGACCAACGAATTGCATAAACAGATCATCGATTTACAGGACAAGCTGTTAGAAAAACCGAAATATTTAAATTCAAAAGAAAATCAAACATTATCAGCTAAATATCATTTTGGTGATATTATCCATATCAGTCATGAAATGAATAAAATGGTTTCTCGCTGTAAACAAGTTGCTCAATCAGATTCTTCTGTCATGATTTATGGAGAGACAGGGACAGGAAAAGAGTTGCTGGCGCAGAGCATCCATAATGCCAGTAAACGATCAAAAGGACCTTTTCTAGCGATTAATTGTGCCGCTATACCAGAAAATTTGTTGGAAGGCCTGTTGTTTGGAACTGAAGCCGGCGCTTATACAGGAGCTGAGTCGAGAGCGGGATTATTTGAACAAGCAAATGGCGGAACGTTGTTATTAGATGAAATCAATTCGATGAGCATTATCTTGCAGGCCAAATTGCTGCGAGTATTGCAGGATGGGATGGTTCGGCGAGTAGGTGGTATTTCTGAGAAGCATGTTGATGTTAGGGTATTATCGAATATCAATATTCCTCCTTATCAGGCAGTGGAGGAAAATGTTATTCGACAAGATCTATTTTATCGTTTGGGCGTTATTAATATTACGATCCCGCCATTAAGAGAGCATAAAGAGGATATTCCTCTATTATCCAAAAATTTTATTCATCGTTTCAACAAGAAATTGGAACGCAATATTCGAAATATTGATCAGACAACGTTATCTTATTTTAATAACTATGATTGGCCTGGAAATATTCGAGAATTAGAACATGCGATTGAATCAGCGATGAATATTTTGCCCAATGATCAATCATTGATAACGTCCGAATATATTCCAGAGCACATCATTCATTCTGCAGCTTCAGTACTCCCCCAAAAAGAGCAGAAAGTAGAAGAAGTTGGTGGATCGTTAAACAATACATTGAAAAATATTGAATTCCAAATGTTTCGGAATGCTTTGCTGGCTAACAATGGAAATATCTCAAGAACCGCACGAGAATTAGGCATTAGCCGCCAAACTTTACAATATCGAATTAAGCGGAGCGGAATTGATGTGAATGAACTGTTGAAAAGAGGATAGGAAAAAGGCAACGTACATCAAACGTACGTTGCCTTTTATTCTGCAATTAATGATTTCTTTGGGCAGACATATTTCATTGTAGATGTTCCGACAATTATTGTATTGGTGTAAATCTGTTCGATGATTCCCGTTACTTTTTCCCCGTAACAATTAAATGCGGTGATTCTATTTCCGATAACTAATTCCATCAATACCCATCCCTCTCTGATGACATGCTAACACTGTAAGTAGAATCATTCTCTTCAATTATTTATAGTGAAACGAAATAATGTATAGTACGTTTTGCTTGTTATTTTCCTCGGAAAATCATTTGCGAATCGTTTTACTAAAATTTTTATTGAATTTGAAATTTAGCAAGCTTGAAACATAGATAAACGCTATAATGAATGTATTACCTAAATGTACGTAAAGAGAGAGCGAACGCTCTTTGAAATAGAGGTGTTTTGATGAGATCGAAGAAAAATGAAAAAGAAATAATGATAAAAAGACAAGAACTGTCTTTACCGGTGAAAACAGTGTTGCCGCCTGCATTGGCGGAACGAATGGAACGCTACCCAGAAAATAAACGACGTCCGGTTAACAAGACTGTTTTTAAAAATGATTTTTTTCAATTAACCTACAATACAAGAAATCATGCTATGGCAATTTCCTCAAAAGGGAATCTTGTTTATTCAGCAATTCCTTATGATACGGCTCGAAATTATATTCAACGAGCAGCGATCCAATATCTGCTTCATCCAGAAGAGATACGAAAGTATATCGAACTGCATCAAACAACGCTAGAAAAGTATTTGACGTTGAGTATTTTTCAAGTGACTGGCAATCGGGTCGATGAACAGTCATTTGAAGTAAAACAGGCTTATCATGCGATCTTGCAAAATCCGCTGTTGGAAATTCAGATCGCCGGACGCTTGATGCAGCATGATGAAACTGGTCCGTTGTCCGCCAATCTTGCGGGAAAATTTCTTTTTAGTGAAAATGTCAAAACCGGGATTGCCGGGTACATTTCTGAATACTTGAATTTTGTTGTTCAACTGGCTAATTCATTACCGTTGATGATCGACGGAAAAGAAGTTCAGCTGTTAGAGTCAGCAGGACAAAATCAGCAACTGCTTGAACAAGCTCTAACGATTCATTCGGATATTGATTCCGCTTTATCCTTACTGCCGCAAGAAGTAAAACAAGGGGTTGAGAATGCATTACTGTCCGCAGATTCGGCTCAAATGATCAATACGCAGCCGCTTTTGCGTTCAGAGTACGGTGAAGAGCTTGCTAGATTACGTGAAAACTATATTGCCCATAGTGTCCATCCAGACGAAGCAGAAAAATATTTTAAAAATGTCCATTCCTCTGAAAATCGTAATTTAGTAAATGTGGTTTCAGATATTCATGCGAAGGATGGAAAATTGCCATTTCTTAATCGCCACTTCAATATTCTTGCCGGGGATGTTTCGGATTCTCATGTCTATGATGAAGAAATTGCGGGAGTCTATGTGATCGGTGGTCACGAGCTAGTAGATGTACTGCCAGAAACAACAGATCAGACCACAGCGCAATGGGATAAATGGCGGCCGTTTTTAAACTATGAATGGTTTAAGGAGCTATTAAATGATTCAGATGAGGCTTGGTATCTATTACCGACGGGTGATCATGCGTTTTATGCCGTAGTTAACAGCGAGCTTGCTGAGCGGTTTCCGAAAATGAATTTACTGAATAATCGTAGTTTAGTTCATGACGGAATTCGTTATATAGGCTTGACTATTCCAGTAGCTTTAGTAAAACGGAAAAAAGCGCAACAGAAGTTTATTTTGAACACTTTAGAAAAGCTGTTAGCTAATGATCGGGATATGCCAACTGTGATCGTTTCCCATGCACCCTTATTCAATGAATTGAGTTTACTGCCGGAGACGAGCGAAGCATATAATAAAGAATATATCTGCGAGGAACCGATGATCGAAAAATTGTTTGAGCAATACAATATTATCGGAGCGATTCATGGGCATCATCATATTCCAGCATCCTCGCGCCGGTTCAAAAAGACGGAATTTGCTGGAAAACGACTGTTTGTAGTTTGCTCTATTTATTCGAAAGTCAATACTGGCTTCGAATTGCTTAGTTTGTTGCAAGATGAAAAAACATAAAATTTTTTTAGAGACCCACATTCTTGTACAGAATGTGAGTCTTCTTTTTTTACCCTTGAGACCGAATGATCTCTTGGGAAACCTTTTTGATTGACACTAGGTCTAAAAGACCTATAATAAACAAGCTGATATATCTAAAAGACCTATGCAATTTTGTCGGGGAGGAGGATATAATGTATGATTTACTGCTTTTAGGTTCATTGGTTACAGGTGATAAAACCGGCTATAAACTACAAAAAATTGTCGGTTCTGCCTTGCAGCCGATGCGCAAAGTTTCCAGCGGAGTGTTGTATCCTTCATTGGAAAGGTTAGAAAGAGAGGGACTCGTCACTTCAACGATTTATGAAGATGGTCGAAAATTAAAGTTGTGGCAGATTACTGCAAAAGGCGTGGATCGTTTTATTGAATTAATGAAAGAAAAAATCCCATCTGATGCGAAACGAAATGATAGAATTCATTTTAAATTACGTTCGTTGGACAGTGTAACGATCCCTGAACAGTTAGATATCTTGGAAGAATTTCAGATGTTCATTGAAAAAGATCTAGCTTTCTATCAAAAAGCGCAAGAGGATATGATAGAGCTTCAAACACGTTTTCCTGAAAATGCAAAGCGTTTTTGTACCTTGGCAGAGGCCTATGAGTTGGATATCCAAATTGCCACAACCAAATTAAACTGGATAAAAAAACAAATTGCTGATCGAAAATAAATGGTTTGCGATCAGCGGATTGATAGTTATAGATAGTAGGAGTGCTGATAATTTATGGAAAATTCTTCAAAAAAATGGTTTTCATTAGTCGCGATGTCTTTGGGCGTTTTCATGGGGCTTCTGGACGTTACAGTGGTAAATGTGGCGTTGCCAACAATGCAAAAGGCCTTTAATGAACCTTTCTCCCAATTACAATGGGTATTGAATGCTTACACATTAGTTTTTGCTGTTACTTTATTAATCATTTCAAAAATGGGGGATATGTACGGTCGAAAAAAAGTCTTTTTGGCTAGTCTAATTCTCTTTGTAATAGCTTCTGTAGTAAATGGGTTCGCACCGTCATTATTAGTTTTAGATATTGGACGCGGGGTCCAAGCTATTGGTGGCGCGGGTATGATGTCGTTGTCAATGGCGCTGGTGGCATCAAACTTCGATGGAAAGCAACGTGGACTAGCCTTAGGGATTTTAGGTTCTGTTATCGGCTTGTCTTCCGCTTCAGGTCCGTTAGTCGGTGGTTTGTTAGTTGATGCCTTTGGTTGGGAATCGATTTTCTTTATTAACTTGCCGATTGGGATTATTGCTGTATTAATGACGATACGTTTTGTCAATGAAACGCCGAGCTATGGAAAAGATCAAAAAATTGATTTTATTGGAATGATTCTATCTGCCGCCGCTTTGTTCAGTGCGATTTACGGACTGATCCAAAAAGAGACACATATTGATTTGGGTTGGACAAGCCTGAAGGTAGGCGGATGGTTACTTCTAGCAGTTGTTTTCTTAGCACTATTCATTTTTGCCGAAGCAAAAGTTAAAAATCCAATGATGGATTTGAAGATGTTTAAAAACATCAACTTTGTCGGTTCCGTTCTTGTCGCGTTTGCTTTGGGATCAGGTATTTATGCGTTCAACACATACCTCACTGTGCTGATGCAAAACTATATTGGCTGGTCTGCATTTGATACGGGCATTCGCCAATTAGCGTTATCGGTTTGGTCGTTGATTTTAGGTCCGGTCGTCGGGATTCTTGGAAACAAATTTTCAAAAAAATGGATGATCGTTGCGGGCCTATTAGTCAGTGGGGCTGGTTTTATCTTTTTGATTGGTCAATTGTCGCCTACGATGGGTTACGCTCAATTATGGCCAACACTTGTCATGATCGGGATTGCCAATGGAATCGTAAATCCAGTATTGAACTCTGCGGGATTAGAAGGTGTTGCTCCTGAAGAAATGGGGATGGCATCAGGCTTGCTGAATGTTTTTCGACAATTCGGTACAAGCTTTGGTGTTGTCATTTTAGGATTGGTCGAGGCAAATCGTTATGCGGACGTGGTAAATCAACATGCAGCATCGATGCACTTACCTGAGAAATTGACGACTAGTTTGATCCAGGCGGGACCATTTTCTGGACATCAAATTGCTTTTTCCGATGCGTTGAGTAAAGCTCCGTTTGCACACGAATTACAAAAAGTTGTCGTCGATGCTTTTGATAAAGGACTGATCCAAATTTGTTATGTGGCAGGTACGATCATTTTGATCGGTGCGGTAGGGGCAGCGATTTTTATGCGTGAATCTAGAATTATAGAGTAATTATTTAGAGTAGTGAGAAATTTTTAATTTTTCATATATAATAAGAAAGAACTTTTTTATTCAGAATATATTTGTTTTTTTCGAATCGATGATCAGTATCATCGATTTTTTTTGTTATACTTAAATAAAATTAACCTAGAGGAAAGTGGTTGTTAAGGTTCGGTTTTTAACTATTTGCAGCAAAAATAGACTGCACTTTTTTCTCGAAGCGTAGATGAATGTACTTTAGATTAGTGATTTGCTTGGAACCACAAATGGATAACACTCAATAGAATATGCAATTGGTTGTATAAGAAATTTTACTTAAAATGAAGCGCGCATTTATTCGTCGTGGGAGGAAAAAATGTTACCAACATCAAAAAAGAAAGAGCTATACATTTTATACTATATTTTATCTTCTGAGGCTTCTTCGTTAAAAACAATTGAAGAGGATATAGGAATACCCGTCAGAAATGCGAAAGCGATCATTTATCGATTAAATAAAGCGATCGAAGAAAAATTGAATGATAAGAACTTTCTCTATGCGACTAATCATGGGAATATAATGGTGGACTCTATCTATGAACAGCGTAAATTTGAAGTTTTTTTCAAGTTGCGTTTGGCTTTTTATGAAGAATCCTCTATGTATAAAATGCTGATATTTTTGATAAATCATCCGGCAATTACGAGGGATGAGCTAGTTGATCGTCTCTTCATTTCGACATCTAGCTTCAATAGAATCTACCAGGACTTAAATCGATTTCTCAAACAGTTCGAGCTTCGAATTATCGGTAAGAACAATCATTTTCAATTTGAAGGAAAAGAACTCAATATCAGACTCACGTTGTTTCATCTAACGTATTTTGTTTATCAAGATATCGAGTGGCCTTTTACTGCGATTTCTTTGGAAACGATCGACAGTCTTCTAAGGAAAAAGTTTGATAAAATTGGTCGGGTGCAATCTGAGGCGAAAAGAAGATGCGTCTATTTTCTTTATGCGATCATTCAAACGCGCGCTGATGAAGGTCATCTTATCTCTGATGAGTATTCTTCTGATATCCATGAAATTCTGACTTTGTTTCAATCATCAAAAGAGGTTCAAATTTTTAACAAACGAATCATTGAGAAGCAGTCTATTGAAACAAAGGAATTAGAATTAAGATTTGGCGAATTTTTTGGGCGTGTCTATTTTCCTGAATTAGACAATCGCTCAGAACAAATTGATCGAGGAAAAAAAATGGCTCAAGGGAATAACAAGTTTTTAGTTTTTTCTCGAAGTGTAATTGAAGAGATCGATTGTTTATTTCAACTAACGAAGGATGATGATTTTTACCTTAGAATCTATGAATTCACTCTTTTTTTATGTTTGATCACCATTTTAGGTCCGACGTTTCCTCAATTGCATTTAATTGGTCTTCCACATTACACACGAAGTTTTGATTTCAATGAAGCGCGTATGGCTGCCATCGAAAAAGGGATCAACAAGTACTTAGATATCGCACTCTCCAAAGAAACATTGGCAGAGATCACCTCTTTTTTATACACGATCTATGAGTCGAATAGAGTTAAACCGATCAGTATCTTTTTAGAGTTTACGAAGAACTTATCCGCTGAGTATGTGGTGAGAAGAAGAATCACTCAAATATACAACGGCCAATATATTTATTTTACAGATAAAATAGAGCATGCTGATTTAGTTATATTTGACGTGAATAGTGTGGCAAAGCCACTCGATAGTCATTACTTCTATTTGAGCTCTATTAACAGTAATGCATTGTGGAAAGAGCTATTCACAATCATTCAAAAAATAATTAACGATAAAACTTTTAGCTAAATATTTTTAATGCGTAGCAAATAAATGGTAAGAATCACTCTTTTTTTCGAGTGATTCTTTTTTTGTCTAACAAGTTAACGAAGCGATAAAATTAGAAATGTGTCTAGCGATATACATAATATTGGCGTTTCCATAAAAATTTGAGCCATTATAATGAAATTACTCTCAAATTGTAAATAATATAGAAATTTTAAAGAGTGGAGGTGAATGAGTGATGACTGATGAAATTTCAAAGGATCGAAGAATAAAAAAGAAACGGATAGTACTACTCCTTATACTGATACTGTTTGTCTTGTTTTTTTTATTTTTTAAGCAGCTCTATAAAAATCCGAATGTAACTATTTCAAGCGATGTTCCTGATGGAGAGTTTGCCAAAAAGCTGTCGAGTAATGAATTAGAAAAATATTTGCAAGACAAGGCAGATAAAAATTATATGAGGATTCAGATGAACCCCTCGATGCTTTTAAACAATGAGAGAGTATTGTCTCTAAAGCTAGTCAATTCTCCTAAAAATGTCTATGCTGTGCGGATAGTCACATCGATTGAAGGCGAAAAGGAAAAAATCTATGATTCAGGACTTGTTGAGCCTGGAGAATATGTAGAAAAAGGAAGACTAAAAAAAGAGCTGGATAGAGGAATTTACAAAACGCTAAATAAGGTTATGTATTACGAAGATGAGCGGATGCTGGTGGGTCAAAGTAATCTGAAGGGCCAATTATCCGTTCCTGTTTAAAGAAATTAGTAAGAATTATTTGGAGGAAGAATAATGAAAATGACAAAAATTACTGGATTTGTTGCAAGTGTTTGCTTAGGGGCGTCACTACTTTTTATCAGTGGAACGACTACTTATGCTTGGACCGGAGGAATAGAAGATCCCGACACTGTGTATGATCAAGTAAAGAAGAGTGACGAAGCAATCGTTCCAGCAAATGGTGAATTTAAAACCTTTGATCCGACAAATCCGGAGGGACCTGATCCGGAAGATCCGACTGATTGGGTTGATGTCACTGTTCCGACATCAACAGATTTTGCTCAAACGGATGCCACACCATCGGGAATTATCGCACCAATCTATAAAATTACGAATAATTCCGCCAAAGGGGTAAAAATTTCGGTGAAAGATTTTCAAGATACGAATACAGCGGAATCTGAAAAAGTACCAGATTTAGCTTTAAGTATCGAAAATAAGAGTGTTGGTCTTAAAATTCCTGTTATTGAAGAGGGAAAACCAAGTGTTGCTTTGACCGAACTGGCAACATTGGCTAGTAAAGGAGATGCATTGTCATTTACTTACTCTGGAAATGTCGGGTCTGGTTTTCAGTTCACTGAAGAGGCTGTACAGCCGAGCTATAGCTTGATTCTTCAACTGGAATCAGTTGTTTAAAAAGAGTCATGAAAATATATTTTTTTCTATTAATGATAATTATTGGAGGATTTCATTTTCCATCCATCAGCTTCGCTGAAACAAAAGAGGCAAGTGTCCCAACTCAAGGTCATTTTATTAAAGAATCAGGGAAGGCCTCTGTATCAAATAGTTCTACAGATTCTAGGCGTAAAATAGAAGTGGTTAAGCCGAATAAGAAAAGTTCATTGCCAAAACTAAATGAGGCATTCAATTATCGAATCGTTTTTTCAGGTGTGCTCCTGCTCCTGCTTTTGCTTTTTTGTCTAATGACTATTTTAAAAAATGATTCAAAGAGGTGTTAGCGTGGAAGAAAAGTGTATGAAAAGAATGAAACGGAGTGTGCGGTTTCTTTTGTGCTTGCTAATAATGGTTCATTCGATGGATCTTGCTCCGTTTGTTTTTGCGGAAAAGACGGTTTCTAAAGAGCAGCAACCTGTAGAAACGAAGGAAATGGATTTAGGGAAAGCTACTAAATCAGAACTAGAGAAATCCGAAGAAGCAGCGAGAACTTCTGACGATGAAGAAATCGAAGCTGTCACTCCTTCAACAAGCCCAGATAGTTTCGAAAAGCCTTCCGAGAATGAGCAGAAAAACCAACGTTCGGAGGCTTTAAGAGCTCCCAGAATGAGTGATCTCAGCAAGGCATTAGTTCCTTACATTAATGCCAACACTGCGGACTACAGTACGATCATTTCTCCATTAATGAGACAAATCACTGGAAGTATTGCGATTGGGAAAAATGTAGGAGATAAAGCTTCTATTTCACAGAGTAATAACAATGGGTATAGAAGGTTCTTTTCTTTTTCAGATGGATTTATGGATTATTGGATCACTGCTCGTCATTTTGCTACAGTCACTAATTTTCGTTCTTTGGATTCAAATCCAGGATTTAAAGGAACTTATGGGGTGAACTATGGTAAAAATGATCTTGGTGTTGAGCGTCTCTTATCTCCCACAACAGCGTCTTCTTTTGAGTTTACTTATGAACCACAATTAGAAGTAACAAAGCTTGAAACATATTTTAAAGGGACTCCGAACTTGTTCCGTTCGGAAGAAGGGTACAGCTACTACAAAGGGGATGCGAGGAAAATTGTGGGAGAAATGTATATGCCGACTCTTTCAATGACGATTAATGGGCCTCCATCTGTTGACTTGATATTAGGATCTGACATGACTATGTTGAGGAATAAAATCAGTGAGCGGCTCAGTGTCTCAGTCGGAGGTTCTACAATTTCTCAAGATGCGTACGATATTTTTATTGATAATACGCCCACCATCAATAAGGTTGGTGAACAAGAGATAAGCTATACAGTTAAGTGGAAGCAGACCCCAGAAGTCAGTGCTCAGGGGAAAACAAAGTTGAAGGTAGCTTGGGGAAGCACGATTGCTATGGGCGGATTGGATAATACCCAGCAACGAACGACGGCGGCTTTTACCCTACAGTCAGAGAACGCTAAAAATATTACGATCTCACAAGGAAATAGTGACGACAATTATTCTATCCATCACTATTTTTCAGGAAAGAAATATTACAGTTTTGATTGGTTTGATTTAAAAAATCTATCAACTGTTCATCTAACGCCAACTAAAAAGGGAAACCAACATATTGAAGCAAATGGGGATGAGCTGAAGCAAGAGGCTCTTAAGAAATGGCAACCTCAACCTGTCAATACGGGTGATATTGTGCATGCATGGACGGCTGAAGGAAAACAGTACTTTACTGAGAATGAACAGCTTAATTGGGCGGAAGCGGATAACTATTATGAGGTCACAAATCAAGGATTCAAAAAATTAACTCTCAATCAATTGAAGCCGTCAAAACAAACGATCAATTATGGAATAAACAATAGCGAATTAGATAAGAACATTGGAAAATATTTAGATACGAGTAAATTCGGAAATCTCACAGCGAAAAAATTTGTGACATACCCTGATACAAGTCAGCAAGGGGATACCAAAGGAACCATTCAAATAGAAGAAACCACAACAGCTGGGAAGAAACTTACCTATGATTATGATGTTCCATTTACGGTGGAGCGCTTAACAGCGAAGGGAAAAGACGGCACCAGTTCTTTAGGGCAATCAATCGACTGGAAGAACTATGTTCAAGAGGTTCAGTTGAATGGTCAAAACATAAGTCAGACGGATTATTCAGTAACGTTACTAAATAATTTGTCTTTGGATACAATTGGAAAAAAAGGCGTGAAATTGCGGATATCCTTGAAAAGTGATCCGACAAATTTTGTAGACATTGATACCAATCTTGATATTAAATGGGGGACTACGATCAAAATTGGCGGAATTGAGCTTCAAGGATCACCATCAGACGGGCGATCAGTTGCAGCTTTTAGTCTACAGACTGGAACCACAAAAGTTATCACTGCTACGCAGGGAAATCAAGATGATAATTACGCGATCCATGATTTTTTTGCCGGGAAAAAATATTACAGCTTTGATTGGTTTGATTTGAAAAATCGTTCCTCTAGCCACTTTGAACCTAATAAAGTAGGGAATCAGCATATTGAAGCAAGTGGAGATGAGTTTAAACAAACAGCATTAAAAAGATGGAAGAAGCAAACAGTGTCCATTGGGGATGTAGTCAATTCCTGGATGCCGGAAGAGAGACAGTATCTTTATGGGAATGAAAAACCTGTTTATCATGGCCGAGATAATTATTATGAAATCACAAACAACGGCTTCAAATTGTTAAATTTAAATAAGCTGAAAGTTGAAAAGCAGTCAGTAAATTTTGGCATGAGTCAAACAGCGTTAGATGATCAGCTCAAGCAGTATTTAGACACTAGCAACTACAATAATATTGTCGTAAAAAAATTTGTGAAGTATCCAGAAACGGATAAACAAGGTGCTACAATGGGGACTATTCAAATAGAAGAAACAGCAACTAGCGGGAAGAAACTTACGTATGATTATGAGGTCCCATTCTCTGTAGATTCTCCAGAAGCGGCGACAGCTGATGCGGTGACTCAGATTGTTGAGCTTAAAGGCTCTCTACCTGATGATGCGATGAAGGTTTTGGCCAATATTCAATATGATGGAGACAAGACCGATCTGAAAGCAAAATACAACAAAACTCCAGATACATCTGTTATGGGACCTGCGAAAGCGGAGGTGGAGTTAAGCGCTCTAGATGGCAAGAAAACGACTATCACAATCCCGGTATTTGTGAAAGATGACTACACAGTGGTGAAAAATGATTATGCCATCCAGGCTTCAGGGTTCACTCTTTATAATGGAGAGGTCAAAAAGGCAGAGGAGTCCAATCGTTTAGATGCGTTCATCATGAATAAAAGTTTGGCAAAAGCGTGGAATGTCCATACTGGTTCAGTGGAGACAAAAAATCTAACGATTGTGAAAAATGATATTCAAAGTAAGCCGGGCACCTACAAGGTGATCTTTGCACTAAATGATACGAATAAAGAAATCGATGTGAATGTTCTTGCAGATAGTGAATTAGTAGATATGACTGTTCCGGTTGCGACGAAATTTGCGGGAATCGATGTGGATAAAGGAAAAGTAAAATCTCCTAAATACAAAATGACGAATAACTCTTCTATTGAAGTGGGGGTCTCGGTAAGCAAAATTCAAGTAAAATCGAATTCTGCGCAAATAAAATTGCTAGAGCAACATGAACCTGATCCAACGGAAAAGGAGAATACTGTCAAATTATCGCTGAGTCTCTCAGAAAACTCGGAAAATATTTTGCTAAGCATGGTGCCTTTTACGACTAATCAACCGGTGTATGATCTGCTTTCTAGCGAGAGTGGAACAGTTGAAATAAAAGGAAGATACTTTGGTGATTTTTCAGCTATTAAAAAGTTAGAGTATCAGATTTTCTATTCTTTTGATGTCTTATTTGATAGTTAAGGTAGGGATAGATAGCGAATAAGAAAGAAATCCAGTTCACAAGTTGAACTGGATTTCTTTTTGGTTTGGTCAAAGAATAAATTTCAAGTTATGAGTACAAAATTAGCGAACTCATATAAAAAAAGAATCTCTTTTTTGTTTATGGTTTAAATAAAGTAATTGCTTTGTTGCATAATGGCATTCGACCTATAATTTTCTAATTTATATTCAGGTTGCAAATTTACCATATAATAAGACGTCATTTTTTTCATTCAAATGGAAATTTAAGAAATTTTGCTAATTTTGAATTAATCACTAATTTTAAAGAACGGTAATTATTATTAAAATAACGAATCAAAGTAAGTGTGTTTGTGTTTTTAATGATCGGAAATCGCCCACTTAAAAACAGTTTTATACGAGGGACTAGCTAGCTTATTACAAGATTATTTTATAACGCAGATACGCAAAAATATATTATTAGGCAAGACTAAAAATAAAATGATAAAAAATCTATGGTTATTTATTACGGAACATTACAATTGTCATAAAATTAATTTCTTGTTAATTTCCTTTTAACTTAAGTTGAATGAAAATTTTTTACTGGCGCCGCTAAAAAATAGCTTTGAGAAATTATTTTTAGGGGGATGGAAAAATTGAAGAAGGATTATCGAAAGTTAATGGATCAAAAAGCACGAGCGAAACGAAGATCAAAAAAATATGTATACGTAGGAACCACAGTTGCCACAGGATTATTACTGGGATTGACCCCAGTCACCATTTCAACACCGCTCTTTTCAATTCATTCAAGTCAGGCGTATGCAGCATTAATTGATGGTCAATTATTCAGCAGTTTGAGCTCCTCAAATTCGAGTGGGACAACTGATGGCAATCCTTTTCCAATTGAAAATACGAATAGAAACGTAGATTTCACTATTTCTGCAGACAGCGGCATTGATTTAAGTGTTCTTCCAGGAAATAGACTTGCTGTGCTGGCAATTCCGGAGGGACTTCGAGGACACGTAACTCCTAATGGTGTCGGAACACTTTCAACAAATATTTTACTTCCTGAAAATGGGCTGGCCCCTTTAATATCTGTCGTTGATGGTGCAACAACTACCTTAGTCAATTCTATTAATACATTGATAAATTCAAATCCATTATTGAATATAAATTTAGATGATGTCTATGCTCAATTAAATCGTTTGGAAAGTTTGAGTAATCTAACTGCAGCAGACGTAGCGTTACAATTGCAGGCGCAAGGAGATCAATATATCTATGCGGATATTGATGGTGTTTTAGAGACAATAATTCGAGAAAATGTTATAGAAATTCTCAATGATCTGAACAATGCCGTCCAAGCTCTTACAATTACGGGGACAGGTGCAGGGCTCTTGAATCAGACATTGAATTTGACTATAAAACCAGTTTTTAATGCCACTTTCGATACAGCTCAAGCATTAGTGAATGTTGGTTCAACTTTGCTTGGTGATTTAGTAGATGCAAGCGTTTTAGGTGGAACAACCGTCACATTACCAGCAACGATCACCGACCCCACCCCACAAGATTTAGTTAGCCAAGGCGTAAATTTGGCGAATCCATATGAGGCGGGTTTCTTAGCAACAATTGTGAAGTCTAATATCATTTCAATTGATATCGCATCAGAAAATGACGGCTATACGCCAATATTTTACAAAGCAGCAGCGGTAACTGCACCGTATGATGTAGCCGTCACTGGTACTTCATCGACGGGGTATGAAGTTACAGGATATGCCGACCCTAATACTACAGTAAGAATCTATAAGGATGATGTGCTAATTGCGGAAGGCCCGACTGATGAAACCGGTAAATTTACAATTCCAGTTTCTGCAGAAGATGTTGATGCCTTAGATGAAATTGAACTGATCGCGTATGATCAAAATAATATTCCTAGTTTGCCGACCCCGGCAATCATTCCAGATGATGATGAAACTGATGCTGACGCCGATGCTGACGCCGATGCTGACGCCGACGCCGACGCTGATGCTGATGCCGACGCTGACGCTGATGCCGACGCTGACGCTGACGCTGATGCCGATGCCGATGCCGACGCTGATGCCGACGCTGATGCCGATGCCGATGCCGACGCTGATGCTGATTCCGATTCCGATTCCGATTCCGACGCCGATGCTGATGCTGATTCCGACGCTGATGCTGATTCCGATTCCGATTCCGATTCCGACGCCGATGCTGATGCCGACGCTGACTCTGATGCCGACGCTGACGCTGACGCTGATGCCGACGCTGATGCCGATGCTGACGCTGACGCTGATGCCGACGCTGACGCTGATGCTGATGCTGATTCCGACGCTGATGCTGATGCCGATGCCGACGCTGACGCTGATGCCGACGCTGATGCCGATGCTGATTCTGACGCTGATGCCGACGCTGATGCTGATTCTGATGCCGACGCTGACGCTGACGCTGACGCTGACGCTGATGCTGATGCCGACGCTGACGCTGATGCCGACGCGGATGCCGACGCGGATGCCGATTCCGACGCTGATTCCGACGCTGATGCCGATGCTGATTCTGACGCTGATGCCGACGCTGATTCTGATGCCGACGCTGACGCTGATTCTGACGCTGATGCCGACGCGGATGCCGATGCCGACGCTGATTCTGACGCTGATGCTGATTCCGATTCCGATCAAGACAGAGGAGTTCCGTTAATTGCAGATAATCAAAGCACGCCCCCAGCTGCTTCGGCTAGAGGATATAGTGCCAGTGGAACCGGAAGTGTCGGGAATGGTGGGACTAGCTATACCGGAAGTTCCAAACAATACCCAGCAACAGGTGAGGATACTGAAAGCCACTTAACAGCGTTTGGGGCATTGGCTGCATTCTTTTCTGGGATCGGCATATGGAAACTTAAGAAAACAAAGAAAGAAGAATAGAAAGGGTGGATTGATGAAGGGGATAACCTCTTCATCAATCTTTTGTGGGTGATAAAATGTCTATTCAAATAATTGAAAATAAATTCCAAGTAGTAGAAGAACTGCTTAGTAAGATGAAAGTAAAAAGCGTGAGTCCGATGCTAATTATCAGTACTGGTGAAATTGCAGGGCGTAGCCAAGTGATTGAGCTATACGGGGAAAGTTATCAAACGGTTTGGAGCGATTTTTTATCATACTATAAAAAAAATTGTCTTGAACAGGCGCCATATTTTCGAATTGATATCGTGACTGAGGAAAAAGGAGTTACCTTCCAGCAGTTGCAAGAGTTGATTGGCACGGTAAAAAGAAATAACTACGGTGATTTCAATTTTCGCGTGGATGGAAAAAAGAAATATAGTTTTATGATGGAAGAACTGGTTGGAAATGCTATTTTGAAACCTAGCAAGGAACACAAAGTTGGACGAAATCTTCCGAAACTTTTGATAGATGAACAGAATTATCGAGGCTATATAAAAAGAAAATATGGGTTAAAGAATGCGAAGGTAACAGAGCTATCAAAAAATTCACTTTCTTTATTTAAAACAAAAGCTTTCTTTTTTGAAAATGAGCAAGTTTTTCCCTTGATTGATTACGGAAATGGAAATCGTGTTCGGGAGATTTCGGATTCAAATTTAGATCAAATGACGGATGTGGTGATTAAAAAAGGTAGTGACTATTTGGAACATCAGTTATCAGAGAGCGGACAATTTATTTACGGGTATTTTCCATGTTATGACCAAAGAATAAAAGGCTATAATTCTGTTCGACATTTCTCTTCTTTATATGCACTAGCCGAGTCAATTGGATATACAAATGATACAAAGATGATTCCGTTACTTGAACAAGGAATTTCTTGGGGAATTAATCAGTTAACATCAGAAATGGAAGGCTATCTTTTAGTGAAGGAACCTTTAAGTTCAAATGTAGAATACAAGCTGGGCGCACAAGCAACAGCTATTTTAGCAATTGGTAAATATAGCGAAATAACGGGTGACACGCAGTTCTATCCAATTTTGAAGAAATTAATCATTTCTGTAAAAGATAAATTCATAACGAATGACAACCATACGATTCATGTTTTGGATGAGAAGTTAAAAATCAAAGAGCGATTTAGAATTGTTTATTATGATGGTGAAATTCTGTTTGCCCTGCTTCGTGCCTATGGTATTTTCAAAGAAGCAAAGATTATGCAGATTTGTGAGGACTTGATGAATCAGTTCATTGTCGATGGGTATGAAAAGTATCATGACCATTGGCTTAGCTATGCGACAAACGAAATGCTGTGCTACCAGGAAAAGAAGGAATATTATCAGTTTGGTCTAACGAATGCGCTCGGCAACATCAATTTCATTGATAAACGCGATACCGCTTACCCGACGATGCTAGAATTACTCGTTGCGGCTTCTAAAATGATTGAAAAGCTATCTATTAGTGAGTTGAAAATAGAATTTTTCCAAAGCTCAGAGGAATTTGACCAGGTGAAAAATCGGATCAATTCTGTAATGAGAAAAAGAGTCCAGCGTGAGTTAACGACTGGAGTCATGTTCCCAGAGTTTGCTCAATTTTTTAAACAACCAAGTACAATCGGCTACGGATTTTTTGCTAGACATGACCGTTTTAGAATGAGAATTGATGATGCTGAGCACTTTTTATCTGGTTTAATTAATTACCGACTGCATAAAATTAAGGAGGAAGAGTTATGGTAGGAACAATCAGGTTTATCGCATTAGTTTTGATTGCTCTGTCCTATTTCCTTATGCGCTTGCGGAAAAAGAAAGAGCATAAAGTACATTCGCCCCATGACGAACTTAAAAATTTTAAAAAAAACGAAGAGGGACTTTATCCATGGGAAGCAGATACGAATGATTCGCCGAATCGAATCCCAGCAAATGCGAAGCGTTATGTTAATAAGGCAAAACTAAAACGTGGAAGATGGTAAAAAATAAGCAAAGAGGAAGCAGCACACTTCATCTTTGCTTATTTTTATGAGAATAACTGCATCAAAAATCCAGAAATAATTAAAACAATCGCTCCGCCTAAGCGGTTACCCATTTGTGCAAAAGCGATTAGTTCCATTCGGTTCGCGACAGATAATACGGCAACATTACCGGTTCCACCCATTGAATTGTTACATAGTCCAGCAGTAATAGTTGATTCGACAGGGTACAGACCAAATAGACGACCAACGAAGCCGGAAACCAATGAAATAACGACCACGCTTGTTAAACATAAAACAACAAATTGCCATGTTAATGCAGAAGCTAGAACATTTAAGTTCAACAAGGCAATACCAATACCGGCAAGTACAGCGGCAGTCAAATTTTTAACGATCAAGTTGTTGAACATGATTGCTGCGTCCTCATAATATTCAGGTAAGACATTCGTAATTTTACAAATAACGACGATGATGATCATGAAAGCATAGGCATGGATTTTTGGAACGAAGAAATTACAGATTTGCCCCAAAATGAAGAAGGTCAAGGCGACCATCATCCCTACACCAAGCTGAGCGATATCGGGCTTTACTTCACGCGGTTTGCCATCGCCAAGATCGCCTTTTTCCATTAGTTTTCCGTTACCGTTCAATTTAGGTAATGATTGACCTGCACGAGCAACTAAAGCAGCACCAATAATTGCTAAGACATTGGTCATGGCTGTTGCTGGGATCAAGCGGGAAATAATCGAAGAAGCATCGGTTCCTAAGACATGAGCATAAATCGTTGATAATGGAACTGCTCCGGCACCAACACCACCGGCCATTGCAGGCAATGAGATATAGAGAACAGAATTCGCAAAGCCGTTACCGATCAACATCCCCACCAACCCTACAGCAAAGAAAGAAACGACCATTGAAATAAGTGCTACGGGAATAAAACGAACAGAAGCTTTCATCAATAATTTACGATTCATACCAAGGATACTACCAGTAATCAAAGCTGCAATGTAAGAAGCTGTCTTCATGAATTTAAAAACGCTTGATAATTACCGATATAAAAGCAAGTCGTATGAAGTTTTCGGCAGAAGAAAGGCTTAATTCATAGTCTTTTGACAGTCTTCTACAGTTATT
>Ga0153985_1000099_pt1 | contig 26325 bp, 29 predicted proteins | sample TSGA069MetaG_FD_104715 | JGI IMG/M metagenome (GOLD analysis project Ga0153985, IMG submission 104715) | Attine ant fungus gardens microbial communities from Georgia, USA - TSGA069 MetaG | ecosystem: Host-associated > Fungi > Mycelium > Unclassified | place: USA: Georgia, Alexander Wildlife...
CAAAGAAATGTTCAATTTTATGCCATTGTTTGTCTGTTAAATCAGATGGATAAGCCATTATTTGTTCCTCTTTTTTGACTTAATTTTATCACAAGACGAGTTCATGAAGACAGCTTCTTAAAATTGCTCACGAATTCAGCATCTTTTTCGATCTTTCAATCGCAGCTGCCTTTAGTATTCTTTGGCCAAATTGGGCTCGAGCTGTTTACCGAGAACAATTGGAACGCTTCGTATCCTTTGCCGTAACTATCATGGGTGTTGCCCCATGTGACAGTAAAACGGAGACTGTCCTCAAAGGGATTCATGCGATGGAGGCTTTCTTTCACTGTCTTCAATTACCCACGACGCTTGAAGAACTAGGTATATTTCCTACGAACGCTGAAGTAAACGAGTTGTTGAAAAAATGTTTACCGCAAGAAGAAGTGGCGGCTGAAAAAAAGCAAACGGCTATCCGCCTGATCCTCATCTGTTCACAATAATTTGGTAAAATAAAAGAAAAGACTCAATAGGAGAAAAAAATGGGCTATAAAATCAGTGAGATATCTAAGAAAACAGGACTCAGTGCCTATACCTTAAGGTTTTACGATCAAAAAGGATTGCTTCCCTTCGTTGCTCGCGATGAAAATGGGCGACGTCATTTCAAGGATGAAGATTTGGCGTTCCTATCTATCATCACCTGCTTAAAAAATACTGGAATGCAGTTAAACGACATTAAGCAATTTGTTGAATGGTCGATGGCTGGCGACCCAACCTATGAAAAACGACTGGATTTTTTTACAGAGCATAAAAAAGAGGTCGAAAAACAATTGGCTCAGACACAGACATATCTTAATAAGATCGACCGAAAAATCGATAAATACAATAGCAAGCACAAAGAAGCCGTCGAAAAACAAGCATAGAGATGTTTATTTCTTTCAAAGCAAGACAACCCGCAAAGAAATTTTGCGGGTTGTCTTGCTTTTTATTTTATTTCTCCAACATATAGTAGATTGCTTGTGTTTTTTTAGTATTTTCTATTGCTAAATTCACTTGATTTTCTGCTGGATAGTAATTTGCAGTCAACGTTTTTTCTCCACCATTTATGAAAATCTCACAGGTTGAATGGTCTATAAAAATCGTGATCCTCAGGGAGCTTCTTTGTTCGACGGTCGTCTCTCGGACATCGCCATATACTAAATTTAGCGGATGGATCGTTTTGCTACGATCCAACTTAACTTTACCTTGATACGTATCATAACTTAGGGCGAGTGATTTTTCTTTCGTTGAATCAGAGAAAAGATGGACGATCCCCTGACTATTTTTGGGAATTTCCATTCGCAGCTCATAACTATTAGTCGTTTTCTTTATTACTTGTTCTGATGGTTCCACTGTAAAACGCTCTTCAGAAATTCGTAATTGTTTTGTCTCAACTACCGGATATTGATAAAGTTTGCCATTTTTGATCGTTAACTCTTTGACTAAACTTAGACTATGACTCCATCCTGCATCAAATGTTGGATAAGTCATTTCAGGCAAACCAATCCAGCCGATACTTAGGCAACGTCCGTCTGGCGCCATGAATGCTTGCGTAGCATAAAGATCAAATCCTTCATCTAATAATTGTTGTTTCTCTGATTTTTTTAATCGGTTTTCTTCTATTGAGTAGTCTTCCGCTAAAACGTAGGTATTAGGATAAATGTTTTGATACGCCAACTCCTCTTTATTTAACCCCTGAGGGCAAAATAGCATGAGGACTCGATCATCAAGAAACAACAAATTCGGACATTCCACCATAAAGCCTAAGCTACCATTGAACTTCATTGGACCTCGATACTGCCAATCAGTTAAGTCAGAACTAGAAAAAATTAAGACCTCACCTTGCTTATTCACTGTTTGACCGCCTATCACCATCAAATATTCATTCTTATAACGAATGATCTGCGGATCGCGAAAATGAGTGGTGATTCCTGTTGGCGGCTGGTTGATTAGCGGCTTACTGATCTTCTCGATAGCACCCTTATCATCCATCCAGGCACCTAACTGATAGCTGCGGCGCTTCCATGCCTTATCTCTGACATTACCTGTATAAGCCAAAAATAATTTCTCTCCCACTGGAACGGCGCTTCCCGAGTATACGCCATGTGAATCAAAAGCAGTGTCTGGTTTTAAAGCCAGCCCTTCTGATTTCCAATGAATCAAATCACTTGAACTAACATGAAACCAAGATTTTAAACCATGAACCGCACCAAAAGGAAAATGCTGGTAGAATAAATGCCAGCGTCCATTAAAAAAGCTGAATCCGTTTGGGTCATTTAATAGACCTGTTGCTGGTTGGATATGGTAATTCAAACGCCAGTTTGACGCTTCAACTTCCTTTTCTAATTTTTTTACATACTCTTCCGGCCATTGATTATACGGACGATAACGAGTATTTTGTGTCCATTCCATTTTATTCACCTAAGAACCCAAGATTGGCGACACATAATCTTGATTGTATTCCAACCCCGAGATCGTTTCTTTAGAGTTCGTAATGATCACCATCACAGTGGTATCCTTTCCTTTGCTCTCAATCATCTTCAAATTGATTGAACCAATAACTTGTCCTTGCTGGATTCTTTCGCCTTCCTTGATCGATAAGCTAAACGGCTCCCTATTTAACTCAACCGTATCAATTCCTAAATGGAGCAGTAACTCCAAACCGTCATCAGTAACGATTCCAATCGCGTGTTTCGTTGGCGCAATCATCTTTATCACACCGGAAATAGGGGCTTTGACTGTTTCATTACTAGGCAATACCGCAAATCCTTCCCCCATCATTTTGCTGGCAAATACTTGATCATTCACTTCAGTAATCGGGATGATCTCTCCTTCAATCGGTGAATAGACCTTTACATTTTGGCTGATTTCTTGTGTTTTCGCTGCTTTTTCGAACGTTTCACTACTTTTCTTGATAACAAATAGATTAGTTAAAATGAATGCTAGAACAAAGGTTGCAATTCCCACCAACACATAAGTGATCACTTGATAAGGCTCGTAAATGTACATTAATGGTGATAGTAAAACAGCCAAACCGTAGCTATTTGCCTGAATACCTAATAAGGAAAGAACCATACCGCCAACCGCAGAACTCCCTAACATGACTAAGATTGCTTTCATACCCGTTCGCATAACCACACCGAATAGAGCAGGTTCACTGACGCCTAACATTTGAGTAATAGTCGCTGAAATTCCAGCCGTTTTGACTGACGTATTTTTTGTACGTAAAGCAATCGCCAAACAAACTGCCGCATTGGCAAACCCATACATCGCGCAAACTGTAATTAATGGATTAAATCCAGTCGATGCGATCAAAGACGTCTCGATCATGATGAACATATGATGCATCCCAGTCATTACTGCGATCGGATATAAGAATCCGATAATCAACCCGCCAATTCCTAATGGCAAATGCAAGAACATTTCGATGACTTTTACTGCTTGCCCTTCAAACGCATGGACGATGGGTCCTAAGACGAACAAAGCGACAAAGACAGAAACGAGGATCACAACGAATGGTGTGAAAATCAAATCCATCGCATTGGGCATAATTTTACGTAGTTTCTTCTCTAGAGTAGCACCGATCATTCCAGTGATTAACGCCGTCAAAATCGATCCTTGATACCCAACTAATGGAATCACTCCAAAAGCCATAATCGGTTCTGCTGTTCCGCCAGCGACTGCATAAGCATTTGGCAACGCAGGAGATACGAGCATTAGACCAATCAAGAAACCAATAATCGGCAAGCCGCCCATTTTCTTGAATGCGGACCAGCAGATAAATGCTGTCAGAAACCCAAATGCTGTATCAGTCAAAACAGTGACTGAAGCGCTCAACCATTCTGGAATACTATTTGGCGTTAAACCCATCGCATTTAGAACGGTTTCATTAAATAGTACACCTTTCAGTCCAAGAAATAATCCTGTTGCACCAAGAATCGGGATGATGGGAACAAAAATATCCGCGATGTTTCTAACCGCACGTTGTAACGGAGAGGAATCGTCTTTTGCCATTTGATCCTTTGATACTTCGTTGAATGAATATAGCGATTGCAATGCATCATAGACTTTATTAACGATACCTGTTCCCAGAATAATTTGATATTGTCCAGCATTATAAAAGACACCTTTGACTTCAGCGACCTGTTCTACCTGGCTGTCATCGATGGCTTTTCTGTCTTTTACTTGCAAACGTAAACGTGTCGCACAGTGCGTAGCAGAGACGATATTGTCCTCTCCTACGACTGCGACTAGTTTTTTAGCGATCTCTTGATAGTTTGTTTTAGTCATGATTTTCATCCTTTCTGATGACAACAGCTTGATAAGGTTCTAGTACTGAGAGCTTGTTTTGTCCCTTCAACTCATGATAATTATCTAACAATACTTCTCCAAATGCTTTGATTTTCTGCTTTTGATTACTTAAATTGACAAAAAACTGAAGCGTTTCTTTTCCTGAACGTTCATAAGCGATTACCGCATCTGTTGTGTTCAACGGAGAGTATTCGCCATAAATCAACGTTTCACGATATACCGACCGATTTCGTAATTGGATCATTTGCTTATAATAAGAAAAAACTGAATCCCAACGATCGATCTGATCGGCAGCATTTACTTCTGCTTGATCTCCCGTCAATTTTAGCCATGACTTGCTTGATTGACTAAACCCGGCGTTATCAGAAGCATCCCATTGAAACGGCGTCCGATTGTTGTCTCTTGAACGTTGATTAACAAATGTCAGCGCCTCATCTTCAGTAAAACCCTCCAGCAATGAACGATGATAATTATCGATACTAGATACATCGTTGAAATCATCGATTGTAGTTCGCTGAAAATTCTTCATGCCGATTTCTTGCCCCTGATAGATAAACGGTGTCCCCCGCAGGAAAAAGAATAACGTTGCCAACGCCTTTGCGCCAATCTCGTTTTGATAACGCATATCTGTAATGTATTTTGACAGCGAACGAGGCTGATCATGATTTTCTAAAAAATTGGCTCCCCAACCACTATTTTGAATCGCTGTCTGACTTTTAACTAGTTGTTCCTTCAAATCCTGCGGCTGCCAATTCGTACGGCGGAACCATTCACTGCCATTCTCCACATCAATATCTGCATAATGAAAATCAAAAATCATATTGAAGTAGCCGTCTTTGCCAATGTACTGATCGTATTGATCATAAGGCACACCTGGAGCTTCACCGACACTCACACACTCATAATTTTGGAAGGTCTCGCGATTTAATTCCGCCAAGAATTTCTCAATCCCTGGACGATTTCTGGTTTTATGCTTCACACTGCCTAATCCATCGCTGCCATCAACAGGAGCGTCGCCATAATCTTGATCTTTTTTAATAAAGGTAATAGAATCGATGCGGAATCCAGCAATTCCCTTGGATAGCCACCAATTGATCATTTCATAGATTTCTTTTCTTAGCATCGGATTCTCCCAATTCAAATCCGGCTGCTTTTTGTCAAAGGTATGAAAATAATACATATTGGTTTCATTGGGTACGGGTTCCCAAACACTGCCGCCAAAAATTGAACGCCAATTATTTGGTGGATTGCCCGCTTCACCAGATTTGAAAATATAGTAATCACGATAAGGACTTTCTGAATCAGCTAATGCTGCTTGGAACCATGCATGCTCGTCTGAGGAATGATTGACGACCAAATCAAGAATCAATTTGATTCCTTTGGCTTTTGCAGATTCAATTAATTCATTCAAGTCTTCCATCGTGCCAAATTCTGCTTGTATACCTTTATAATCGGCTATATCGTAGCCGTTATCAACCATTGGCGAAGTAAAAATCGGACAGATCCACAGCATCGTCACTCCGAGTTCCTCTAAATAGTCCAACTTTTGAGTGATGCCTTTGATATCTCCTATCCCATCGCCATTGCTGTCATGGAAACTCTTGGGATAGATTTGATACACAACTTCTTCTTTCCAAAATTGGTGCTCCTCATTCAACAGCTGTTTTTCTTGTAAAATCATTTCCATTTGGTTTCTCTCCTTTTGTGGTATCGATACCACATTTGGTTTCAAAAAAATCTGCTTATGCAGATTTTCGTATAATCAAGTCTAATACTAGTTCAGACTCATCTAATTGATAGTCCTTTTCTTCCATATTCGCAATCAGCCAATTGGTGGACTCGCGCCCTAATGCCGCCACTGGCTGTCCGATCGTGGTCAAAGGTACAGCCAGTATTCCAGTGAAGGGCTGATTATCAAATCCCATAATCGCCAAATCCTCTGGTACCCGCTTGCCCTTTTCTAAATATCCTTCTAAAATTCCACTGGCTACTTCATCACTGCTAGTAAATACTGCATCGGGACGATTTTCTTCTGGCAGTGATAACAGTTTATCTGCTACCTGCTTGCCATCTTCAATCGTATGCATTTGCTTAAAAATCCAGTCGATTTTCATCGGTAGCTTGTGTTCATTCAACGCCCGTTCAAATCCTTCAGTACGAGAATTTCCATGTCCGCCTCGAGTCAGTGTACCACCGGTGCAATAAGCAATTTTCTTATGGCCTTTGTCAATCAAATATTTCGTTGCCTCAAAACTAGCCGACTCTTGATTCGTATAAACCTGCGGCAAATCAGTACCAGGTATTTGCTCGTTGCAGAGAACAATCGGACCATATTCTTGATACGCTTCGACGATCTTAGGATCTCCTTCGATCGAACACATGATCAAACCAGCAATCACCTGCTGCTTCAACATCTCAAGCATATTGGTTTCAGCCTTTTTATCGTCATATGTCTGCATCACCAAAACATTATAGCCATGGGACCGAGCATTTTTTTCGATAGAATCCACTAAGTGAGAAAAGAATGGATTGGCAATCCGGGAAACTAAGATGCCGATCATTGTTCCTTTTTTTGAACGAAGCTGTGTCGCTACTGAGCTAGGTGTATAGTCCAGTTCCGCCATCGCTGCTTGAATTCGTTTCCGCTTATCTTCAGAGATATACGGATGATTGTTTAAGTATCGAGAAACAGTTGAAACAGATAATCCTGCTTTTTTTGCTACATCCTTTATCGTTGCCAATATTTCACCGCCTTGTGGTATCGATTTCATAAATATCATACGATGTCCCGCCATGTTTGTCAACACGAATTATTAAAAAAAACGTTTGAATGATTGAGTAATTGTTCTAAATTATTTCTCCTTCTATATTATCATGAACACAATGGTTTCATAAAAAAGAACCGTTGATCTAAATAATCAACGGTTCTCTGCAATTCGTTCAGCTAGTTCTTCTAGAAAAGGCACATAGTCAACGTTTGAAAAATCAGAAACATCAAATTCAGTCAGGCTCCCTAATTGAAAATGGTCATACTCACGCGTCTCAATAATCTCTTGAAAGGCTTCTTCCGTAATCAAAGCATCTGCCTCTCTTCGATTAAGCAGTTCATCACCAAAATGATAATGACTCATAATATGACTCAAATGCCGATCTGGTTCAATATCACGGACTTTTCTACGAGCCCAAAGGACATCGAAGTCTGCAACTAAACGAATGGTAATTGGTTCGTAGTCATATTTTTCAACTAAAGTATTTAGCTTATCTTTCTGCTTCTCACTAAAAGGATATTCGGAGACCACGATGCGCTTGCCAGCTTCCATGTACAGTGCCAATGCGCTGTAATAAAACCTCCAGACCTTTTTTTCCAGCTCTTTCTTCTCAGCTGGAGTATCAAAGCCGATCTGATCTGCCAGAATTTCTTTTCCTTCATCTGGCGTAATCAGGAAAAAATCTCCTAGAACACGCCGCATTTCATTGATTAAATAGGTTTTTCCAGTTGCTGGACTGCCGGCAATCAAAATCAAATACTTCTTCATTTTATTTTTGCATTGCCAGTGGGCTGTCCACATTCATAAACAAACTGATTTTGTGTTTGACGATTGCTTTGACCGCCTGGTTAGCTGGAATGACGTTATGGCGAAGAGATTTATTTATTTCGGTTTCGCCAAAGGATTCCTTCGCTACCTTGGTCCAGTTGACTAATAGTTCCGTCCCAACGTTGAATTTACGAATCCCATTATTGATCAGTTCTGGATAATCCTCTTCTTTGACGCCTGTACCGCCATGGATTACTAACGGCACATCAACAACTGCATGAATCTCTTTCAACAGAGGAATGTTTACTTCTGTTTTTGATTTGAATTGTCCATGATTGGTTCCTATTGCGATAGCAAGAGCATCAATATCCGTTTGTTTAACAAATGCTACCGCATCAGCTGGTTTAGTATAAACTTTATCGTCCTCTGCTACAGAGATGCCTTCTTCAGTTCCGCCAATCGTACCTAATTCACCTTCGACGGAAACACCGTTGGCATGAGCGTATTCGACAACTGCTTTAGTTTTGGCAATATTTTCTTTGTAAGGTAGATGTGAGCCATCATACATAACACTGGAATACCCTGCATCGATTGCTGCTTTGATCTCATTGAAATCTCTAGCGTGATCTAAATGTAACGCAACATCTACCATTTCGCTGTTAGCAATCTCTTTGACCACTGCTACCATCACATCGTAGCCGATATATTTTGCTGTATCGATGCTAGTTTGAATAATGATCGGTGAACCCATTTCTTTGGCGGCTCGAATCATTTCCGGCAGCATTTCCAAATTATGCGTGTTAAATGCCCCAATCGTCATATTCAACTCTTCTGCTATTTGCGTTACTTCTTTTAATGTTTTGTACATTTATCCAATACCTTCTTTTCTTTTGTATAGTTACCTGCTGATGGTCACTTTTTTAGCGATTTGACGCATTTCATCCATTTTTCCCATGTACTTCTCAATGCCCTCGTCATTGGCATTTCGAGCAGCTTCAGCTCGTTTGCCATTGTAAAGGCTCATTAATTTTTTATAGCCGTCGCCAATTGTCAGTTTATGCTCTAAACTTTTTTCTAAACTTTCGATTGCCGAATCAACCTGTTCCAACTTGGCATAGTTCAATCCCAAATTTTCGTATAAACTGGCTAATTCACTTGCTTCAGCCGAATCTGTTTGTTCTGCTTCTGCGATTTTTACAATTGTTTGCTGGTTTTCTTTGGTTAAGCTCTCCTTTTCTTTCATGGAAAGTTCGACCTTTTCTTCCGTTTTTTCTGGTTTATTCTTTTTCTTAAAGAAACCAAACATCATGAAACCTCCTAATTAAAACATTTTCAAGATCGGGCTAAGAATCCATGCATACAATAATGCTGCAGCAACGGTATCGACATCCGTCGCAGTTGCGTTCACAAAGCCCATTTGATTGAAGATCGTTACTAAAAGAGCTGGCAGCAAGGTGATGAAGAACCCGTGAGCGATACCACCAATGATCGCTCCTCGACGACCACCAACCGCATTACCGAAAATACCAGCAGTCCCTCCTGCAAAGAAGTTAGTCAGCATTCCTGGTAGAATCATGGCTAAACCAAAGGTCGGCAGTAAAAACATAGCGATGATCGAACCGATGGTTGTTGTAATAAAACCAAGAATTACGGCATTCGGTGAGTAAGGGAAAAATACCGGACAATCCAATGCAGGAATTGCATTGGGTACAAGTTTCATTGCAATTCCGCGGAAAGCTGGTACGATTTCACCTAACAATAGACGAACGCCTGATAGCAACACGTAAACTCCGACGACAAACTGAATGGCTTGCAGGAAAGCGAACATCAGATAATGCTGAGCCCCATGATCGCCGACTCCCGGTCCAGCAAACGCAGCAGTAATGATATAAAGCGGCACCATCACCACCATTACAGATAAATACGTATCTTGTAAGAACTCAAAGGATTTTGGCAAGTTGATATCTTCAATCGACTTTTTATTTTCGCCACGCTCACCAAAGACATACGCAATCCCAGCCTCAAACATATATCCGATAGTACAAAAATGACCCAAAGCAATATCATTTGATCCCGTAATTTTACGGATGATCGGCTGTGCAATCGCTGGCATCGCTACGGCAAAGATCGCTCCAACAATACTTCCAACGATGATCAACATGAACCCTCTTAATCCCGCAAAATAACCAAAAACGGTTGTCATCGTTGCCATCCAAAGAATCGCTTGACCTGTTAAGAAAATATATTTCCATTTCGTAAAACGAGCGATTAGAATATTAACAATAAAAATACCTAGAAACGTCAGTGCAATATCCCGTCCCAAACCTAACTCATTCATCGCTTGTCCGTTAATCGCTTCGATCGATGGAATGATACCCTGCATATTGAATCCAGCGGTAAAAATTTCTCCAAAATAAGTCAAACTGCCAACAATAATACTAGAACCAGCACTCAATACTTGGAAGCCAAGCAACGTTTTTAAGGTTCCTGAAACGACTTGACCCGCTGATTTTTTCTGCAGACACAAACCCAGCATAGCGATCAACGCAATTGTGATCGAGGCCTGCGTCAAGATATTCTCGATAATAAAATTAACTACTCCCATTTGTTTCGCTCCTTATTCATATTTGTGGATTCATTTGATTTTTATAGTGCGCCTTTTGTTTCTAAGATCGGCAAAAGCTTTTCTTCGATTTCTGGTTTTGAGACGATATTTTTTAGATAAACGATGGCGGTTTTCTCTTCATCAATTGAGAATTTTTCAAACTGCGACTTGAAATTTTGTGCTGTAATAATTATGTCGGATTGTGATGATGCCGCTGTTGAAATATCTACGTGATCCAATTTCGCGTCCACACCATGCACATTCAACACATCTTCAGCTGCCATTTGAGCAGCAAAACTGCTTCCTAATCCTGCTCCGCATACGAATAAAATTGATACTTGTTTTCCCATCTTTCTTTCTCTCCATTCTGTTTTATATATTGAAAAATCATAATTCCCTAACTATATAAAATTTCCTTGAACCGTTCGATATCCGTCTCGCGACTTAAGCGATCAACCTTTTCCTCATCGTTAATCAGTGCGATCAAGCTCTTCATAATATTTAAGTGAGAGTAGGAATCGATCGCAGCTAAGCAAAAAATTATTTTTACCGGATCGTTCTCCTCGTTTCCAAATTCAATTGGTGAATTAATTGTTGCGACACTAATTCCTAACTGATTGACCCCATCCTCTGGGCGGGCATGAGCCAATGCGATGTGTTTTCCGATCACGATATAAGGACCATATTCTTTTACGGAGTCGATCATCGCTGTAACATAGCTCGGTTCGATCACTTCCTCGGCTACCAAAGGTTCGGAGACCCTGCGGATCGACTCCTCCCAAGTAGCTACCTTTTCATTCAATAAAATATTGCTGTCCTTCAAAACATCTTCTAACATCGGCTGAATCTCCTTCTTGTTTATCGTTAAATGATTTTGATCGAAAAGTGTTTCTAGTTCCTTGTAAATACTTCCCGACACTTCTCCGCCGCTTTTCCCAATCGTATCGATCAGTGCGTAAAATAATTGTGTCGAATCCTGGTTATTGACTAACCGCTTGAGCTTTTGATTCTCACTCAAAAAACGGGTAATTCTCTTTTTACTCTCTTCTTTGATAATCGGTTCTAATTCCAATACAGGCTTTTGCGAATACTGGATCGCTACCGTACTGAAAATTAAATCAACATCTAGTTTCTCAATCAGATCTAATTCTCGCGAGCTCAGTACTGCCAACACTTCAATATTAAAAAGTTCCTTCAAATTTTCCGATAGCAGCTTCCCCGTGGCGACCCCATGATTGCAAATAACCACTGCTTTATAGATATAATGCAGGTCCTGATTGATTGCACTTACTGAAGTTGAAAAATGGATTGTGAGAAAAGCGACCTCGTCTTCCGTTATCTGCTTCCCCGTTACTTGTTCGATCGAGGGAGTAAACTGATGAATGGCAGAATAAATATTGCCGTAATTATTTTTAATATTTTCCTTCAAGGGATTAACGATCTGGATATCGCTTTTCACTCGGTTGATCAACCCAACTAAATGCTTGTACAGTCCTTCCTGCAGCATCTCCTCTTTTCTAGAAAAGGGAATTTTTGTCTTTGCTTCGACAAATTGCATCAGTTGAATCGAAAGCAGTTGGGCTTGGACCCATTCGATAGAGTTGTTCATATCCCTTGAATTAAAGGTATTCAACATAAAAACGATATATTTGATCTCAACTTCAGGCGGTGAAATCTGAAAGGCTTCGCAGATCGCCGTAACAAAATCACGAATGTCGCTTTGCGGTGTATCCGCCGCCTCCCAAACGGAACTGGCAATCAGATCCTCTCGTAAGTAGCGACTCAGCCACACTGCCGTGAATACCAACAATTGATTTCGATAGATTGCATCTTCCATTGAAGCTAAGGATTTGACGTATAACTGATCAAGCTTTTTTAGTAGCTGCGGTGATATATAGTGATTAAGAATCGTTCGATTAAGCGACACTTCCTGCTCACCTTGGGATGAAATCACACCTACTGAATTATTGATGATGTCATAAATCATCGTTCGAATCGATCGCTCAGCACCTTGCAGCACGATTCCCTGCTTTGGCACACTTAAAACCTCGATCCCATAATCCGTTAAAATATTCCTAACTCGACGCATGTCTTCGTCTAATGAACTTTTCGAAATCTGATATTCCTCTTCCTTTTGATAGAGGAACGTCGCTTTCTTTCCTAATGAAAAAGAAAGAATCAAATCAAAAATTCGGCTCTCACGATCCAAATAGTGTTCATCATTCACTAAATCAAGCTGCTCCAGCAATGCTGTTTTTTCACTAGGTGCCAAAACCAATTGATAACCCATCTTTCTAAGATTTTTGATTTCTGGAAGTTTCTTCTCACTTAAAAACTGATTGATTTCTCGTAATTCATTCCGAATCGTGCGAGCACTGGTGTGAAATTCTTCCTCTAGTTTTGATAGTGATACTGGATAATCAGAAGTTATAAAAATCCGCAATATTTTTACTGTTCGATCTTTCATCTATATCTTCCTCTCGTCTAAGGTGAGTATATAACCCTTTATTTTTCTTGATAAGTAGAGATTCTTGCAATCTTTTTTGGCAAAAATGTAAGCGCAATCTAGAATGAATTGAGAATCATCCCGCTGAACACGACTTTATACACGTTATTTTATTCGGTTTTAAAAACACTTTTCCGTGACAAATAAATGCTTGTATCTTTGAAAGAATCGCATCAAAATACGATAGAAAAACTCTTTCCCTGCCATTATTTAACATCCAAAAAGGATTAATTAAATCTAACTGGAATTAAACAAAAAACTTCCACAAAAGTGGAAGTTTTTTGTTTAATTTACTTGCTCAGTTTCATCTATTATAGCCTAATGTAGGTAACTAAATTTGCTTGAAAAACATTGGAACATCTTTTATCCCTTAGTTTGTGTAGGCTGATATCACTTTAAACCAGCTATTATTTCTTATCATTTTCCTTTACAATAAAACTATAGAACAACTAAATCAATCGAAAATGGAGAGATTAACATGAAGAAGGATGATGGAGGATCGTTGGGTGTAGGAATCGCAATGGGGTTGATCTTTGGCATGCTATTCGATAATTTGGCCATTGGACTGGCTATCGGTATAGCTTTGGGGGCTTCTGGTACCTTCGCTATTAAGAAGAAGAAACAAAAATAATTTTTAGATTCCGAGTCATTATTGGACGCAATCGACATCCTCCTTTATACTTTTAATTATGAACGGGGGGTGCTTTTTATGACGCGTAGAATTTTGAACTCTTTTTTAGTTACAATAGTCTATTTAGCCATTTCCAATATTGGCAATCTATTTTTTGGCATCAGTCCGCGTTACAGCTGGACGACAACGCTATGGGAAGCACTATTTTTCTTTATTTTTGTTTTCCTGATTCAACAATTCCGCAAAAAATGACAGTTCATCAGAATTTGAGCATAGTCAATCATCCTATTTGCTGAGCCTATACTAGTCTTTTGAAATTTCTTAACAGTATACAAACAGATTTTTTATTCTGACTCATTTGGACAACCTTGTTCAAATGAGTTTCTTTATTTGGGACCTCTTTTCTCTAACATTAAAAAACGTATTTGATGTTTAGGAAATATTCTCGCTGATTATATCTCGTATCAAAAATAGCACAACATTCCCTGGGCGTTGTGCCATAGTTTATTGGGTTAGTGGTATGCTCTTTACTACGGCTTCACTTATTGGGAACTGCAGCCAGCAAAAAAACTGCCCATACCTCTATGAGCAGTTTTATTTTGCTAAGCTTGCGCGCTAGGTAAGATCGTCATTTCAGTGATCCCAACCTCAGCAGGTTGTTCAATGGCGAATAGTACAGTCTTGGCTACATCTTCTGGTGAAATAGCGATTTGATAAAAATCTTCCATCCCTTGTTTCACTTCAGGTGTCGAGATCGTATCCAACAGCTCCGTAGCGATCGCCCCTGGATATAAAGTTGTGGTACGAATATTGGTTTTCTCCATCGCTGATTCCATTCGAAAGCCGTCCATGATTGCTCTGACCGCAAATTTCGTTCCTGTATAAACACTATTTCCAGGAAATACTTTTAAGCCAGCAATCGAACTTGTCGCGATAACATGTCCAGATTTCTGTTTTGTGAAATGGGGGAGCACCGCGGCCAAGCTATTCAATACCCCTTTGATATTGATATCCACCATGTCATTCCATTCCTTTGTTTTAAGCTCACTCATGTTGGACGCCGGCATAATTCCAGCGTTGGCGAACAGTACATCGACCTTGCCAAATTTTTCAATGGCCAAGTCAACCAACGCTTCTACATCATCCGGGTTACGAACATCTGTCACTGTATAAGCGCTGTTTTCTCCATACTCAGCGACTAACTGTTTTAATTTTTCCTCTCGGCGAGCGCCTAAAACAACCTTGGCACCATTTTCAATCAATAATTTTGCGGTCGCTTCACCAATTCCTGATGATGCTCCAGTGATTACGACAACTTTTTCTTTACTAGTATTCATTCTTTTCCTCGATTCTCAGTCAAAAATTTCTTTTGCCATTGCAAAAGCACTCCATGCTTTAGGCCACCCCGCATAAAATGCCAAATGGGTGATCAATGCACTGATTTCTTCTTTTGTTACGCCATTTTCTTTGGCGATTTTCAAATGTGCTTCAAGTTGCGGAGCTCCCATCGCTAATAATGCGGAACAAGTAATCATGCTGCGGTCATGCGCAGAAAGCTCCTCCTCTTTAGCCCATACTTCGCCAAATAGTACATCATCATTTAAAGCCGCAAATTGGGGAGCGAATTCTCCTAGTTGCTCTCTTCCAGCTGTTTGTTTTTTCATACTAACATTTCTCCTTACTCTCCTAATTTTTCATACCATTCATCATTCACAGGTTCCAACCATTCAGGGGTACCCGCAGTGACAGCAATATGCTCAAACCAGCTATCCTTTGTGGCACCATGCCAATGCTTCACACCATCATGAGTTACGATCACATCTCCGGCTTTCAAAAGTCGTGCAGCCTTTCCTTCTTCCTGATACCAGCCTTCTCCTCCCGTCACCAATAATAATTGATAGCCATCATGGTGGATGTGCCAATTATTACGACAACCTGGTTCGAAAGTGACATTGCCTACGCCCACGTTAATCGCTGGATCGGCGACCAACGATTGCAAGTAGCTTTGACCAATAAAATATTGTGCATAGGCATCATTTTTTTCTCCAATCGGAAAGATCACACCATTTTTTACTTCTTCATATTTTGACATTATAAATTCCTCCAAATCATTATTGTTTTGAATAGGCCAGCAGCCAGTTTTTTACTGCAGTATCTGCGCGATCCGCTTTTGATCCGCGAACGGCTAAACCAGTTTTGATCTCAGCTTCTGAACAAGCCCTTTGCAAATCTTGGATACTCGATCCAAAAGCGCTGCCTTCATGAGTGCAGAAAGGATAGATCACTTTATTTTTCCAATCATGGTTCGCGAGAAAAGTCGCCACAACCTGAGGATACGTTCCCCACCAATTCGGATATCCAAGAAAAACCGTATCTACTTGTTCGAAGTCAATCGATAACTCTTCGTACGCCACTTGTGTTGAATCCTGCTTTTCCTTCTCCGCCTTTTGCACCGCCTCATCATAATTCTCGGAATAAGGAATCATTGGTGATAATCGATAGGTCTCAACACCTAACTCATTACTGATTTTTTCAGCTAAAATCTCCGTGTTTCCAACTGAGATCGACTGCTTTCTACCGTTAATATAGTTCTCTCCTGCTCTTGAGAAAAAAATAACCGTCGTTGTCATAGTATCCCTCCTGTTCTCTCGCTACTTTAAGACTCTATTCATCATAGAAAAGAGCCGTATCCTGAACAACTTCAGAATACGACTCTTTGTCTTCTATGTCTAATGCCTATATAGTCATAGTGCTATAGCTTAAAGGCATGATTAAAACGATTAATCAATTCTTGAACAGCAGAGGTTTGAACTCTTTTTTTCCAAACTAAAACGCAATGTGTTTTAACAGGTGGCTGCAATGGAATAAATACCGACTCCTCCAACTTGCGATCAGAAATTGCTCCCTCGATCGTTAAAGCCGCCCCAACTTTATGCTCAACTAGCGGCAACACATTGAAAATAAGATTAAAGTTTCCCACAATGTTCAATTGGTCCAAAGGTTCTCCCGACCATTCAGCCAATAACCGCTGTACCTCAGAGCGTCCTGAACAAAGAATCGGCAATCCCTTGATCTCCTCTGGACGTATAGCTTCTTTGTCAGCAATGAATAACTCCTTAGAAATTAAAAATCCCCATTTTTCTTCTCTTGGCAAAACGAGGGTCTCTACTTCATTCAAAATCACCGGCTCCAACAATATCGCAAGATCCAATATTCCCTTTTCAAGTCGATCCGCAATGTCATCACTGGTTCCGGTTACTAAATTGAACTTGATCTGCGGATAATCACTGATTAATTCCTCCAGCAGCATCGCGACTGTATCCGAATTATCCGCCTCAACACAGCCAATTGCAATTGTCCCACTCAATTGTTTGTTCTTCTGAACTGAAAAAGCCTGCTCTAGTTTTTCATCTAATGCTAAAATCTCTTCAGCCCGTTCTTTCAAGAAATAGCCTTCCTTCGTCAAGCTCAATCGATTCTTTTCACGATGAAAAAGCGACGTTCCGATACTTTCCTCAAGCTCCTTGATTTGCCTGCTCAATGTCGGTTGCGTAATATTTAGCGTCCTTGCTGCCCGTGAGATATTTCCTTCTTGCGCAACCGCCCAGAAATAACGTAAAAGTCTGATCTCCATAATATGCCTCTTTGCTTTTTCTTTTATTCTAGCAGATATTGTTTCTACAAGGATAAAAAAACTTTCCCAAATGCTCCTCGTCCATGGCTGGCTCAAAATAATTGAAAAATCCTTTTACGAAATAAGAAAGTCAAACCTGTTTAAACCTTAAAAATTAAAAAGAAATTACTCCTTTACTTTCATTTTGTTAAGTATTTTCCAGAAAAACTTTAAATTCATAGCCCATCGTCTCACTTGAAATAAGCACCTTTGCTCAATGAACCTTAAAGAGACAGAATTCAAGGAATTAAAAAAGCCTGCAGTTAATAATCTACAAGCTTCCCCAGTTTCCTATTTGTCTCGTTATAAATTTACAAGATTTAGTTTTGCTAAAGTATGAGCGATACCGCCTTCATCATGCGTCAAGGTAATCTCATCAGCGATCGCTTTCAACTCCTCTTTGGCATTCCCCATCGCGACCCCTGTTCCTACCGCCTCGAACATCGCAATATCATTATTTCCATCGCCAAAAGCCAAACAATCTTCCTTATCTCGTTGTAAATGGTGTAACAACGTTTCAATGGCCGTTCTTTTATTAATATTTCTCAATCCAATTTCTCCGCTGTCTGGCCCAAATGCTGAGACAGTACTTCTCAACATATGAAAATCACCATCATAACGTGCATGGATCGTTTCGTATGGAATCGAGTGATTCACAAAAGAAAGTTTATTCACATCTTCATAATCAATCAAAGAAGGATCTTCAATCAACAAATCTAAAAACCATTTGATTGAAGCGACTTTCTCTTGGCCTTCTGCAGACTCTTCAGCAAGATCACCTAGCGTAAGCTGGATAAGAAGGTTTCTTAGATTCGCACTTGCAAATAATCCTTGATTCGACTCAAGATAATACTCGACACGGTTCTCTTCTAAAAAGCCGATCAATTTTTTTAATTCTTTCGAGTCAAAAACCTGATGAAGGATTACTTCTCCATCTACTTCACAATATCCGCCTCCCGCGCCAACGATTCCGCTGATCGGCAAAGCAAGGACATCTTCCGTAATCTCCGCTTTTGAACGCCCCGTGCATAAATAGAAGCGATGTTCATTTTCGTACGCTTGAATAATCGCCTGCTTAGCACTAGTCGGAACAACCCCAAGGTCATTACACAAAGTCCCATCGATATCTAAAAATATTAACTTGCCCATTATTTCCCTCACATTCTAAAAAGTTAAAAAACATGTATTTCTAATTAGGTTACTATTCTTGAGGGTGCTTTTCAATCTACTTTTAACTATCAGGAAAATTTAGCAGCCAAACAAAAACAATTAGAGTAAGAATAGTAGGTTTTCTCTTCTTAAACAATGATTCAAAGAAACTGAACCATCTGGCGACAAAAAAATCAGATTCTTTTTTTGAATGATCTGAACTTTCTATTTTACGCTTAAATCACGCCTGCAACTTGTTGAGGTAAATATGCCTCTTCCAAATAAGTAATATCTTCTTGAGATAATTTTAATTCAAGTGCCGGCAATGCATCTGTCAAATGACTTTCTTTGGTCGCTCCAATGATCGGTGCCACAACCTGTTCCTTTTTCAATAACCAGGCTAAGGCTACTTTGGCTCACTTAACTTGATGCTTTTCAGCAATTTCCGCAACACGTGCCACAATGATCCGATCTTTATTTTCAGTCGTATCATATTTGGATTGCGCTGTTTTGTCAGTCATGAAGCGTTTTGTTGTTGCCTCCCAATCACGAGTCAAACGTCCCGCCGCCAAGGGACTGTTTTGATTAAAGATGAAATTCCTTCACGCTAAGTTGGACTGGCTAAATTAGTTAGTGAAATCCTCCACACCACTATGACCATCGTTCAAAAAAAATAGTGTGCCTTCAATAAGCAAATACCCTAAAAAGATCGTCTTTTCGAGATATTTCAACGAAGGTACACTATTTTCTATTATTCAAACCCTCAGAACTTATTCTTTTGAATGAAGGAATACGGCCACTACAACGATTGAGGCAAGCGTAAACAATGCCATCAGCCAAATTTCAGTTTGAAAATTATTTGTAATTGAAACAATTAATGAAAGTCCGATTGGACCGCCGATTTGATGCATCGTATTGGTAACACCGCTGGCCACACCCGCCAATTCGTTTGGGGCATCATGAACACCTGCTGATGTTACAGGCGCTAAAATCAATCCTTGGCCTAAGCCAAGGATCAGCATCGGGATAAATACTGCGCTCCAATAGTCATTATTTGTATTGGAAATTGCTAGCAGAATCAAGCCTGCTCCCAAGATTATTTCTCCCACAAGTAAAATTTTATTATTTCCGAATCTAGCCGTTAAACGTGGCAGCTGCATGGCTACAATAAAATTGACGATCGTCAATGGTAGGAATGCCATCCCTGATTGCAGAGCCGAAAATCCATAGTGCGTCTGCATCATTTGCGGCAAGAAAAACCAAAATGGCAGCATAGCCATCATAAATAGGAGTCGAGCTACATAGGCACCTGAACGGATTCGATTATTAAACAGCGATAGTGGCAAGATAGGGAAAGAAATACGCTTTTCTCGCAGAATAAATCCACCCAGAATGATGAGCCCTGCAATGACGAACAGACTTTTGCCTTCAGTAAATCCATAGATAATTCCGATCAAGCCTAGGATTGATAATAGACTGCCTAAATAATCGATTTTTTCATTTTTCCTCTCAGAGTTCTCAACGAATCGTAAGGTTAGGAAAAATAGAATTAATGTAAAGGGAACATTTATCAGAAAACCTGCTCGCCAAGAAATAAGGCTCGTCAGTCCGCCGCCCACCAATAAGCCTACACTCGAGCCAATCCCTGCTGTTGCACCGTAATAGGAAATGGCCCGCTGGCGCATGTTGTTTTTATAGGCATCCATAATTAACGCAAGTGTAGTAGGTGCGATGATCGAACTTCCAATTCCTTGAAAAGCCCTCATCGCAATAACCATCTCCGGTGTTTTTGACAATCCAATAACCAAAGAACTGATCCCAAAGATCAACAGCCCCAACAGAAAGATTCGTTTTCTCCCTAATAGATCCGACAGGCGCCCACTTAATAGCAGAAAACCTCCGAATGTCAGAGTATAAGCACTTGACACCCAAGACAACGCCGCAGCAGAAAGCCCAAGACTTTGTCCTATCTGAACGGAACTTGTAAATATGATCGAGTTATCCATTAATATTAAAAAATACGATAGCAATGTGATTGGTAATATGATTCCAAATTTTTGTTTATCCAAATTTCTAGCTTCTTTCTATTTCTTCAATTGGTCAATTTTTTTCAAAAACTACAAAATTATTTCCTATTGAACATCTGCTTCTATCTATTAGTGATATGGTCAAAAAAGTAGGCTGCAATATAGCTTGATACGGCCATATTGCAGCCCTGATTTAATCCTGTTGAAATGGTGTTAATAGAAATCAGGTTTTGCTTTATTTTCCGAACCTGGTTCCCACAAGCCAATACTAGCTCGCACGTCACTCCGTTTGCCGGTGATATTATCCAAGACAAATTGAGCAATCGCTCGTCTGGTAATCTGAGCTCCTAAAAATGATTCGCCTTTAGGACTAGCAACATAATCGTTACGATCACCATTATACAACCAAGTCATTCGCATATACGTGTAATCAAGATCGCTAGCTTCCAATGATTCAACACCTCGGTTGTGAGCGATACTCCCTCCCATCATGCGGCTATTCCACGTCGCAAAAGGCTCAGTGACTTCACCATAAACACTTAATACACCAGCTTGGATAATACGTTTCACTCCTGCTTGATGCATAGCTCTGATCACGTGCTCTGTGACATTCTTATTGTCAAAGTTCATATAGATAATATCTTGATTTTGCATCGCGCTAACCAAGTCAGACTCATTGGCAGCATCACCGCTGATTTTCGTTACATTCTTGTATGGTAAATCAGCCGCACTTCGTCCAAACAATGTCAGCTTTAGCTTTTTCTGTTCTTGTAAAAGCGGGATCAACACTTCAGGTATCTGTCCGCCTGCACCAATAATAAGTACATTCATTTGATTATTGACCTCCTGTGAATTATTCCTCTGTATCCAACATCCGATTCATAAACCACTCTACTTGTTGCGGAGCGTCATGATCAAAGAATGCGGATTCCTTCATATCTAATGCGGAGATTTTTTCGGTATCTGCTTTTGATAATTCAAAATCAAAGATATCAATATTCTCCGCCATGCGCTCTGGTCGAACGGATTTTGCCAATGCGACAATTCCGCGCTGCATCAACCAACGGAGAACAACTTGTCCAACGGATTTGCCATATTGCTTACCGATTTCGGCTAAAACCGGATTGGTAAACAACTCGTGGTGTCCTTCCGCAAAAGGTGCCCAAGCCTCTATTTGTACCCCATATTTTTCATGCCATTCTTGGTCTTCCACACGTTGATTCCATGGATTTACTTCAATTTGATTGATTTGCGGTTTCACTTCATTCAACCCTACAAACTCGATCATTTTAGCAGATTTGAAGTTTGAGATACCAATTGCTCGTAATTTCCCCGCTTTTTGTGCTGCAACCAATGCTCGCCATGCACCATAAACATCGCCATAAGGTTGATGAATCAAATAGAGATCTAAATAATCGAGCCCCATTACATTAAGTGATTGCTCGATCGTTTCAACTGCTTTTTCTTCCGGCGCTTGTAAGATAAACAGTTTAGATGTAACAAAGAGTTCCTCGCGACTAACAAGGCCTTCATCGATCGCCCGTTTAATCCCTTCGCCGGTTTCCTTCTCGTTTCCATAAATAGCTGCTGTGTCGATCAAACGATAGCCTGCCTTGATAGCTTCATATACTGCTTCAGCTGTTTCAGCTAAAGGAATTTGATACACCCCAAATCCTAGTTGCGGCATTTCTACCCCATTGTTCAAATTGATTGTTTGCATGTATGTTTCCTCCTCTAATTTTGATTACATGACCTATCCTAAACCTTGAAGTGGACTCCATAGCAAGAAAAAAGAATTATTTTTTTCTTTCCCACAGTTTTTCAACCTTATCTGGAGTCATTTCGCCTGCTTTGAATTTCGCGATATGTTCATCATAGGTTTCAATTTTATACGCTAGTAGTTCTCTGACATCTTGGATCTCAGCCATCTTTTGATCCAGTTCTGCCAATTGATCAGCTAAAATTTGCTTCTGGGCCGCCTCAACATTTTGCGTCTCCCGTAGTTGAGCAAGCTGTGCAAACTCAATCAAGGATTCAACAGATAATCCAGCGTTTCGCAAATTTTTCGCTAAGTAGACCCAATTTAAATCATTTGTCGTATACTCTCGATAGCCGCTCTCGTTGCGATGAACGGGAGGAATAACAACGACGCGTTCATAATAGCGCAGCGTATCTGTCGTCAAATCAAACATTTCAGCTGCTTTTTTGATATTCATTACCTTCACCCTCCTCATCTACTCATTTATCATAAACTATGGAGTTCACTGCAAGGCAAGAATAAAGACCTTTAATTGTTAGATTTTGATATGTATATAGAAAAAAGTTCAATCATCAAAATTGACGATTGAACTTTTTAGGAAATATTTGAATCAAATCAGATTCTTCGAAAAAGTGAATAAAGACTTTACTTAATAATTCTTAACCTTAATAGTAAAAGAACTTTCAATTTTTAAAGTAAAAAGAAGGTTTGGCCTAAAAAACTAAACTATTGCTGATAATCTTTAATAAAACTAGTCAGTGTTTTATCTTCATATACTCGCTAATATAAATTAGTCTAGCTAGGGGGTTAAAAAATTACTTCCTCCATGTTCGAAACTAGTTTACTCTCGCATTCATGGATCATCAGGTCGTAATTTTCAAGTTTCTTTTCTAATCGTTCAACTGTCTCATTGATCATCTGCTGCTTCTTCAATAATTTTTGGTATTCATCGATTAAAATCTGTTTGCGTGCAACTAAAGTAGCGTCTCCTTGTTGATACAGCTCGGAGTATTTTGCCAGCGAATCAATGGAAAGCCCGGAATCACGCATCCGTTTAATAAACTCGACCCAATTCAGGTCCTCTTCTTGAAACTCTCTTACGCCAGAAGCATTTCGAGTGATTGGCGGGATCAGCCCTTGTTTTTCATAATAGCGGATGGTTGCTGGTGTCATTTCAAATTGCAGCGCAACTTCTGAGATGTTCATTAACCCCACTCCCTTTTCTATCTGTTCCTTTTAATTCTATCAGGCTTTTCAATTGAGTGAAAGGCAACATTAAGTGAAAACTGTTTACTAACGTAGTTTTGAATAATACTTTACAAATGCAAAGTCAAACAGCCGAATCCCTTCATTATTTAAAGGATTTTAGTCGTTTGACTTTTGATTATACTGATTCACTATTTTTATTTAGTGTCTAACCATTCTTCGACTAGCTTAGAGGTTTTATTCTTATTTGAAGAAGTGATCCCTAAGCCTTCCTTTATCGTTGAGTGTGTCAGTAGACTTCTGTACCAAGCCATCGATTCGTTGATAGAACTGCTGCCGCTGGTAAAGAAAGGATAAACGTTCTTATCCGTTAAATCATTTTCATCCAGCCACTTTTTCACTGGTAATGCGGGTTCACCAAACCAGATCGGTGTTCCAAGAAAAATCGTATCGTAGTTGGAAAAATCAACAGCCTGCTTACTAATCTCAGGCAATTCATCTGCATCTCTTTGTGCCTGTACGCGATCTAAGACATCCTCATAAACTATTGGATACGGTTCTAACGTTTCAATTCTTAACATTTCTCCAGCCACTTGCTTTTGAATTTCCTCCGCAACGGCTTTTGTGTTTTCCGTTAAGGAATAATAAACGATGATCGTTTTTTCCATGTCTCCATCTCCCCTCGACTTTTTCGATTCAGAGGCCTTACTCGCTTGACTGTCTGAGCTAATGTCATTACTTTCATCAGGATTAGAATTACTCGTTCCGCACGCGCCTAAAAATAGCAGGATAAAGAATAACCAAATCATTTTTTTCATACGTCCAACCTCCCCTACTTCTCTCTAGCATACGGGTTGAAGTTCACTTTAGGTCAAGCGGATTTATAAAAAAACTGCGCCAGTTAGATTGGCACAGTCTTTACGTACTTGATTTTTCTTAGTCGTGCCCAATTACTTTATGAGGAATATAAGGTTCTTCCAAATACAAAACGTCTTCTACTGTCAATTTGAAATCAACCGCTCCTACTGCTGTTTCGATGTGACTTATTTTTGTCGCACCAACGACTGGCGCAACCACTGGGTCCTTTTGTAATAGCCAACCTAATGCGATATTCACGCGATTGGTTTCGTATTTATCTGCTAATTCAGCTACGCGATCAATGATCAGCTGGTCCTTCTCAGCCGTCTCATCATATTTCGCTTTTTGCGCCGCATCTGTTGTACTTCGTTTGGTTGCCTCTGAGCGGTCGCGAATCAATCTGCCTGATGCCATTGGACTATAGGGAGTCAAGGCGATATTTTCTGAACGGCAGTAAGGAATCATTTCACGTTCTTCCTCACGATAAATCAAATTCAAATGATTCTGCATGGAGACAAATTTGGTCCAGCCATTTTTTTCAGCGATATTGTTTGCTTGTTGAAATTGATAGGCGTACATAGCAGAAGCACCGATATATCGAGCTTTTCCAGATTTTACGACATCATGCAGCGCCTCCATCGTTTCTTCGATCGGCGTATCATAATCCCAGCGATGGATAACATACAAATCTACATAATCTATTTTTACCTATACTTTGAATAAGTATCGATACCCAAACACGATAATATCAACGTTTCTACTAGCATTCAATACTTATCGAAAGTGTTGAATGCTCATATTTTGGTATTCAAATGGTAGTCAATTTCACTTGCTGTGCTATACTAATTCCGAGGTGAAGTATATGGATAGATTTACTGGACTTCTAACACAAATCAAAGTAATCAAAGAAAAACCTTTATGGGTTCGATGCACAATCATAACGGAAACAAAACCAATTAATTGTATCATTGCAGATGAAAGGATAAGCCATCAAATTTTGATGCTTCCCGATGATAAGTACACAGTATCAGTAAAAGGGCATTTTAACGTGAAAGACCAATTAATCATAAGGGGATTGAGGATTATCGACAAAGATGACTTTACACATAAACTAGGATTATAAACCCTCTCCGCTCAGAAAATCTGGGCGGCTTTCCCACACAAAAAAACAGGCACGGTGGATTCCAGCCACAATGCCTGCTTGATAAAAATGAATTATTTTATGGTAGAACTATTATACAATGAAACGGTTATATGTGGCAAATAAAAACCTTCAAGACTGCCCGATTTTTCGGGCTTTTTTTGTATTTTATTTGTGAAAACTGTTGACAAACATATACCTCCGAGGTATACTATGTGTATAGAAAGGAGTTGAGAAAGTGCTTAATAATATAGAAAAAATCGCCGATTTGATATTCAAAATCTTAAGTAGTGCCTGGCTACTAAAGAAATTAATAGAAAACAAATCAGACGATTAACCTGTGAGGGGAGTTGCTCCCCTCTCTATATTATTATTTTAGCATGAATTTTATGAAAAAGAAATATGTATACCTTGTTATGCTGGCTCTTGTTGTCTTATCACTCACATTAACTTTATTTGATAAACAGCCCCGTCTACTCAACACCGTCGTATTAATCGGAATGATGTATTTGATAATTACTGATGGAAAGGATAAAAAATAATGGCAGAAAAGAAAACATCCGACGCTCAGTTAAGAGCAAACAAGAAATGGAAAAACAAAAACAAAGCTCACATGGATTATATCCGCAAACGATCTGCCGCTAGAAGTTTTATTAAAGTTGCCTCTCGCGAAGATTTACAAGAGATGAAAGCTGCTATTGTTGAGCGACAAAGTGAATTAAATAATGAAAACAAAGACCTCTCAGCCGATTAAGCTGGAGGTCTAAAAACCCCACTCCTGCGGGAGAAGTGGGGAAACGAAATGCAAGAGGATGTCCTCTGCTGTTAACATCGTACATACCATGTTAATAGTTTGCCGTTTTATCGAAAAAATGTAAACACTTTTATATGTACCCTGTAGGACTCGA
>Ga0153985_1000100_pt1 | contig 26314 bp, 27 predicted proteins | sample TSGA069MetaG_FD_104715 | JGI IMG/M metagenome (GOLD analysis project Ga0153985, IMG submission 104715) | Attine ant fungus gardens microbial communities from Georgia, USA - TSGA069 MetaG | ecosystem: Host-associated > Fungi > Mycelium > Unclassified | place: USA: Georgia, Alexander Wildlife...
GATTTCTTTTCTTTCTAGCCATAATAAAATCACCTCTTAGCTTCATTTTAGAAAAATAAAAACTGTGAAGCAACCACCTACCTAGGATTAGCGGTTACTTACACAGTTAATATTACACTCTCCGACTATCGAACATTTGCGCCGACTTTAAAGTTTGCTGCTGAAAAAGCTAGGATAAATAAACCAGTGACTACTCACTACCTGAGGCATACTCACATATCATTTTTAGCTGAACTAAATATCCCGATAAAGGCTGTGATGGAACGTGTAGGACACACTGACGCATCAACAACTCTTCAAGTCTACACTCATGTAACGAATAAAATGAAAGACTCACTACTTGAAAAGCTAGAAAGCATCAAGTATTAATTTCTTACTAATCCCTGCCCTTTTTTTGCCCCTTTAATAGAATTACGCGTAATAAAAACCGCTATACATGCCGTCATATAGCGGTTTAAAAATCCTATTAGTACAGTTCTAAGTATTGATCGCGTTCCCATTCTGACACTGTTTGACGGAAAGCAGCCCATTCCATGCGCTTCGCTTCATTGAAATTTGTGTAGATATGATTACCTAATGCATCAATCATAGTTTGGTCCTTACGCAATGCTTTAATTGCATTGTGGATCGTAGAAGGCAAGTCATAAATTTCTGCTTCTTTACGTTCTTCTTCAGTCATCACGTAAATATTACGATCAACTGCTGCCGGTGGCGTCAATTCATTACGGATACCATCTAAACCAGCTTCTAGTAAAACAGCCATTGTTAAGTATGGGTTAGCCGCTGGATCGACTGAACGTAATTCCAGACGTGTAGATAAGCCGCGAGATTCTGGGATACGGATCAACGGTGACCGGTTACGCCCGCTCCAAGCTACATAAACTGGGGCTTCGAAGCCAGGAACTAAGCGTTTATAAGAGTTTACGATTGGATTACATACTGCCGTGTATGCTCGTGCGTGTTTTAAAAGTCCAGCTAAAAATTGATAAGCTGTCTTGCTCAATTTCATCGGACCGTCTTCGTCGTAGAAAACATTGCCTTCATCATTAAATAATGACATATTGCAGTGCATACCAGAGCCATTGATACCGTATAAAGGTTTTGGCATAAATGTTGCGTGAAGACCATGCTTGCGAGCGATTGTTTTAACAACTAATTTGAAGGTTTGAATATTGTCACAAGCTTCGATTGCATCTGCGTATTTGAAGTCAATTTCATGTTGTCCTGGAGCAACCTCATGGTGCGAAGCTTCTACTTCAAAGCCTAAGCTTTCAAGTTCTAGAACAATATCTCGACGACAATTTTCACCTAAGTCAGTTGGTGCAAAGTCGAAGTAGCCACCTTTATCATTTAAATCCAGTGTTGGATCACCGTTTTCATCCATTTTGAATAGGAAAAATTCTGGTTCAGGTCCCAAATTGAATGAGGTGAATCCGAATTCATCCATTCCTTTTAACACACGTTTCAAGTTTCCACGCGGATCTCCTGGGAAAGGTGTTCCATCTGGTCCATAAATATCACAGATCAAACGGCCTACCTTACCATGATCGCTTTCCCATGGAAAAATCATCCAAGTAGTTAAATCTGGATATAAATACATATCACTTTCCTCAATACGGACAAATCCTTCGATAGATGAACCGTCGAACATCATTTTGTCATCAAGGACTTTCTCCATTTGGCTAACAGGTACTTCAACGTTCTTAATAGTTCCCATGATGTCTGTAAACATCAAACGTAAAAAACGGACGTTTTCTTCTTCGACAATTCGTTTAATATCCTCTTTACTTAGATCTCTTTTCGGCATAATATCTAATCCCTTCCTCGCACTTCATTTTTTATATTCCACAATCACTACAGTTTTGGACCTTGTGATTGATATGGATTTTGTTGTTGGAACCCACCTTGAGTCAGCATTTCATCATAAAAAATTCGTCGGACATCTTTATCCGTCAACGGTGGTTTCTCTTTAGCGGCCTTGACCTCTTCTTGACGCATTTGATAGACACGCTTGATTCCTGCCATGTTAAGTCCATCGGATAGATAGTCTTTGATTTCTAACAGCACATCAATGTCATTAAGAGAATACATCCTACGGTTGCCTTCACTTCGTTCCGGGTGGATTAATTCTTGCTCTTCATAGTACCGAATCTGCCGTGCAGTCAAATCTGTCAACTTCATAACTGTACCAATTGGAAAAACAGCAAGTGAACGGCGCAATTCTTTTTCCCGCATAACATCTCCTCCTTGTATTTTGATGTTGAAAAAAGAATACCACTCGATAGACCAATCGTCAAGGATTAATGTAAGATTTTATGACATAGGTTTCCCGAACGTTCGCTTTTTCAAAAAAATTCGATTAATTCAACGTTTTTAAAACTAGAAAAATTTGTTATACTATAAAAAAGATCAAGAGGGTGTCCAGTTGTCCAAATTTAAGGTTGGCGAGATCGTTCAAATAAAGAATAAATATCCAATGACAGGTTTAATCGGAGTCATCCTAAAGTGTTACAAGGAGAACCATACCTATCTTGTACGTTTCAGCCATGATCATAAAATATTCCTCCACGAAGATGATATCGAAGTTAGAGAGATATAAAAAAACATCCGAAGTCTTTTGGACTTCGGATGTTTTTCATTATTAATAATAGACTTCATTCACAGCATTTGTCACAGCAACCTTGACATGCTCAAAAGTTAATCCGCCTTGAAGATACAGTGAGTATGGTTCCCTTAAAGGTCCATCAGCACTTAGTTCAATGCTAGCCCCTTGAATAAAAGTACCCGCCGCCATAATGATGTCATCTTCATATCCCGCCATATAAGAAGGAATTGGGGCGACATATGCATCGATCGGAGAATACTTTTGGATCGCCTGACAAATCTGAATCATTTTCTCACGATCACGGAAATCAATCAGCTGAATCAAATCGGTTCGCGGTTGATCCCACTTCGGTGTTGATTCCAAATTATATTCTGCCAACAGCGCAGCAGAAAAGATTGCTCCTTGAATCGCTTGACTAACTACGTGTGGGGCTAAGAAAAAACCTTGAAGCATATCAAAAACACTGCCTAGCATTGCCCCACCCTCTGCTCCTACACCTGGTGTAGTTAAACGATAAGCACATCGTTCGATCCATTCTTGTTTTCCAGCGATGTAGCCGCCCGTTTTCGCGATTCCACCACCCGGATTTTTTATCAATGAGCCTGCCATCAAATCAGCACCGACTTGCACAGGCTCCAGCAACTCTGCAAATTCTCCGTAACAATTATCGACGAAAATCACAACTTGTGGTGCAATAGTTCTAACAAAATTACACATTTCTTTGATTTTTTCAATCGTAAATGAAGGTCTTGAAGCATACCCTCGCGAACGTTGGATTGCAACAACTTTTGTTTTATTAGTAAGCTTTTCTTTGACTCCATCAAAGTCAACACTGCCATCCTCTAAAAGACCTACTTCGTCATATCCAATACCATACTCTTTGAAAGAACCGATTCCGTTTCCTTGTACACCAATCACTTCTAACAATGTGTCGTAAGGTGTCCCTGTGATATAAAGCAAATCATCCCCTGGACGCAATACGCCGAATAAGGATGTAGCGATTGCGTGAGTTCCTGATACAATTTGCGGACGAACAAGAGCGGACTCTGTACCAAAAGTTTGGGCATAAATAGCCTCTAAGACATCCCGACCTTGATCGTCGTTCCCATAACCTGTTGATGGGAGGAAGTGACTTTCCGAAACGTGATTCTCACGAAAAGCAGTTAATACCTTGGCCTGATTTGATAAAGCAATTTCTCGAACTTCCTGCAGTCGTTCAGCAATTTTCTGATCGACTTTGTCAATTCTCCCAACCAGCTCAGGTGCCAGCTTAGTTGTCCAACTCATCTTCCATTCTCCTAATCCATAGAGATTTCTTTTTAGCAAATCCCCGCACGATATATTGTTCCTTCTCTTCATCGAAGGTTTCACTTAAGACAAGGGTTTCTCGTTTCATTTCACTCAACGCTTGCCCTTCATCAGCATTCAGGAGCAACATATATGGCTCCAATAGATCCATGATTTCTCGCTTAATAGCATCCGCTAGTAATTCTTTCCCCTTATTCGTCTTTGCAGAGATCAAAACACTAGGAAATAGCGTTGGAGCAAAGGTGAATTCATCGATCCGATCGGCTTTATTATAGATAGTAAGCATTGGTATGTCGTCCATTTCAAGCTCCTTTAACAAATCGATTACAGTCTTTTCTTGTTGCTGGCGATCTTCAGCACTTGCATCTACGATATGCAACAAAAGGTCCATGCCCTTGCTTTCTTCTAAGGTCGATTGAAAAGCATCTACTAATTGCGTCGGTAAATCTTGGATAAAACCAACGGTGTCAGTAATAGTCGTCTCCATCCCCTGCGGCAAGTGCCAACGTTTCGTCAAGGGATCCAATGTAGCAAATAATTGATCCTCAGAATATGTATCAGCATTTGTTAGCAAATTAAGAATCGTTGACTTTCCTGCGTTCGTATATCCAATCAGCCCCATTTGAAAAATACTAGACTGCTGTCGTTTTTGGCGGCTTCGTTCACGATGCGCCTCGACTTCCTTTAATTCTTTTTTGATTGCAGAGATACGACGCCGAATGTGGCGACGATCTGTTTCCAACTTGGTTTCACCGGGACCTCGAGTTCCAATACCACCGCCAAGTCGAGATAAACTCTGTCCTTGTCCTACTAAACGCGGTAATAAATAATCTAATTGTGCAAGTTCAACCTGCAACTTTCCTTCCTTTGAGCGGGCACGTTGTGCAAAGATGTCTAAAATCAACTGAATCCGATCAATCACCGGCACACCCACTTGAGTTTCAATCGTTTGGCTTTGTCGGGGAGATAAGGCATGATTGAAGATCACAAGTTCCGCTTCATGTGCATCAACCAACTGAGCAAGCTCCTCGATTTTCCCTTTACCGATAATCGTTTGTCGATCAACCTTAGGGCGCTTTTGTGTTAATGAAAAAACTATCTCGCCATGAGCCGTCTTGGTTAGTCCGGCCAACTCATGCATTGATTCTAAATAGTTAAACTTACTCTCGTCTGTTTCGACGCCGACTAAAATGACTCTTTCTGACAATCCGTTTCCTCCTAATTTGTATTACTATCGTTTTTCTTTTACATTGAAACCTGATAAATTCATTTAATATAGTTATAAAACAGCAATTCTATTCTTTTGTTCCATCTTCATCAACTTCATTAACCAGCCATTTTGTAATTGCTGATTCAATCTCAATAATCGCATCAGGTTGTTGAACTAAATCATACCAATGAACTGACATGCGGTTACGAAACCAAGTCAATTGGCGTTTAGCATAACGTCGCGAGTGCAGCTTTACTTCATCAAGCGCTTCATCCAGTGAAGAAATACCAGTGAAATAAGGGAACAATTCTTTATATCCAATTCCTTGAGCTGCTTGAACATCAGGTGTTTCCGAAAGCCTCTTCGCTTCTTCTAAGAGCCCCTCCGTGACCATTAAGTCAACTCGTTGATTGATTCGCTGGTATAAATAAGTTCGATCTGTATTGAGACCAATCAAAAAACTATCATAAATTTTCTGTGGCTGTTCTTTGGGTTCTAGTATCGAATGACCAGTTACTTCAAAAACTTCCAAGGCTCGAATCATCTTTTTACGATTGTTAAAATGTATTTTTTCTGCAGCCAACGGATCAACTGTTTGTAATTGTTCCCACAGTGCTCGATTACCATTTTTTTCTGCAAAACTCTCATATTTTCCCCGTAGTGAATCATCTTCTGGTTCGCCCTCACTGCCAAGTTTATAATCCCACAATAAAGATTGGATATATAACCCGGTTCCTCCGACGACGATCGGCAGTTTTCCTCGTTGACTAATTTCTTCAATCGCCTGTCTGCCCGCCTTCTGAAAATCAGCCGCAGAATATTTTTCATCAATATCCCGTACGTCAATCAAATGATGAGGAATTCCATCCATCTCAGCAAGTGTCACCTTAGCCGTTCCGATATCTAACCCTCGGTATACCTGCATGGAATCGCCACTAATAATTTCTCCATTGAAACGTTTAGCCAGTTCAATGCTTAAGCTGGTTTTGCCAACAGCCGTCGGTCCAACAATTGCAATTACTTTCATTGTTTGAACCTGCTTCTCGTACGGAGTGCTTTTTCCGGAAAGTCCGTAATGATACCCGCTAGATTATTCTCGTAGCAAGTCATCATAGTTTCATAAAGATTCGGTGTCCATGGGCGAATTGATTTTTCAAATTTTTCAACGACCTCGGGATGTTGTTTAACCCAATCACAGCTTGGATGAAGTCCTTCAATAAAATCAGTATCTAATACAATTTGATATTTTTCTAAATCATTTTTTTGAATTAGATCATATTGTGCGTTCGGTTCATACTCATGCATGATCCGCAATGAATCCACATTAAAGCTCGTGTACCAATAAGTAAAGGGCCAAGTCTTACTTGCCATGACTTCAGAAATTTTCTCCTCAATTCCAGGATAATGAAACTTATTTGTTTTGATCTCAATACATAAAAAGCCGCGGAAACGCATCTGCAGCAATAAATTCAAAACTTCTTGCAATGTGGATATTTTAGTTGCTTGGTATTTCTCATCAAACCAACTTCCTGCATCCAATTTCTTAATTTCTTCCAATGTTAACTCTCTAATCAGACCCTTGCCATCAGTTGTTCGATCGACACTTTCGTCATGGATGACAACCAAATGCTGGTCAGCAGTTAGATGAACATCCAATTCGATTCCATCCGCACCAGTCCGTACCGCTTCCATGAACGCTGGCAATGTATTCTCTGGATGAGTCCCTGCACTCCCGCGATGAGCAATAATTACTGTCATCTAATATCACCTCGTTCGTAATTACCTAAAATAATTCAAATCTGTTCACAATTTTTCAGCAACATGTTACTGTACCTTGAAATAGCGTAAAGGTTGCTTTGCTGATCGAGATAGCTGCTGTTTTTTTTCGTCTAAAATTTCCAGAAGCTGTTCAGAAAAAGTCTCCATAACGATCCGCCCGCCTTTGTAAGTATATCCACCGATTTTAACCGTTTCTTCGGGAGATAAAATAACTTTGCGATGAGAAATATTTTTGAAAAATTCTTCAATCAAATAATTTGGTAAATAAAAATTATTCTGAGCGGCAAAAGAATTCAAGTAAATGAAATCATCGATCGTAATGTAACAGTCATCAAATGAATTAAACGTTACATAGTCTTGCATTAAAACATTCCGTTTGGATAAAATTTCATTAACCTTTTTATTTAAGAGATTAATTGTTTCAATTTCTTTAACCTGGTGCTCTAACTCTCTTTCACGCTGATGGCGTAGGTCGATATACTTAAAAACAAAATAGACTGCAATTCCCGTTAATCCTGCTCCAATCAATACGCCGATTAGTCCAATAAATGCGATTTCCACGTTTTTCCCTCCTGCTTTCATACTTTTAAAATTAATTCTTACAAAAAAATCAACTGATTTTCAACACGCTCATCATCCCACTGGCATTTTACATAATGTGGCAATCTGACATCCTGTTATCATCGTCATTAATAGTACCATATTTTTCTGTTTCTAGGATAGTTTGACCCGTTTAAAAGAACGATGCCTTCTATTTGACCAAAACTGACCAACGTTGTATACTTTCTTTAAGTTTTAGCAATCTAACCTTGTTTGTGCTAAAATAATTTACGAACAATATTTTAAGGAGGATTCACTATGAATTTAGTCCCTACAGTCATTGAACAATCATCTCGTGGCGAACGCGCTTACGACATTTATTCTCGTTTATTGAAAGACCGCATCATCATGTTAAGCGGCGAAGTAAACGATGATATGGCGAATACCATCATCGCCCAGTTGCTTTTCTTGGATGCCCAGGATTCTGAAAAAGATATCTACCTTTACATCAACTCGCCAGGTGGCAGTGTTTCTGCCGGCTTAGCAATTTTTGACACGATGAATTTTGTTAAAGCTGACGTACAAACGATTGTACTTGGTATGGCAGCCTCAATGGGTAGCTTCCTATTAACAGCCGGCACTAAAGGCAAACGTTTTGCATTGCCGAATGCCGAGATTATGATTCATCAACCATTGGGCGGAGCTCAGGGTCAGGCAACAGAAATCGAGATTGCTGCACGTCATATCTTGAAAACACGCGAACGTTTGAATAATATTTTGGCTGAGCGCACAGGTCAACCAATCGAAGTGATCGAACGCGATACAGATCGTGACAACTTCATGTCTGCTGAAGAAGCAAAAGCTTACGGCTTGATTGATGAAGTTATGGAAAACAGCAGCGCTTTAAATTAATAGCAGCTAAAAAACCGAGGATTTCCCTCGGTTTTTTGTTTACTTTTTCTACTAATACTATAGGCCAACTTCTTCAATGATTAAAAAAATGACGATACGATCTTTTACCATTGATCGTCGTGTAATTGCGATTGTATTACAGATACATTCCGTTTGTAGACAATCTCCGCAAAGACCTTTCTTAATACAAGGTGTCTTTTGCAATCCCAAGCGATGGGCATTTAACGGGGCTGTGTTTTTTCGTACCATCTCCACAGTCTTATCCAAACTGCCATAAACTTTTTGCATACTGACAAAGGCTAACACTTTGTCAGGCCCATATGTTATAGCAGCAACGCGATTTCCTACACTGTCAACATTCACTAGTTCTCCATCTTCCGTAACACCATTTATACTGGTCAAAAAATAATCGGCTGTCAACGCCTGTTTCATTACTTGATGTCGTTCTTCCGGTGAACTCGTTTTTTCGCGGTCGACCATCGGTTGACCGCGATTGTAAAGGGCTTCAATGATACCTGACTGCTCTACTGTAATCGACCCACCAAAAGCTACTGATTTCTTTGAAGCGATGATTTGCAAAGCTTGTTCTTTTGCTTCAACCAAGTTTTGGCAAATAATTGATTGAAAGTTACGGCGCTCTAATTTTTTACTCAAACTCAATGCCGTTGCCCTGTATCTTGCTCTCTGATACTCTTCCATTTGCTAACTCCTATTCATGCTTTTTACTCTCAAGTCTTACTGCATAACGATTAAATAATAGTCATAAAAAATTGTATAGATGATATAAATTTTTATTTGGTATTTTAGATTTCCTACTCTATTTTCAATCATTTAAAGGCTATAAGCAATATCAAGTTTAAAATAGCTCAAAAAAACACCTAAGAAAATAGCTTAGGCGGTTAGAAATTTATTTTTTAGTTGATTCTGCTCTGCATGCAGCAAGCTCTTTGATATCTTGCAATATTTTTTCATCGGTTACCTCAAAAGAAATTGATTTCCCTAGTTTACTGCTCTTAGCTTGCTGATACTTATTCTTAGTGTATTCACAACAAAGTTCTACCAATGCATCTGCTTTATCCAACTCTTTCACACTGAAAGAAATCATTGCCACAAAGTAACCTTGTTTTGGATAAACGGTACATAGAGCTTTTCCACTCTTTTTAAACTTAATGTTCCATCCCTTCCAATAACCATCGCCCATTGAACAACCACTATAAACATGTTTTGGTTTTACATTATACGTTTGTCTTAAATGATCAGACAGTTCAATCCATAAGAGATTTGAAATAAACTCTGTAATTTGTTGTTCTGACGGTTCTCGATCAGCGTTAAACAGCTCGCTCCATTGCATAATAACACCAGCCTTCTTTATATTAGTTCGTAGACATTATTAATTTTACCTAACCAAATAGCTACGTGCTTGTCCCACAGTGCTCTTTTTATAAAAAAATCAGCCAAGACAAACTCGGCTGATTTTCTTCTATTCTTTTTGTGAGTACCCGTTCTGATAATCAATCTTAATACCTTCTTGAACGTTATATATAAAGAGATTAATCGAGATTTGATTATCCTCAATACTTTGCGCCTCCATTTGAACTCCACGAGCGACTAATTCGTCTCCCTTGAAGTACGGTGTCACTCGATAACGTACGTGGTGATTGGTTTCACGGATATAGTTTCCAATTTCAATCTCATGGTCATTCATTCCTGGATCATTCATTGAAGCTGTACCAGTCATCAAGTTTTTCAAATTATTGTTCTCTCCGGAAAATTGATAAGCAATTAGATGTGCTCGGTTATACAACGGCTTATCATTATAAAATTTCTGATGCCAGCCAGTCGGTTTTACATATAACCGTTCTCGTTTTTGATGGGGCATCAGATTTTTCCCTAACATCCCGTCTGCAACGCCGACACGATTCAGTTGATCCAAATTGGAAAAGCGTGTCCATGTCCCTTTTTCCAACGAAAGATCCTCTTTAGAAAAATTAGGTTTATTCTGGTTCAATTGAATCGTTTGATGCTTTCTGTCATAATCAGGAACTTCTGAAATTTGATTAACTGTTACTTCTTTTACTGCCTCGTTCGCTTCATTGTTAGAGGTTACTTGTGAATAAATGCCATAAATCCCTGCTAACACTACAACTATTGCCGAAATAATTTTCGAGGTCTGTTTTTTTACTACGATAGTATTTCAACTCCTAAATCCAATTACAGAATTTATTTTTTCTAGAAAGAAGAATAAATTCGATTTCCAGTAAATACCATCTTACTATACTCTATCAGATTCTTTTTTCCTAAAAATCTATTTGACAGATTAGCAAACAATTTTCAAAAATTGCGGCTGTTTTTCTTTATTTCTATAATGATAAATGTATTTACTTCGTTTGCTGCCAGATTTCCTTGATTGCCGGCACATTTCCGAGTTCTGTCAGGTTACTTGGCATAATCACGGTATTCCCATTGTTTTCAACGACATGTTTGAACGCTTCAATTCCCAGATATGCAATCATTTCATCTGTTAAATTACTTTCAGCAATTGCTTTATTAATTTCTTTGATCCGGGCAGTCTCAGCTTCAGTAATTTTTGCAATTCGATCTGCTTCTGCTGCCGCATCAATCCGTGTCCGATCCGCTCGTGCATCGGCATCGATTTTTGTTTGTCTTGCCCGTGCTTCTGCATCAATCTGCATTTCAGATGATTTCGCTTCCGATTCTAAAATCACAGATTGTTTCTTACCTTCAGAGATCGTAATCAATGATTCTTTGTCTCGACTTGCTGTGATTAATTTATTCATGGAGTTCACAATTTCATCTGAAACTGATATCTCACCGATATTAATTCGGTCAATCGAGAGACCGTAACCCGCAGTAATATCTTTCACACTTTCATAAAGATTTACATTAATCTCTTCGGTACCGTTCAACACCTCATTCAACTCCATCTTACCGATAATTCCCCGTAAGTTCGATTGACAATCTTGGATCATTGAGGTAACTGAATCTTCATTATCATATACAAATGCTCTTGCATCCGTCACATGATATTTGATTGCTTCATCGATCTCAACAATTACATTATCCCGAGTAATAACACTTTGAGGTTCGATTTGGATCGGAGTTTGTTTTAACGAAACACGTCGACGAACCACATACAAAATCGGAATCAAAAAATGCAATCCAGGATCTAATGTTTTAACATATTTACCAAAACTTTCAACAACCTTGACTTCTCCTTGTTGTACGATCACGACTAATTGACTGATGATAAACAAAAGCACAATGACTACAATCACAAGTAAGATGATATTAAAAATTAACAATATAATTCACATCGCTTTCTTCTAAATTATTATTAATGATGACGAATAACTCTCGGCTAGTAAAATCAATGACCTCTAGCATATCTTCCGACTCAGGCGGCCCATTGATCACTTTATAATCATACCAACTTCCCAAGATTCGAACGATTCCAGTAATACTAGAACCTTTACTGCGAAAACATTTCCCCATCGTTTTCTGCATTTGATAATCCAACACAATCTCCCTCCCTTTTTATAAGTATACCAAAATTTTCAGAAACAAATTTATTATTATTTCATATTGCTTTACACAATTCTTCTCTTTTTTTAAACTAAAAAAAGAAAGGGGGATAAAACATGGAAACAAATAGAAAACAATGGTGGGGCCTTTGTATCATTCCATTAGAATTATTGATTGGCGATTATATTTTCCCGCTCTTTCACTTAACAGAAGATCCTAAGATTGCGTTATTGTCATCCACGCTGCTCTTCATGTCTGGGTTTCTAGTTATGATTTATTTATTTCATGATTTTTTGAAGATTCAATGGAAATTGTATCGGCAGAAACTTTTCCGAAGGTTGTTAATAAGCATTTTATTAGTCGCAGGTATCTTTTTGCTACTGCGTATTGTTCGCGGATTGATTCCAAGCGAACTGCTTGAACTCCGCTCTTCGACAGCCTATTCTCCACAAGCTCTTAGTCCAAGTTGGACTCTTTTAGCCGCAATTGCACCCTTCATCGCTCCCTTTGCAGAAGAACTGACCTTTCGTTATTTACTATTGGGAAAACTAACGAATAAAGTATTACGTATCTTGATGCTTTTCATTCAAGGAATTTTATTTGGGCTCGTTCATTGGAATAATTTTAATGGTAATATTTATGCCATGATTCCTTATATGGCTCTCGGCGTTTATTTGGGTTTGATTTATCTGTTATCCAAAAACATTTGGAACTCTATAATTGTTCACTTGATGTTAAATACAATGAATTCAATGCTGCCGGCACTGCTGCTTTTGATTCTTAGTCTATTCGGTTTTAAAATTTAATCCTCCTCGTGAGGATTTTTTTATTCTAACAGCTGAGCGCATAGAATAATTTTGTACAATTGGTTCTCTTTGCTCGTTACGGGATACTTCACGTCAACATATTTACTTCTACTGATTGAAGTTACTAATAATAAAAGGGGTGGAAAAAGAAAAACTTTATATCACCAGCTGCCTACTTCTCCATCAAATCCAAATTGAACCGGAACTTCAGCAGGTAATCAAGTATAAAAAAAGAATTCCTAAACATGAAGTACTGTAGTAAAAGTTATGCTGAGTCACCTTAACCAGCGATAAAAGCTTTTAAGGTCTATCTTTTTCCCTTATTTGATTATTTGCTCATAGTATATCTCTCACTTCACAAGAACTCTAGCAATTTTAAAATAGAAAAATCTGCTTTTCTAATGCAAACTATTTCCTACATTAAAGTGACCGTCTTAAATCAATTTCTTTTAATCAGAATTATTCTTTTTTGCATAATCCGTTTTTTATGAACATATAAAAAAACCAACGCTCAGCCACAAACGTTGGTTTAATCAGGATATATTACCCTAAGTGAAGGTTTCCCCTCACATCACCCTTAGCATACATCAATCACGGTTTGAATAGCAATAGCCCATTAAAAGAAAAGTACTTAATACCAAAAATCACCACAGCTAATCTAGCTGTGGTGATTCCATTGAAGCGGGTGACGAGAATCGAACTCGCGACGGAAGCTTGGGAAGCTTCTGTTTTACCACTAAACTACACCCGCGATACAATAGAGAGTATAACGCTTTTTAAGGAATCAAACAACTATTTCTATCAGACATTAAAATTGACATTTTGACCAAATCTGATTATCTTACAGATAGTAAGTATAGTTTCAAGAAAGGAAGTCTACAATGAATAACTTAACCAGTGTTCAAGAATCCCTTATTGATGAAACAAATAATGTGGTCTTTATTTCTTCAGCGACCTGCAGCATTTGCCACGTGGATGAGCCGAAAGCAAGAGAACTTGCTGAAAACTACGATATTCCATTTCATCATTTAGATATTATGCAAGAACCAGAATTGGCCGGTTTTTTTGAAGTTTTAACAGTACCCGCTGTTTTGGTTTATCATAATGGAAAAGAAATTGCGCGACAGGCTCGTTTTATAGATTTCAAATCAATGGAAGGTCTTTTACAACAACTGCCAAAAGATTCAGAAACACCGGACTATCAAAGTTTATTTAAGTAAAAAAATGAGCACTCAGAAGACATACTTTGATAAACTCATGGTAGGATTCCCCCCATTTCTTATTTATCTCTATTTGTTGACTGAAGGAATCTCTGCTGATAAATATTCTTGGAACACTTTCAATTTAAATTAGAAGCTAGATTCAGCTATAAAAATACCGACCTCCAAGAGTTAGATTTTTGGTCTAGCTTTTGGAGGTCGGTTTAATTGCACAGTCTTTTATTTGTTATCTGTATTATGATGCAAGAAGTAAATCAATGTTTGTAATTCATTGGTCAAATCAACGCTTTGGATAATTACATCTTCTGGCGCAGTCAATCGAGCTGCAGTAAAGTTCAAGATCCCTTTGATTCCTGCATCAGCTAATTGATCAACAACTTGCTGCGCTTGCTGTGCTGGCAAAGTAAGAATGGCAATCTCTATTTGCTGCAATTTGATCTGCTCTACCATATTATCTAATGGATATACTGGAATACCATCAACAATGCGTCCCACGATATCTTCTTTGACATCGAAGGCACAGCTTACACGAATACTGTTGCTTTGATGAAATTTGAATTTCAATAAGGCGCTGCCCAGATTACCTACACCAACTAATGCTACATTAGTCAATTGATCGTCGTTTAAGATTTTACCAAAGAAATGCATTAAATCTTCGACATCGTATCCATATCCACGTTTGCCTAGCTCACCAAAGTAAGAAAAATCGCGACGGATCGTTGCACTGTCGACTTGGATCGCCTCACTTAGTTCTGTAGATGATACTTTGGTTTTTCCAGCATTATTTAAAATACGCAAATACCGATAGTATAACGGCAATCGTTTAACAGTCGCTTTTGGAATTGAATGTTCTTTCACAATAACTCTCCTCTATTAAAAAATTTCGTAAATGTTGACTACTGCACTATAATAGCAAGAATCTTAGTGAAATTGCAACGCACTTGCTCGAAATTTTGTGAAAAAATCACGATTTATCGAAATGACCACTTCCAATCGCAAGGTCTTCAAAAATATGTTAGACTGAATCCATTCGGAAAAATAAATTTAAGGAAGATATCCAATGATTTTACTACAAGCAAATCAAATCGCGCGCTACTTTGGCGCTGATACTTTATTTGAGAATATACATTTAGAAGTGGCTAGTAAAGCACGCATCGGGTTAGTTGGCCGGAATGGAGCCGGTAAATCTACCCTATTAAAAATCATCGCCAATATCGAAGCCCCAGATGCTGGACAGGTTATCAAAAATAAACAAGCAAGTTTAGGCTATTTGGCTCAAGATACGGGTCTAGATTCAGCCGAAACTATCTGGAACGAAATGCTGAAGGCCTTCGATAAGGTGCGGCAAATGGAAAAAAGAATGCGTGAAGTGGAAGTCGCAATCGGGGAAACACCCGAAAGCGACAGTCGTTACGCTTCTTTATTAAAAGAATATGATCAACTTCAACATGATTTCAATGATCAAAATGGTTATGGCTACGAAAATGAAATCCGCAGTGTTCTTCACGGATTCAAATTTGATGAAAGTTTCTATGATAAAGAAATCAATACTTTGTCTGGTGGTCAGAAAACACGATTAGCTTTAGCTCGGATGTTGTTAGTTAAACCCGATATCTTGATCCTTGACGAACCAACCAACCATTTGGATATTGAAACATTGGCTTGGCTGGAAGATTATTTGCAAGGATATTCAGGCGCACTGCTGATCGTCTCTCATGACCGTTACTTTCTAGACCGGGTCGTTAATGAAATTTATGAGATTTCACGTCACAAGATTCGACACTACACTGGGAACTATTCTCGCTATCTAGACTTGAAAGCAGCACAACTTGCTACTGATTGGAAGGCTTATGAAAAGCAACAAGTAGAAATTGAGAAATTAGAGGATTTCGTTGCGCGTAATCTAGTACGTGCCTCAACAACGAAGCGAGCTCAAAGCCGACGCAAGACGTTAGAAAAAATGGATCGCTTAGACAGACCCGATGGCAAGGAAAAATCAGCAAAATTCATGTTTGATATTGATAAAATTTCTGGCAACGTCGTTTTACAGGTTGAAGAAGCTGCGATTGGATATGAAGAAACATTATCTGAACCAATCGATCTAGATATTCGGCGTGAAGATGCGATTGCATTAGTTGGTCCGAATGGAATCGGAAAGTCTACTTTATTGAAATCTTTGATTGGACAATTGTCTTTTATTAAAGGAAAACCTCATTTTGGAACAAACGTTACTATCGGATACTATGATCAAGGACAAGCTGATTTGCATGGCAACAAGACCATTTTGGCCGAACTTTGGGATGAGCATCCCACTACTCCAGAAAAAGATATTCGGAATGTTTTAGGCGGCTTTCTTTTCAGCGGTGAAGATGTAGAAAAAACAATTTCCTTATTAAGCGGTGGTGAAAAAGCCCGGGTTGCTTTAGCAAAGTTATCGATGAATAAAGAAAACTTTTTAATTCTGGATGAACCGACCAACCATTTAGATATTGACAATAAGGAAGTCTTGGAAAATGCCTTGATTGATTATCAAGGAACGCTGCTATTCGTTTCTCATGACCGCTACTTCATTAATCGTATTGCTAACAAAGTAATCGAGTTATCTCCAGAAGGCAGCAAATTATATCTTGGCGACTACGACTACTATTTGGAAAAGAAAAAGGAAGAAGAAGAAATTACCGAATTGCAAGCAAAAGAAGCGGTTCCTGTTGAAGCTCCGAAAAAGAAATTTTATCAAGACAAGGAACAGCAAAAATTGATCCGCAGTTTACGGCGCAAGGTCGAAGCAATTGAAGAGAATCTTTCTGTTTTAGATGAAAAGATCGATGAACTGGAAACGCAAATGAGTCAGCCAGAAATTTTGAATGACCATGTTCAACTACTGGAACTAACGAATGAGCTGGAAACAAAAAAAGCGGAACAAGAAGAACAGCTTTCAAGTTGGGAAGAACTCAGCCTAGAATTAGAGGAATTTGAATAACTTACAACTTTTGACCGATGACACCTTACTCTTTTTTCGTTTTAATAAAAGAGTGGAGGTGTTTTTTATGAGGCGAAGAACTCGACCTTTTTCAATTTTATTCGGAATTGTGTTAGTGATCGCTAGTCTGGGGATTCTTTCTTCTCGATTCTTTCCCTTCAATAATAAAGCCAATAGTCAGCAAGATTTTTCAGCTAGTGCCAACCAATATCTGCAAGAGCATGGTCAAGATTTCTCATTATTGCTCCAAACAGACTCACGGTGGGCTAGCAAAGCCTATGGCAGCGGATCTGATCAAAATGATTTAGCTACGAATGGCTGTGCGATTACTTCTTTAGCAATGATTCTTTCCTATCAGGAAAAAAGAACCGTTTATCCAACTGAAATCTTGCAATGGAGCGGTGATCGCTATTATGAAAATGGTCAAGGAACGGCGTGGTCCATTTTTGCTGCCTTTGCTCAAAATTATGGCCTGAATATTCAAGATCTCGGCAAAGATCAAGTACAGATTCAACAACACTTAAATCAAAATCAACCACTAGTGATTTCCGTCAATCCAGGAGAATTCACGGATGTCGGTCACATCATGGTGATTAAAAAAGATCTGCAAAGCGATCAATTGATCGTTTATGATCCAAACGATAGTCCGGAGAAAGAACACTATCTGCAAAAATATTCTTTAGACCAGCTTATGCCGCAGCTCGCTAATGCGTGGGTATATAGCTAACATAAAAACAATCTTTTCAATATAATGAACAAAAATAGAGCCGACGCCTCTGCGTCGACTCTATTTTTTGGGGGTTCCTGCTTTCACAGGGGAAAAAGAATTATTATTAGGGTTAAGTTCATCTTACGCCAAACTTTTGAAAAAGCTATGAGCTTTTTTATGGAAAGTTAGAAAAAAATGTGGCGTTATTATGAAGAGTGTTCTTTTCTAATAATCAAACAAAAAACACCCATGTCCTTTTCTCTTTTTCAAGAATGGTTGCATGGATGTTCACTTTTAAATTCTTAAACTAGTTTATCTTAGCCACCAGTGACTGGAGGATTTGATTCATTGTCTTCCCGTCGTCTGCTTTAATTACTTTTTCTGAAAGAATGAATGAACCACCCACTCCCAATACATGCGGGTTCTCAAGATATTCAACAAAGTTTTCTTCATTGATCCCGCCGGTCGGTAAGAATTTCACATCATAGAAAGGCCCGCTTAATGCATTGATCGCTTTCAATCCGCCATAAATATCTGCCGGGAAAACTTCACTACATGGATTCCGTAATCTAATGCTAGTTGGATAACTCTTGGTGTAGCAGTACCGGGAAAGACCGGGATAGCTTGTTCTAAACAATATTCAATCACAGAAGGCACGATTGCCGGTGAAACAATGAACTGCGCGCCATTTCCAATAGCGATTTTTGCTTCTGTTAATGTTCGAACCGTCCCCGCTCCAACGATAAGCTTACCAGACCTTGATAATCGCTTGATTGCCTCCGCAGCTAGATCACTGCGGAAAGTTACTTCAATCAAGGAGACATTATTTTCTAACAGAATCTCTTCAACTTTAGGTAAATAGCTTAAATCAGTTGCGGTATAAAGCGGCAATAATTGAGTTTGTGCTAGTTGTTCATAGACCTTATGTTTTGTATTTACTGGCATCTTTTCTCTCACCTTCTACGCATCTTTCTTCTTGTTTTTGGTGATCGCTTCATGTAATCCTTGCATATAAGTAATGCCCATCGCTCGATCATATAATCCATACCCTGGTCTGGCAACTTCCCCCCAAAGCGTTCGTCCATGATCTGGGCGGATCACGCCGTCAAAACCAACTTCCACCAAAGCTTCCATGATCGCATACATATCAAGTGAACCCTCAGTAGATGGATGAGCGGTTTCTTTGAACTTGCGGTAACCTAAAAATTCCACATTACGAAAATGAACAAAATTGATTCGATCACCAATGGCATGAACGATTTTCACCATGTCATTATTAGGATCCGCGCCTAATGCTCCTGTACACAAAGTAATACCATTGTACGGAGAATCCACCATATTGATGATGCGTTGCAAATCATCTAGATTCTTGGTAATTCGTGGAAAACCAAAAATTTCCCACGGCGGATCATCCGGGTGAATCCCCATTCTCACATCAGCCTCTTCACAAACCGGGATGATTCTTTCGAGGAAGTACTTCAAATTTTCAAACAGAATTTCTTCCGTTACACCTTCATACATCTCGACTAGCGAATTGAACTTACTCAAACGTTCTTCTTCCCAACCAGATAATTGGAACCCTTTAGATTGACTGCTGATTAATTTATACATATCACCTGGTTCCATATTGTCTACTACCGCTTGATCGTACAACAATGCAAAACTGCCATCTTCATTTTCATAATTAAGGGTTGTTTTCGCCCAGCCAAAAATCGGCTTGAAGCTGTAACAGATTAAATCTACTCCGCATTCAGAAAGATTTCGAATTGTTTGAATATAATTGTCGATATAATGATCGCGTTCGTCTGTTCCCGCCTTGATCGCATCATGAATCGCGACGCTTTCAATCCCTAATAATTCTAATTCTTCTTTTTCAATTGATTTTTTTAACTCTCGTATCTCAGAAACTTCCCACACATCACCTGGCAGCTTATTCAGCAATGTGCCGACGACACCATTGATGCCTGGGATTTGTCTAACATGATTTAAAGGAATGGAGACGCCTTTCTCTCCATATCATCTAAAGCCCCATCTCATTAATTCTAGTCTCCTATTCCTATTTAGTATGTGTCAAAATATCTAACCTAAAAAATCCATAGGATCACTGTTCGCATCCCATTCTGATTTAAAAGTCGTCTTCATCATCAGCTTCTTCAACTTCTGAAGCATGCCAGATGTCTAAACTATCTGCACCTTGGGCCATGATCGCTGGCGCAGCCTCTGCTACAGGTGTACTCAAAATTTGATGATTGATCGTTTCAAGCAGCATCGGCAAATTTACGCCGCCGATAACATATACTTTTTCTTGCAGTTCTTGATTTAATCCGTTAGTAATCAAGACAGATTGATTGTAAGGACTCGCACTAACTAAATCTGTTAACACGATTACTCCGGCTTCTTTATCTACCGCTTTGACCGCCGCTTCAATTTGAATTCCTAATTCTTGAACATCATCACCAGGATTCAAATTGACTGTCGCAATATTATTAGTTTCACCAATAATCACTTCCGCTGCGTCTTTCAAACCATCACTTAATTTTCCATGTGTAGCAATTACGATTCCTAACATAGGATTCCTCCACTTTCTCACTGAAACAAACTCGTTACAGTGGTGATATTTTCCATGTTCAACTGTTTCTGTTTTAAATCAGCTGGATCTAAATAGAACGCTGAGTTCTCTTGATCTCTTCTAGCACTGAAGATATAGCTTATCTTTTGTTCCGTAGATTGATAGTCAATGTTTTCATTGGTCATTCGAAGGTTTGGAGACTCGCCAACTAAATGCAAAGGTGCCGCAGCACCAACACTGTCTAAGTAATAAATTTTACAGTTTCCATTGACCTGACTTTGTAATTCATCCAATCCTTTATTGCCATAGCTTCCCTCATCTAGAAAAGCATAGGCAATATTTTTTTGCTTGTTTTCAGCGATCATTTTTAGCATTGCTAATAGCGACGACGTATTGCGAACCAGCGTTTTTCGATTTGACAATCCTTTGGTAATTTTTCCAAATAATACAAAGTATCCTGCATGGCTCGAGTTCCTCAGATTGTTCGATCCTATCGCCCATCTCTCCTTATTTGTTGAAGCTGACCATTTCTGTTGCAACCTCTTCTATGATTAGACTGTCGCCAAAAACTCCGAAAATTTCTCCAAGCCGGCGATCAATTCTTCCGTCCTGCAGCCATAGCCGATTCGAATACAAGATTCAAATTCAAAACAATCACCGGGTGTAAATAGCAGTCCATGATTGTTGATCAACTCAAGACATAACGCTCTGCTTGATCGATCAAAATCATAATAAAGGAGTGTCACTGTTCCCGCTTGAGGTTTTACATAAGAGATGTGGGGCTCCTTAGCTACCCATTCATTTAGAATTTTTAAATTTTCGCGAATGATTTTTTTGTTTCTTGCCAAGATTTTATCCTTATTTTCTAAGGCAATCGCGGCTAGCTCTTCATCAATCATCCCGCAGCTGATAGTGTTATGATCGCGATGCAGCAGACATTGCTCCAAAGCGTCTTTATTTTTCGTCGCGATCCAGCCCAAACGCAAGCCCGCTAATGACCAGACCTTAGACATGCTGCTGACACTGATCCCCTTGTCATACAAATCAGCAATCGATGGACTTTCCACCTCGTCTTGTGTCAATCCGCGATATGTTTCGTCAGAAAGAATATACGCGTCCACTTCTTTGGCGATCGCGATGGTTTCTTCCAACATATCCCGATCCATCAATGAGCCGGAAGGATTGTTAGGATTATTGATAATGATCAGTTTCGTTTTTTGACTGACTAAGTTTCTTACATCTTCTAAGTCAGGCAGAAAATTGTTTTCCGGTGTCAACACATGCTGCTTTACAGTGGCTCGGAAAGATTCTGGAATAGAATATAATTGTTGATAGGTCGGTAAAATCGCGACCACTTCGTCTTCAGGCTCTACCAACGAGTACAAGACTAAATGATTAGCGCCGATCGCTCCATGAGTCGTCGTAATATCCTCAGTTTGAATCGTTTGATACAGAGAAGCGATCCCCTTTTTAAACCGCGGGTTGCCAAAAATATGGCCATAAGTCAGCCGTTTTTGTGTCAATTCATTGAGTGTTTCTTGTTTGTCCAATCCAGCGATTTTAAACAGTTCATCTATACTGATCGAATCGACACAAGTTTCACCTGTATTGTAAATCGCCTTATCTTCGTGCTCGTTCATCCATAATTCCACTTTGAATGGTGCTATTTTCATTTGAACGCTCCTTATCCATACCTAATTTTTCTATTATCATAAACTCATCATTTTATTATAATGGATAAAGTTCTAAGTAACCATAACTAGTTCTTATTTCCAATCTCGCTTCTTGATAAATTTTTTTTAGATAAACAAGCCGTCTGTCGCAAGATTGTTCTCTGATTTTGACTTTTTAACCCATCACAAAGAAAGCCGCATTACTGACTTTTCCCTCTGTATTTCTTCTTCTTCCCTTGATTGAAATTCTTTATTGCATTCCGATATTGTTTATTCATCTTTTTTGGTAATGGTCTAGTATTAAGAGCATCCTCTTGAGGTGGTTTTTCAACAATTCCCTCATCCTGAACATCCTCTTCGACAGGTACTGGAGCAGGAACGGTCTCAGAAACTGCAAGGTTAGTTGATGTCGTTAATTGAATGCTTTCTTTTTCAACAACAGTCGCAGGAACAATCCGAGAATCCAAATCCGTTTGCTGGCCAATTGTTCTATTCGGCGATAATTTCTCAGCATTTTCCTCATTGGAATCAGAAAATACCTCTTCGTTCAAAACAGTTGCTGCCTCAGCCAAGATTTTTTCGATCAATGCAATCAAGTCGCCCTTCGTCAGTGAATGCAGATCAAAATTTGCCGCTAAGTTGAGTTCATCCTTTAAATCATTCTCGTGTTTTACCGACTCAACAGCTGTCGTTTGGGCAGATGTCTTCTGGGTTTCTTTTTTTGGCGACTTCGAGCTGAAAATCGTTGTTGTTCCTGTGCATTCGCAATCTAGGAATTTTGCAAAGCTGCGCACTTCTGCCTTGTTATGAAAAATCGTTAATATTGTCAATATTCTAAGCATCCGTTTTGCTTCTTCGAGGGTATTCTTGGGATCTGCATCTCTTAGCTTCCAAGTATGTTTTTTCCCGTTGGCATCTTCAAAAATCGATACCAGCAGATAACTGTCATACGTATCCGCAGGTTTTGCTGTGCCTCTATTTTTAAGATAGCTGTCATATAGGCGGGTCTTTTTTGTGGCTTTGAAGTACTTTGTTTCATTTTTATATAAACGCTTGATGATAGTGTGCCATTCCTGCTCATTTACATAGTCTTTCAAGAATGGACATAAGTTTCTTAAGGTGTCACTCGGCTCAGCTTGAAAAAGCAACTCCCGCACAAGTTCTTGGCAAGGTAATGAAAAGTCACTTACTACTAAAGCATTTCGTAGTAAAATCGCTACGATATATTCAACAAATAAATCCACATTTTGGCTCTCTTGCCAAAATTTGTGCATTTTAGTTTCCAAACTCGTTCTCTTCATTGTGAAAATCTGCCTTCTTGTTAATTGCTTTGCCTCCATACAAACCGCTCCTTTTTCAAACTGTATCCGTTCTCTTTATTATCTCTATCATGCACTAAAGCAGGTCATTTTTGGTATTCAACTTTTTTCAAAAAAATAAAGGATTTGCCCACCTAGTGTTCCGAAAAGATATTTTTATATTAGTTACCATCGTTATATTTTATTTATCCAAATAATAATGGATTCTCCAACCTTTAGCTCAATCGTTTGGTTGTGAAAGCTCGGCTTCGTATGATGTCTACTTACCTGGGCAAGTATTTCCTTTTTGCGGTTCGCATAGTTTGGTAGTTGAGTGGATAGAAGTTCATCCCCATATTCTTCCCAAATAATACTTTGAGTAATTCCATAATTTTCAACGGTTGGATTGACTTGATAGCCATAATAGGCAATCAAAGATAATTTCTCTCTTTCTGCTGACGTCATCTCAGACGGTGTAAAATCAGAACCTCCATTTAGCATCACACCATGTTCGATACAAAAAGCTGGTTCGTTATTTGCCTTGATCATATAAACACCATCATCTGTCCAATGAAGCCCACCAAGAGATTTGATATGCCAAGTAGAGACATAGTTAGCAACTTTTGTGTAATTGACTGTAGCAGCTAGAGAAATAATTGGAGCAGTAAAAAAAGCACTCATCACTGTTAATACACTTAACAGCGTGATTGCTCGAAGTTTCTTCTTATTCATTTTTATATTCTCCTTATACTTTTTTAATTTGCAGAATTACTTATTATTAAAAAATAGTTTTCTTCATTCAAAAAAAACTCTTGTATATATACAAGAGCCGTAAAATTCATTCTTTACTTCCTTGTCCCCAAGCATTAGTTAAGTTGATAGTATCACTTTGAGGACGTATTTTTTCATTTTCTATAAAATCGATATTAACAGTTATTGGCATTGATACCGCTGTTCCAGAAATAATACATACTCCTTGAGCAAGCACAGGTAACATAGCCTTGGACATTTTATCCATCGTTGATATTGAATTGTCAATAATTTGTAAATCTCTTTCATTTACCAATTTATGAAGAAAAAAGTTATGGACTTGAGACAATATTGTTGATGAAATATCAGCAGGTCTCTGACTTGATAGAGTTATGAAAAAAGAAAACTTCCTACCCTCCTTAATTATTTCCTCAAACAATTCTAATCTATAATCCTTCCAAGAGTCTTGTTCTCTACTTGATTGATTGGATAAAATATTGTGGGCTTCGTCGATAATAAGATGAAAACTTTTTTCTGTTTTCTTTCTCTTTTTCTTATGTTTATCAAAATACATTTTTGAGATAAGTAAAGAAAGAATTTTTTTGGAATTATGATTTAGATTTTTAAATGAGACTATTTGTAAAAATTTCTGTTCTGGAAGAACATCAACAATATTAATATAATCTTCAATATCATTAATCCTTGAATATATCCTACGAATAAGAGGGACAATGTGATCTGGAACAACACTTTCATATAAAATATCTGATATTAATTGTAACTCACATCTGTAAACAAATTCTTGAAATATATTTAATTCAGAAGCAGAAATAGTATTTTGAAGGTCATTTAGATCAATTACAGTACTTTTCTCTTCTGTCCAATCGCCATCAAAAAAAGTCCAGTTTCCTACTGGAAAGGGATAGGCAAACTTATTATTATAAAAAATAACAGCTTTAAGTTTTTCTAATAAGATAGAACTATTTGGAATATTAGACTCAATGCAAGCTATCAAGCGATTTTTAACATCAGTCTGATTTACTTCATTAGTCAATATACGTTTGATTAAATAAACAGTCCATTTACTCAACGATTCCATACCGGTATTATACTTCTTTTTACCTTTTATAACTCTTGATAGAAAAGGCTTTTGTGTTTGCTGAGTAGCTGAAAATAGAATTGACAACATTTCATCATCAAAAAAAATATCATCCTTAATTGGAAATTTTTTTGATGATCTACGTTTAGAATTTAAATTATAAATTTCCTTATCATTAAACAACACGCCAAATGAGTCATCTTGAATATATTCTCCATTGAAATCTAATACTAAAAATTTACTCTTATTTCTTAAGTTAACAAGCTTAGCTTCACTAAACAACTCATAATACAGCTTGTGTAAAGTATTGGATTTCCCACTTCCCGTATTACCAAAAATACCTATGTGTGAAGCAAAAAATAGATTTACTGGCAGCTTAATTGCATTTTGTTCAACCAAGCTTTCTCCTACCTCAACAGTTATTTCATTAAGATCATTACTATAATTGTTGATGTATATTCTATTGACATCTTCTGAACTTGGGATAGAGCAGATATTTCCAATCATTGGTAAAAACGAGGCTCCACTATTAAATTTCCCTTGTTTTAAATACCCAATTGTTTGAACATCCAATATTCTCTTTATAGTATTTTTTTTGAATCTTCTATCTAAATTATAATCCTTGACGTTGCTTTGGTTATCCCAAATAGATTCAGAGATTATTCTAGCTACAATTTTCACAAACCCTTGAGAAATAAGGATGAAACTATTTACACTAACATTTTTAATTAATTCACCATTTTGAATGAATGTAGCATGGTTTGTATTATCAAAAGTAGCTATTTTGCATTGAAACCCTTTAACTTCAACAACAACACCAATCTCCATATTATTCATAAATATCACCTGTCTCTAACATAATTGGTAAATATTTATTGGATAACTCTTCTTCCATGCAAGAATTTAATGAATAGAAATCTAGTACTGGTATTTTATTAGAATTAATAACTATCGAATGAACTTCAGAACTATACGTTTTCTTTAAAAAATCATCTGGTTTAATAAAAATAATGTTTTTTGGAATCGTGAAATCTGAAAAATTGAATCTTGAAATTATATCAGCAGCATCATCATTTTGAAAACAAAAGATCAATACTATCAAATTAGGATTATTCAAAGATCTTTGTACTACATCTGAAATATGTTCATCGTAAAAAGAAAAGCCAAATACAATAAGGGCTGACTGCTCTTTCTGGATCTGTGTCAATAAAGTGGACGCATTTATCGAGAGTTTTTTTGAAACCAATCCACTCTCGAGTTGTTTCATGGTTTCAGACAATCGTCAAACCAAAACCGTTTGACCACTCTCGGAA
>Ga0153985_1000101_pt1 | contig 26236 bp, 21 predicted proteins | sample TSGA069MetaG_FD_104715 | JGI IMG/M metagenome (GOLD analysis project Ga0153985, IMG submission 104715) | Attine ant fungus gardens microbial communities from Georgia, USA - TSGA069 MetaG | ecosystem: Host-associated > Fungi > Mycelium > Unclassified | place: USA: Georgia, Alexander Wildlife...
ATATTTCTAACGAGAAGTGGCAGGCTGTTTTAGAGCTGATCACCACCTTGACGGTTTTTGAAAAGGAGGGGACCGGTCTTTTTATCGAGCTAGTGAACTCAGACCTAATGGATTGTACTCGCCAGAAGAAAAGATCAACGAAAAAAATGGCGCAGAAGGATGAAAAGAACGCTACAACACCAAAAGAAAAGGATATCGTTCAATCTGCAGCCAATGAGGATAAACAAGCAATGGAAATTGCTTTGCCTTCAGATGCAGAATTGGAAAAGCTGAGCAGAGAAGAGCTGCGAAAGATTGTTGAGGAACAGTTGCCGGAAGGGGTGAGGTTGACAGACCTCCAACTGCTTCAAGAGGACGACTCTGGGCAGGAGCTAGAACAAGGTCTAGAACCAGATTTAGATCAAGCCCCCATAGTGGACGCGCTCAATCAGCAGCTGAATCAGGCCGTCTCATCAGTGGCTTCTGTCACTAAAGAACCGCCTAAACAAGGGGAGACGTCCGTTGTCCGCTCCTTATTTTCAGAGGAGTCCGAAAACCGTCAACCGAAAAGTGGAAAGCATCTTGAAAATGAGAAAAAGAAAGATCCGAAGAAAAAGAAGAACCGGAAAAAGGATCGAAAAAAAGATAAGAGGAAAATGAATACTACGAATAAGAAGAAAAAGAAGAAATAGATTCTTGTGTGAATCCTAAAGTAATTCTTGGCAGTATTTTTAAGAGGGTCTTCGACTGGTTTCAATGGCTGGAGGAAGAGCTTTTATTAAGACGCGTCAGTATGTTTCATCCAATAATAGTTTGATAGGTAATCAAAGCCTGGCAGTAGCACACTGCCAGGCTATTTGTCGTGGATTTAAGAAAATAGATAGAAAATGAAAAGGATCAAATTGTTTTTCTCCTGTTAATATGCAATTGCACTTAATCATGATTATCGAAAAGAATTTCATGAAGCAGTTGTTTTAGGGCTTCGTTGCCCAATTGTTTGGGTTGAGGAGATGTCGGATCCATCATACTGTTTTTTTTGTTTTAACGAAGGAATAATTATATGAAATAAATCTCAATAATAATCTGAATACTGGTACTAGTACCCAAACGGTCGAAAACGCTTTAATTGTAATTAATAATCAGTTAATCTTCATATTGAAAATAAATAGATGGGGGTTCATCGAATGGAAAGAAAAATTGTTGCTGTGACAGCTTGTGCAGCGGGGATCGCGCATACTTATATGGCGGCGGAGTCACTTGAGCAGGCGGCTAAAAGAATGGGGTATGGGATTAAGGTCGAGACGAATGGTGCGATTGGTGCCGAGAATGTGTTGACGGCGGAGGACATTGAACAAGCTGATGTAGTTATTGTTGCATCTGATATCAAAATTGATCCAATCCGTTTTACTGGTAAGCGGCTTTTTGTAACAAAATCGATTCCAGCAATCGAAGATTCAGAAGCATTGATCAATCAAGCGTTTGAAGAAGCACAGGTTTTCGGAAAAAAGGGATCGAAGGTTGGAAAGATTCAAATAGGAAATGATAAAGAGAAGGTCAATTTCTTCACCCATATCATGAGCGGGATTTCTTACATGGTTCCAATGGTTATTGCGGCGGGTTTGATTTTAACGATTGCCAATTTGTATGCGTTTCAAAAAGACGATCTAGGTCGAATCGTTAATTGGGGCTTTGATAATAAAACCCAAATGGGCTTCTTGATGTCTAAACTGTTCTACGTTGGCCAAATCGGTTTCAAATTGATGATTCCATTGTTCGCCGGTTTTGTAGCGAATTCGATTGCTGACAAACCAGCGATTGCTCCAGCGATGATCGGTGCGTATCTCGTAAATGATCCGGAGTTTCTTAATACAGAAGCTGGCGGTGGTTTTATCGGCGCGATCGTCGTCGCCTTCATCGTTGGTTACCTTGTTAAGGGTTTGAAGAAAATAAAATGGCCAAGACTATTGGTTCCGATTGTACCGATCATGATTATTCCATTTATCGCGACAGCAATTATCACGTTGATCGTTCTTTATATTATTGGAAATCCGATCGCTATTGGGATGGACGCGATGTATCAAGGGTTAACGAACCTGAACAATAACTATGCTGGAGCACCGATTTTGATCGGAGCAATCTGTGGAGCGATGATCGGATTTGATTTGGGCGGACCGATCAATAAAACAGCGCTGGTTTTTGGGACGGCGATTTTTACTGATACATTGACCAAATATGGCATTGATGGTGCGAATTTCGTTCCTGGAACTGCTACGCAAGCGGCAATCTCAGTTGCACCATTAGGTGTTTGGCTGGCGACGATCTTGTTCAAAAAGAAATTCTCTAAGAATGAGAAAATCGCAGCCAGTGCAGCTTTTGGGATGGGAATCGTAGGAGTAACTGAAGGCGCCATTCCTTTTGTAGCGGCGGACCCGATCAGAATGATTTTTTCTAACGTAGTTGGCTCAGCTGTTGCGGGTGGATTAGCGGCCGCAACAGGGTGTAAATTTTATGGTGGAATCGGTTCGCCATTAGGAACCTTTATTGGCTATATTGAACAGCCGATCCCTTTTATTACCTGGATTTTATGTGTAAGTGCAGGGATTTTGACAACAGCTCTGTTAATCGGATTTACTCGAAAACAAGCAGTGGAAGAGCTCGCTGTTGAACAAGAAGAGCAAGAACATTTGATGGAAACAGTAAACGAATAGGCAGGTAGAGAAAAATGAATAAAGAAGTATTTAATCGAGACCATATATTATTTGATGAAACAGCGGCAACTCAAGAAGAAGCGTTCAAAAGTATCGCAAAATTTGCCTGCGATTCAGGCTTTGTATCTGACGAACAAGCTTATTTTGAAGGGCTGAAAGCCCGGGAACAGGAAGCGACAACAGGATTTAAGGATCATATCGCAATCCCTCATTGCAAAAGCAGCGTAAATAAGAAACCGGGATTGTTTTTGATCAAATTTAAGCAGGAGATCCCATGGAATGCACTAGATCAGAAGCCGGTAAAAGTGGCCTTTGGTTTGACTATTCCAGAAGAAGGAGCAACAGAACATTTAAAGCTGCTGAGTTTGATTGCACGAAAATTGATCGATAAGGACTTTAGAGAGGGTGTTCTGGAGCAGGACGATCCAGAACTGTTGACTGAGATCATTGATGAAATTGAGTTTAATGGTTGATTCAGAGAATTGCACGGGAAACTATAATTTACAGGTAGGATGGCATTTATGCAAAGAAAAGTTCATGTAATACATCACACGCATTGGGATTTTGAATGGTATTTCACTACAAATGAATCCTTTGTTCAACTGGCTTATCATTTGGATGAAGTCATGCAGGCATTAGAGGAACATCAAATTGATTATTATCTGCTGGATGGCCAGATGAGTATTTTGGATGATTATTTAACTAGCTTTCCAGAGCAGAAAGCGCGTTTAACGCACTTAGTCAAAGGCGGGAAACTCGCTATCGGACCTTGGTATACGCAAACAGATGAGTTGATCATTCGCGGGGAGTCCATCGTCAGAAATCTGAATCTAGGTATGGAATTAGCGGAATCATTGGGAGGCTATATGAATATCGGCTACTTACCGGATTCTTTTGGGCAAAGCAAGGATATGCCGAAAATCTACAATGGATTTGGCATTCAGCAGGCTGTTTTTTGGCGTGGTGTCCCAAATGAGGTGACGACGGAACGTGAATTTTATTGGAATGCGGAGGACGGTTCAAGTGTTCTAACTTCCAATATAAAAGATGGCTATTTTGTGGGCGTCGGATTGATTTATTCGGATGATGCACACGCATTAGTCAATACGATCTCTGATGGAGCCACTGGCGATGACCTCGTTTTGCCAGTTGGCGGAGATCAACGGTACATTGATTTCAATTTACGTAAACGTATGGCGCTGTATAACCAAGCACTGCCAGATACAGAGCTGGTAGAAAGCAATTATGAGCTGTTTTTTGAAGCGATCAAGGGAAATGAGCTTCCAACGGTGGCTGGAGAATTTATCTCCAGCTCTGTTTCAAAGATCCATCGCTCCATTTATTCTTCTCGCTACGACCATAAATACTTAAATGACAAAGTGGAACGTCGGATGATTTACCAAGTGGAGCCATTAATGGTGATGGCAGAAAAATGCGGGATACCTTATAAAAAAGGATTACTCGATCGGATCTGGAAGCTGCTGAATAAAAATCATACACACGATTCCGCCGGCGGATGCAATAGTGACAAAACAAATCAGATTATTACAGATCGTTTTGTCGAGGCGGATCAGCTGTCCTATTCATTGGTTGATTATCTGACTAGAAAAATTTCTGAATCACGAATGAATCTATCTGAAAGTGAACTGACAATTTTTAATACACTGCCGTGGAAGAACAAAAAAGTAATGAAATGTGAAGTGTCTACACCTTTTGCGGCTATTTCACTTGAAAAGGATGGGCTCACGATACCTTTTGAACGAGTGAGCACTCGAAAGGAGTTTTCCGGATCAATTCGTCGAGAAAAGGCGGATGAAGATCCTGCCAGTTTCTATTTCGTCCATGAATTATTAGTCGAAGTAGAAATTCCTGCTCTTAGCTTCGTGACATATCAAGTTGTTGAAGAAAACCAAGCAATCACTGACGAACCGTTAACTGAAACAGCTGTCTTTTCAATTGAAAATAATTATTATCAAATCACGTTTGAAGCAGGAGAATTGTCTTTAACCGATCGCAAAGAGGGGACGGTCTACAAGAACTTTTTAGCATTTGAAGATAGCGGTGATGAAGGGGACACTTATGATTATTCGCCTCCGTATAAGGATCACAAGTATCGGTTGAACTTAGACGGAGCAACTTGTACCATGACCAATAACACGTTAATGGCCAATTTTATGTTTACCGGAAAGTGGAAAATCGCCAAAGATATCAAAGAACGTGAAGCGGAAAAAAGAACACAAGCAATCCCGTATGAACTGACGGTTGGTCTATTGAAGGGAAGTCGTCAGATCCAATTTCATTTGAAGGTCGATAATCAGGCCTGTGACCATCGGATGAGGATGCTGATTGCTACGCCTAATAACAATGCGTTTTCTTATACAGATACTCCTTTCGGTACGATAAAAAGAGCCGTCGAGGATCGACACATTGATGATTGGAAAGAATTGGGCTGGCGGGAAGAACCCACTGCGATCTTCCCAATGCTGACGTATGTTAACAGCCATGATTCGGGATCCAGCTGGACGGTTTTCAGTAAAGGGATCAAAGAATATCAATTTGTCGGAGAAAAATTCCAAACGATCGCTTTGACTCTGTTTCGCTCGGTAGGTTATCTTGGCCGTCCGGATTTGCTTAGACGTCCGGGAGTGGCTTCAGGAAATGAATTCAAGTATATTCCGACGCCGGATAGTCAATTACAGAAAGAAATGACCTTCAAATTTTCACTTCAGTTAGATAAAGATTTTGAGCCGGCGCAGCTAGCCAAGGACTACTTGGATTATGCGATCAGCAGCCCATACTATCAGATCCAAGAAATGAATCGCTTTACGACAACGCTTAAATATTTTGTATCGAATCCATTAAAGGACAAAGTGACCGCACAAGAAGGGATAACCTTTAACAGCAGTACGTTGGTCTTCAGTTCATTAGTAAAAACCAAAGACGAATCAGGTTTTGATATTCGCGTATATAATCCGGATTTCTGTCAAAAAGTCGATGGTGGAACGATTAAGGGAGCGTGTGATATGAGCTATACATTTGTCGATCTCAAGGGTAATGCTGTTTCTTCAACAGAAAAAAATGATACTATTCCTCTAGGAACCTTTAAACCAGGAGAAATAAAAACGATCCATATCGTTGATTGAGGAGAAACGTATGCAAGAAGATATTTTCATTTTAATTGAATCCTGTCGGTTGAACTTTACCTCTGTTGAACAGGTGATCGCGGACTATCATTTAAGCAAGCAGCCGGCTATGACGATTGATAAATTATCGGAGCACCTAGCCGTATCAAAATCTTCTATTACAAGGTTTTGTAAAAAAATCGGACTGAGCAACTACAAAGAACTGATTTTTCTATATAAGCTTTCTTTAGATAATGAAACCGCGAATTTATCGGTGTCATCAAAGATAACCGCAGCCTACCATTCGCTTGCGACACGCAGCGACAGCAATTATTCACAAGAGGTAGTAGATGCCTTTTGTGAACTGCTCCATCAGCATAAAATTATTCATTTTTTTGGCAAAGGCTTCAATTCCTATGCAGGGGCAGATTTTCAGTTCAAGTTTTCCAGAGTCGGTAAATATGTTCGAGTGATCGCTGACGAAAACTCTATTTTGATGTCAGCCAATTTTGCCAATCAGGATGAATTGATCGTGGTTTCAAGTTTACGGGGAGATGATGAAGAACTGCTGGAGGCGATGAAGATCGCTAAGCAAAGAACTGTCTCGATTTTATTGATTACGTCTAATCGGTATTCACAGCTGATAACTCATGCAGATGTTGTTTTGATTGCCGCCAGTTTTACAAGAGAAGAAGCTTTAGGGAATATCTCTCCACAAATTCCGATCCTTATTCAGCTGGATATGGTTTACGAGAGGTATATCCATCTATATTCTGACGCCATCTCTCAGTGGCTGGAGTCGGAACAAATATTGCACAAGTAAGAGGAGGAAACATGAAAATTTTTCCTAAGAACTTTTTGTGGGGGGCCGCCATGTCTGCACCGCAAACAGAAGGACAAAGTTTAAATTTTGGAAAAACAGAGACTACTTGGGATCATTGGTTTCAAGAGGCACCTGAAAAATTTCATCAAAACCAAGGACCGGAAATTACATCTGATGTGTATGATCACTATTTAGAAGATTGCCAACGAATGCAGGATATTGGCTTAAATTCTCTTAGGACGTCTATAGCGTGGGCGCGTCTGTTGCCTGATGGAAAGACAGTCAATTTAGAGGCAGTGGCGTTTTACCGGCAGTACTTTTCAGCGATGCTTGATCATGGTGTTGAGCCGATTATTAATCTCTTTCATTTTGACATGCCGATGTGGTTGATGGCGCGTGGCGGATGGGAGAGTCGGGATTCAATTAATGCTTTTGCTTTTTATGCGCGTACGGCATTTAAGTTGTTCGGTGATCTCGTCAACAAATGGACGACTTTCAATGAACCGATCGTCCATGTTGAGTGCGGGTATCTTTATCAGTATCATTACCCAGCAGTCGTTGATTTCAAAAGGGCGATTCAAGTTGCTTATCATACCTTGCTTGCTCATAAGGCAGCGGTCGAGGCTTTTAGGCAAGAGAGCCAAATGGGAGAGATCGGGATTATCTTGAATATTTCGCCTACATATCCAAAAAGCGAAGCAAAAGGGGATTTGTTGGCTGGATTTCGTTCGGATCTATTGAATACTCGCAGCTTCTTAGATCCTGCAGTTCTAGGAACCTTTCCTGATGAATTAATTGCACTGTTAAAAGAGCACGAGCTTTTTCCGGAAGTAGAAACTGGAGATCGTCAGTTGATTAAAGAAAATATAGTGGATTTTATTGGATTAAATTATTATCAGCCGCGACGCGTTCAAGCACCGAAAACAGTGAAAAAGCCTGCGCAAATGCCCTCAGATTTTTATGTGCCATATGATTGGCCGGATAAAAAAATAAACCCTTATCGTGGCTGGGAAATCTATCCTGAGGCTCTCTATGATGTAGCGATCATGATGAAGGAAGAGTACAACAACATCCCTTGGTATGTGAGTGAAAATGGGATGGGGGTTGCTGAGGAAGACCGCTTCATGAACGACTGTGGAGAGATCGAAGACGATTATCGAATCGAGTTTATGAAAGAGCATCTAAGCTATCTGCACCAAGGAATTCTCGAAGGCAGCAACTGTTTTGGGTATCATGCCTGGACATTTGTGGACTGCTGGTCTTGGTTGAACGGGTACAGAAATCGTTATGGCTTTTATCGAATGGATTTAGCTACACGTGAACGGTCAGTGAAGAAGAGCGGCCGCTGGATGAAGACAGTAAGTGAAAAGAATGGATTTTAGGTGATTATAAATGAGTCTTGTCGTATTTGATATTGGCGGAACGACAGTTAAGCATGGAATTTGGGAGAATCAACGATTAAGTGAAATTTCCGCCTTTCCAACTCCTGAAACATTTGACAGATTATTGGACAATTTTAAACAGATAGTGAATGACTACGAGCGACCTGTCGCAGGTATTGCGATCAGCGCGCCCGGGGCTGTTGATCAAGAACAGAGAAGAATACTAGGCATCAGTGCAGTGAATTATATCCATCAACGGCCGATATTCGATGAACTCGAACAGTACTTTGGTCTTCCTGTTACGATAGAAAATGATGCAAACTGTGCAGGAATCGCTGAAGTAGAGCTAGGCGTCGGTAAGGATGCTCAAAACATCGCCTTTGTTGTCTTAGGGACAGGGGTAGGCGGAGCGCTTTTTGTTAGACGTGAATTATACAAAGGGAGCCATCTATTTGGCGGTGAAGTAGGTCTGTTGAAAAGTCAAAACACCCAAACCTTCAGCCAAAAGGGGACTCTAGTCAAAGCCGCTAACAATTATTCTGAACAAACCCATACTCTTATTGAGGGTAAAGAACTCTATGCGTTAAAAGAAAGCGGTGATCTGCTTGCTGCGGAGCTTTTAGACGAGATGTATCAAATCATGGCGAAGAATCTTTACAATATTCAAGTAATGTTTGATCCAGAATTGATCGTTTTAGGTGGAGGGATTTCTAAACGTCCAGAGTTAGCAGATGAGCTTTCCAAACGAGTATTTGAGCAGTTAAAAAAAGAGGGCGTTGAAGAAATTATGCCTTCAATCAAATGCTGCAACTTTCATAATGCTGCGAACTTAATCGGCGCTGCGTTGAATTTCCAGAAAAAAATAGTTATCTGATCAGCTATAGGAGTTAAACTATCAAATAGCACCTGCGAAGTCTAAAATCGCAGGTGCATTTTTGTCTTTAAAAATATGATTTCGTATTTCGAATAGAGCATTTTTTGGCTATTATTTCCGCCCGATGACTTAACGATAAAGTACAAAAAGAATCGCCCAAATTACCTTTAGGGGGCAAAAGTGTAGCTGTTTTTAGCAACATTTTTACCAAAATGTTGGTTTCATAGGTTTTAGTAAAATAGTGAGAGGTAAAATGTAATTTTGCTGATTTGACAACTAAAGTTTTTTTGCTTAAAAAACACTTATAAGTCAATGTCTTTAGCGGGAAAGGGCAAAGATTGGGCTCAAAATAACTTTGCATTTACTAATGGACGCAACTTTTTCCTAATAATCAGGAAGGGAGATCGGTTGTTTTTTGATTGTTGATGCTGAGCAATCCTTGAGTGTTGTTAGAAAACGTTAGAGGAAAAAGCTGATGAGGATTGGATTTATGTATCCAAAAAAAGATGGAAATTCACTAAGTATTTTCTATGACTTATTCTAAGTGATAGACTCAAAAGAGATGAAGTTAATCTATTCAATCAAAAGCCAACACTTATTTTCAGGTTTGACTTCCGTTCTAATTGAAATATAATCTGACGTAGAATACATTTTCTTTGGAAGGGCGTGGATATGTGAGTAGGAAAGATGAGATACTAGCTTTTGTTCGAGCAAGAAGGGCGTCAAACTTTGCAGATCGGTCTGATTTTGAAGTCACGACATTCGATGTCAGTGAACATCTGGCTCTCAGTCGAACGGCAGCGAGTCGTGAGTTGAATGCTTTGGTACGAGAAGAAAGACTCGGAAAAGTGAAGGGGAAGCCGGTTAAGTATTATTATCTTGGTGAACATATTGAAATTGAACAAATACCAAGTCAAACGAAACAAGTTGATCGGGCATTTGAAAAAGACAAAGAAAAAAGCATATTTTACGACTTTATCGGAGCTAAAGGGAGTATGGAAGTCCATACCAATCTCGCAAAAGCCGCCATTATGTATCCGCCAAATGGCTTGCACACGATTATTCTTGGTTCCACTGGTGTTGGAAAAACAACTTTTGCAAAAATCATGTTTCAGTATGGTCAAGAAATCGGTCGATTCAATACTAAGAGTCCATTTCTTCATTTCAATTGTTCCGACTATTCCAATAATCCGCAATTATTATTATCCGTTCTTTTTGGTTATGTAAAAGGAGCGTTCACCGGTGCAGATTCTGACAAAGCGGGAATGATCGAACAAGCGAATCATGGTGTTCTCTTTTTAGATGAGATTCATCGACTGCCGCCGGAAGGACAGGAGATGCTCTTTACGATCATCGATACACGGAAATATCGCAGACTTGGGGAAACTGAAAGTGTCGCACGGGATGTAGACGTGCTGATAATTTGTGCGACTACTGAAAATATCGAGAGTTCGCTTCTTCAAACGTTCAAACGACGCTTTCCTATGGTTCTGACTCTGCCGGATTTGAAGGAGCGCAGCATACAGGAACGCCTATTGCTGATTGATTACTTCTTTTGCTTGGAATCGAAAAAAATAGATCTGGAGATTTTAGTCAAAGCCAATGTACTAGAATATCTATCGACGTATCATTGTCCTGGAAATATTGGGCAGTTGAAGAATGACATCCAAATCTTTTGTGCCAAAGAGTTTGCCCAAGCGATGATTAAGAAGCAGGAACGAATTGAAATCTCTGGTGAAGAGATCGAAATCACGCGCGAGCTACAAGAAAATGAAAAAAAGCTATTTAGGGATAATATCTATTATCAAGGCAAGAAAAAACAAGAAAGTCAGCAGCTGCAGATAAATTACGCAGTTGATACCGGCAATGAAAGTTCTTTCTATAAACTGATTTTAGAAAAATATTCTACGCTCTTAAGGGAAGGCCGTTCAATCAAGGAAATCCAACAAAAGATCACTTATTTTTTGGATGATTTCTTTGCTGTGGATTTGAAGCCTGAGATTATCGAAAGACCTCGGAATAAAGGAATCGAAAAGCTGGTTTCCAAAGACGTATTAGAAATCGTAGACAAAGTCATTCAAGAAATATCTAATGAACTAGAAGTTGAGTGTGATCCCCATATTACTTATAACTTAGCTCTGCACATTGAAGCGTTGGTATTGAAGCTACAAACGAGTACAATCTCTCATCGAACAGCTAAGGTCGTTGAGAAGGTCTCTGGTTCTCCACTAAGAAAATACGCCGATAAACTGATTGCCGAAGTGAACAAGCAGATGAATGTTGCAATTCCAGCGGAGGAGCAAGATATTATCGAACTATTTTTAGATACGATCTACAAGGATGTACGAAAGAATCCGATTGGAATCTTGATTTTGATGCATGGTATTGGTGTCGCGACGAATTTAGCTAAAATGGTGAACGATTTATTAGGAATAAACCATGCGGTGGGAGTGGACATGCCGTTAGATGATTCGGTTGAAAATGTGTATCAAAAAGCGGTAGCTGTAATTCAAACTCTAGACCAAGGGTCCGGTGTTCTCTTGTTAGCCGATATGGGTTCGCTAGCAACTTTCCCCGCCAAGCTAATTAAAGATACGGGTATTGACACAATGATAATCGACAATGTTACGTCACCGATCATTATTGAAGCGACAAGAAAAGCCTTATTCGCGAATATGGGGTTAAAACAGCTAGTCAATGAGCTTCTGGAGGAAGCCAATTATTATACCGCCAATCGAAAAAATACGAATATCTTTGATTACTCTAGTCGCAGGCTGATAAAAAACAAAGACCATTTGTTTTATCATTCATTGGAAAAGAGTGTCATTTTCCTAAATGTGTACGGCGCGACAGAAATTTTAGATGAAATCCTTATTTCACTTTCCAAACAAATCAAATTCGAGATCATTGATACCTTAGTCATCAAATTCTATTTTCATTGTTTGGGAATGATTGAACGGGCGATCCGAAAAGAAGGACTCCAATTTGAAGTAGAGGAACAGGAGAAGGATGAGCTGTATCAGCTTGTTGCGGAGGAGCTGAATGTATTAGAAAGAACTTACGGCGCCAAGCTCTCAGCCAGCGAGATCCTATATGTAACAAAAATTATGCGTACCTTTATCTAATATCTGTCACACATCATGTGTGACAGATATTTTTTTATCACGCACACATGCGAAAAGAAAAGATGTGTGACAAAAACTGTCACACATTACATACAAACGAACTGAAAACGCTTGCTGTAGCTAAGAAAGATGTGTGCATAAAAACTTGGCACGTCTCTTGCTTTAATAAAGGTGTAAGAAGAATTTCGTAAAGAGGTGAGGATATGATAGGGATTTTAGTGTTAAGTCACGGGAACCTTTCTCAAGGAGTCGTTGAAAGCGGAAAGATGATCGTTGGAACAAATGAGAAAGTGGATTACCTGGGATTGTATGGGGGCGACAATATTGATGAATTTTATGATCGAACTGCGGAAAAGATCAAAGCATTAGACGATGGTGACGGAGTACTAGTTTTTTCTGATTTATACGGTGCAAGTCCGTTTAAGGCGACTGCTTACTGCGTGAAGAAGCTGCCAGATACACTGTATCGTTCAATTTCAGGTGTTAATTTTTCAATGTTTATTGAAAGCGTCTTGCTTAGGGAAACAATGGAACTAGAAGATTTAAGCCAGCATGTAATGAATACAGGAAAACAAGGAATCAAAGAATTATTTACAGAAGCGAAGACATTAACCAAGGAGGAAACATAATGAGAAATATTGTATTTACACGAATCGATGATCGTTTGATTCACGGGCAGGTAATGACAGCTTGGGTACATGAAACAAAGGCCAATGAAATTGTCATTATTGATAACGAAGTCGCACAGGACGATTTTTTGAAAATGATTATGACATCATCCGCTCCTGCAGGAATTAAGGTGCTGATCATGTCTGAGGAGGCAGCGATCACTTATCTGACACAGGAACCGGATGGGAATAAGCTGATTGTTTTAGCAAAAAATCCAAAGGTCATCAAAACGATTACTGATGGTGGTGTGAAGATCGAAAAATTGAACGTCGGTGGTATGGGTGCACGAAAAGACCGAACACAATTGTATCGCAACATTTCTGTAAGCGATGAAGAGCGTGCGTGCTTCAAGCAGATCATGCTGGATGGCACCTTCGTTTACGTTCAAGTAATTCCAGAAGAAAAGAGTGCGAATATCGAACAATACTTATAAAAAGGGGAAAAGAAAATGGAAATTAATGTTTTTCAAGCACTATTAATTGGTCTGATTTATTACCTGAGTATAAATGGTACACCTTGGCTCACCTTGTTAGGAAGTACAGTACTAGCACGTCCGTTGATTTGCGGGACGCTGGTAGGTCTGGTCCTTGGTGATGTCGTTCAGGGATGTACGATCGGAGCAGCAATCAGTTTACCTTATTTGGCCTATATTTCTGCCGGTGGAACTGTGCCGATGGATCCAGGTTTAGCTGGAACTTTAGGAACAGCCTTGGCAATGGCCGCAAATGCTTCACCGGAAGTAGCCGTTTCAATGGCAGTCCCGATCGGTTTATTGGGAACAGTCATTTGGATTGCCCATATGACTGTCGATATTTCATTCTTACACATGATCGATAGAGTGGCCGATGAAGTAGATTCAAAAAAAATTGATCGTATTCAGATGTTTATTCCTCAACTCTTTTTAATGCTGATCTCAGTGGTTCCTGTATTTATTATTGCTTATTTCGGATCAGGAGTGGTGAAAAATGTACTTGATGCTCTAGAAGGCAAACCGCTTCATGTGCTAGAAGTAATCGGAGGTGTTTTACCAGCGTTAGGGGTTGCGATGATCTTGAAATCAATTATGAGCAAGGATACTGCGGCGTTTTACTTCTTAGGCTTTGTTTTAGCTGTGTATCTAGAATTGCCGATCATTGCCGTGTCGATTTTAGCCTTTATTACGGCGTTTGTTTATACGCAATTATTCTTCAAGCCCAATCAAGTTTAATTAGAGGAGTGTGACATATCAATGGAAAATACAGTGGAAAAGAAATTAACTAAAAAAGAAATCAAGAAAAGTTTTTGGCGTTGGACATGTTTCTCTCATTCAAACTACAACTACGAGCGTATGCAATCCTCCGGCTTTCTATTTGCAATGCTGCCAGCCTTAAATAAACTTTATGGTGATGACAAAGAGGCGCTCCGCGAAAGCTACAATCGCCACTTGGAGTTTTTCAATACAGAACCTCACTTCGGTGGAATCATTGGCGGCTTGACGATTGCCTTGGAAGAGGAAAAAGCAGCAGGGGCTCCCATTACTGGTGATGCGATCAATTCGATCAAAACAGGACTGATGGGCCCATTGGCCGGAATCGGCGACACGCTGTGGCAAGGAACACTTGTCCCAATCCTTTTATCGATCGCTATTAGTATCGGCTCAGAAGGGAATGTCTTTGGTCCGATTTTCTACATTGTATCGATGTTTGCCATTATGTTGGGTCTAGCGTATTACTTGTGGATGCAAGGCTATAGTTACGGAAAAGAAGGAATCCAAAAATTAATGGGTGGCGATCTGCTGAAAAAAGTCATGCTGGGTGCCAAAGTTATGGGTGGTGTCGTCATCGGTGCGCTAACGGCGAATTATGTCAGCTTAAGCACAGGTTTAGTCTTCAAATTTAATGATCTAAAGCTGAATGTACAAACCGATATTTTGGATAAATTGCTAAAGGGCATGCTGCCATTAGCTGTAACAATGATTGCTTTGTATTGTTTGAATAAAAAAATGAAATCCACAACGGTACTGTTGATCTTAGTATTAATCTCAGCTGTCGGAGCGATTATCGGGATCTTTTAACTTTGAAATAGTCATTTTTACGGCTATCAAAAAACAATTCAACACCCACAAAGAAGGTAACAGTCAGAATCCTGGAAGGTTTTTATAGGACGTTGTGAAATTGTTGCTCGATTTGAGAAGCGTTAATTGTCGCTTAAGTTACTATAAATAAAAACAAAGGACGTGCATAGTGTTATGGGATTGAGCAAATTTATATCTCCATCAATAATGGTTCCCAAAATTTATGAATACAAAGAGTACATGAAACAATTTGATCAGTACGATCTTTCTGTCATTCATTTCGATGTAATGGATGGTCATTTTGTACCGAACATCATGTTAGGTACGTCTGTTTTTAATGATCTAACAGAGATGACCCAAATTCCTATAGATATTCACTTGATGGTCAATGAACCGGAGAATTACATTCCCATGTTCAATATAAGAAAAGGAGACTGGATTAGTTTTCACCCAGAAACAACGAAGCAACCCTATCGCTTACTTCAAACGATAAAAGACATGGGTTGCAGAGCCGGACTAGTGATAAGCCCTGGGACGCCTATTTCCTATCTAGAAGAGTGTGTGGATCAATTGGATTATGTGACCTTGATGACCGTAAATCCAGGATTTGCCGGGCAGACACTTGTCCCCAATTCATTCGATAAATTAAAACGAATTCGACAGTTACTAGATTCCTACAATCCTGAGATCGATCTTTTAGTAGACGGCAATACAACGCCAGAGAACAGTAAAAAAATGGCTGAAAGCGGGGCAAATGGTTTCGTAGTCGGCAGTGCCTCAAAAATTCTCAAGAGTTCTAGTACTTTCGGAAAGTATCACGATGAATTTATGGCTGTATTGGGCTAACCAGTGAATTACTAATTTTAAAGTAAAGGTGGTCTGTTTAAAGTATGAAAAAAGCATTAATCTTCGGAGCAGGAAAAATTGGTCAGGGCTTCCTTGGAGACCTTCTTCATGAGGATGGCTATGAAATTATTTTTGCGGATGTTTCTGATGAAGTGATCAATGAAATAAATAAAAATAATTCGTATAGTTTATTCCTAACGAACCATAATTACGAAGAAAAGATTATTGACAATGTTTTTGCCCTATCACTTATAAGAAACCAAGCAGAAATAATTGAAGCGATTAACCAAGTAGATATCATTGCGACATCTGTCATGAAAACAAATTTGGTGAATGTAGCTCCTATTTTAGCTAAGGGCTTAAAGAGAAGGCTGGATGAAGGTCGAAACAGAGTACTTGTTATGGCATGCGAGAACGCCATTATGGGCACGGATACATTAGTGAATCTTATGACTGATACTGGAATTATTACGTTGGATCAGTTAAAAGAGATTGGTGCTTACCCTAATACAGGTGTCGACAGGTTCGTCTTTGGTGGGATTTATAACGGCAAAGAAGGCACAGCAATTAGCGACTCTCATGAACTTGCGATTGAACGTCAAAAATTAGATGATCCAGATAGTCGACCGATTACGGGAGCTGAGTACGTTAATAATTTAGAAGCCGTACTCAAAAGAAAAATCTATTTGGTGAATTGTTGGCTTGCGATAACTAGTTACATTGGCTATACACACGGATACACAATGGTTGATGAAGCACTCCGGGATGCGGATATTCAGAAAATAGTAAAAAAAGCAGTACTTGAATCTGCCGCAGGCATAGAAAAGAAATTTGGTTTTTCTAAGGATGAAATGACTAAATATATCAATGAAATGATTATCAAACGGTACGATGATTATAATCAAGATGGAATCAATGATCCGATTGCTAGAGTTGCACGTCAGCCTATTCGAAAGTTATCTTCAGATGATCGAATAGTAGGACCTGCATACATCGCCTCCGAATATAGTTTACCGAATAGTCATTTGTTATACGGTGCTGCGTATGCTTTTAAATACGATGACCCTGAGGATGAAGAAGCAGTAAAACTGCAAGAATACATCAAAAAAGAGGGTATTGAGAACACTATCGAAAGAGTTTCTGGACTTCAAAAGGGATCAGAGATGTTTAACCTAGTTTTAGAATATTATAATGCTATCTGATATTTTGCTATAACAGTTGATTTAATCAAATTTCAAGTGATGGTTGAATCATATGTCGATAGTTAGGATGAGAGCGTTACAACAGTTGAGAAATAAACGAAAAAGCAGAAATCATTTTCGATTTCTGCTTTTTTGATATAGTTTATTTTAACAATTTTTTGCAAATAACGTGTTCAATGTTCACATTAGTTTTGGCTGATGTGAAATCAACGGCGGTTTACATTTACAATAAGGATGGTTGTTGAGTAAAGTTTATAGAAAAAAGCAAAGTAACTTCCTACCTATAATTGGTAGTTACTTAAATGTATACTGCAATTTTTATTTTTCATTTGTAAATACCCCTCTTTTCGTTGTATTTCATTTCTTTTTCTAATGATTTGATAAAGGGTTATCTATAGCTGTGAATTCATTCTATAACACTATTTCAAACAGCTAACAGCTTTGTTTTTCTAGCAATCTCTCGCTGGTATTCCATTGGTGTTTCTTTATTAGTGATCACTAGATCGATCTCTTCCCATGAGGCAACTTCGACTAAGGAAGTGGATTCAAATTTTGTATCATCCAACAAAACGATATTCTTATTGGATTTTTCGATCAGTGTTCTCTTTAGGTCTGCATCAATTAGCGTGGAGGTACAAAAGCCGTTCCGATTTTTGACACCGCCGGAACCAAAAAAGGAGACATCCAAACGAATATCGGGATATAGATCGATTTTGGAATCATTTTGAAAAGCCATATGAGGATCAGAATAAAATCCGCCGAAGCAATAAACGCTGTGAGGACTGCTAGCTAATTCTAAGATCGCGGCTAATGAAGCCGTGAATATTTGTTTTGGTGAATAGTTGTTCAGCTGAAGAGCCAAGAGTGAAACCGTGCTGCCGAAGTCTAAACCAATACTTCTTGTGTCAACGGGCAGATGCTTCAAGGCTGCTTGTGCGATCCGTTCTTTTTGATGAATTCTCGTGGGGAACGCTGCTTCACATGATCAAGTTCTCTAGTCGATAGCAGTTCACGTTTTGAGATCAACTCCGCACCGCCGTATTTTTTCTTCAACATGCCTTCTTTTTCCAGAAAGACGAGGTCTTTTCGGATGGTTTCTTTTGAAACGTTGAAACGCTCCATTAAGTCTTTTGTTTTAACGAATTCCTCTTGATAAAGTAATTCGGTGATTTCTTTTCTTCAATCGACAATTTCGTTCGCTTTCAAACTTGCTCCTCCTCTGTACTCTATCTTATTATCTCAAATGAACGTGAAAAGACAACCAAAAACGCGAAAAACGTGCTCTTTGAAGAGAAAACTTGCTTTTTCATCAGAAAAGCAAGTTTTTGGCTTTTATAAATGAAAATCCATTCTATAATCAAAGTGAAATTAGGAGAACATTTGGGAAAGGGCGATAATTATGAATGAACGTGTAAAAATGTTTCAAGCAATTGATGAACCGTATGCGGCGGGCTTTTTCGAGGAAGAGGAGCGGAGCTTGTTCTTCCGTTTTTCCAGAGCACAAAGAAGATATTTTGAAGATAAACCAGTCGATGATTATCATGGCGGTCGGTTATACCCTAGTGGATTAGCAAATTGGGGCGGATATGCTGTTCAGCCTGAATGTGCCAAAACATTTAATCCCGCTACCGGAGGAAAAGAACAGGTGCCGGGATTTTACGAACCGCTATCCGCCAAAAATAAACGAGCGGCTGATATTATGTTGGAGGTAAGGGAAAAGAGTAATTTTACTATCGAGCCTAGTGCCGATTATGTTACTTTAAGCGGCTATACTCACGGTTCTCCCTACTTTGAACGAATTATTTCGGAGGGTTTTGATTCTTACAAGGAAAGGATCATTCAGATTCATGATATTGATATGCGTGATGGTTTATTGGATGTCCTTAAAGGAATCGAAAATTATCATGCAAGGGGCTTGGATTTTCTAAAAAATGCGGGTGCTGATCCTGAGCTGATCGAAGCCTTAACACAAGTTCCCTTCAAACCAGCGCGAAATATCTATGAAGCTTTAGTGGCGTGGAACTTTATTTTATATTTGGACCGTTTGGATAATCTAGGAATGATTGATCAAGGTTTGATGCCTTATTACAATGGGGAAGATATCTCAAAAGAGTTGCGGGAGCTATTTGAAAATATCAATGCGAATGAGGGTTGGAGCTGTAGTGTCGGACCTTTTTACAATGAGATCTCTAAAGAATGTTTGCGGCAAGTAAAAGGATTGCGTCGTCCTATGATGGGATTACGTGTATCGAAGGAGATGCCGGATGATGTTTGGGAGTTGGCGTTAGAATCAACCTACACAGGTTCTGGGCAACCTGCCTTTTATAATGAAGAAAAGGTGCAGGAGATGCTGGAAGAAATGTTTCCTGGAGCACCATTGGAGGATCGGTTACGGTTTAGTGAAGTGGGTTGTACGGAAACTTCTTTGGCTGGTATGACCAACACAGGTGGTATTGATGGAAATCTTAATCTAGCATTGATTTTTGAACGATACATGCATGAGCGTTTACCGAAGGCGGTTGATTTCGACGAGTTTTATGCGGGCTTTTTAGAAAAGGCAAAAATTGGAGTAGATGTCTTATTAAAGGATGTCTATGAAAATCATCGAAGAAGAGCATTGTACCTTCCTAATCCCATGCGAACCTTGATGATCGATGATTGTATTGATGCGGGGCTGGATTATAATGCGAAGGGTGCACGATATAATGCGACTTTGACCAGCGAATCCGGCATGATCAATGTGATCGATTCGTTGTTGGCGATCAAAGCGCTGATTTTTGATAAAGAAAAGTATACAGCGGAGGAATTTCTGAAGCTGTTATCAACTGAGGATGCGCATTTTTATCGTATGTTAAAAACCTGCCCTCATTATGGTGTTGATAATGAGGAAAGCGATGAACTGGCTGCAAACTTTTCGACATTTTTCTATGATCTGTATAAAAATTATGAGTGTTATCGTGGGGGACCGTGTATTCCAAGCTCTCATCAGTTTAATCGACATCCGAAAGAAGGGGCGAAGGTTGGACCGACGCCGGATGGCCGCTATGCCGGGGAAGCCTTGTGTGATTCGATCGGGGCATTGAGCGGAAAAAGCACGAATGGTCCAACGGCGATGCTTTTGAGTGCGACGAAATTGGATCAAGACAATATCTACGGAATTCCCGTGTTAAATCTTTCCATCAACAAAAAGTTCGCCCAAAATTCGTTGAAGGCATTACTTAAAGGTTATATGTCGCTGGGGGGAGTCCAAGTGCAAGTGACGCTTACCTCAAAAGAAGATTTATTGGACGCGCTGGAACATCCGGAGAAGCATGAGGATCTAGTGGTGCGCGTTGGCGGCTATTCGGAGTATTTCAACAAATTGACACCAGATCTGCAAAAAGTAATCGTTGAACGGACGTTGTATGAGTCATGAGATTGAGGTGATGGAGATGGTAGAAGGAACCGTTTTTGATGTTTCGAGATATTGCCTTGATGATGGGCCGGGCATTCGCACGACGGTCTTTTTGAAAGGTTGTCCTTTGCGCTGTGCCTGGTGTCATAATCCTGAATCACTGAGCCGTTCAATCGAAATTGCTTTTGATGAGAAGAAGTGCGTAAACTGTGGGGCTTGTGTGAAGGTCTGCTCGAATGGTGCCCATCAAATGGTCAACGGCAAACATGTTTTTGATCGAAGTAAGAGCGAAGGTTGCAGGAAATGTGTTGAGGCTTGCGAGTATGGTGCGTTGACCACAATAGGGAAAAAGCTGACGGTTGAAGCTGTGATGAAAACGGTGGAGCGGGATCGTCCATTTTACGCAAGTTCTGGCGGCGGAATGACGGTATCTGGCGGTGAGTGTTTATATCAACCGGTATTTACCCAGGCATTATTAGTCGAAGCCAAAGCAAGAGGAATTTCTACCTGTGTTGAGACCAGCGGTTATGCCAGTGCAAAGAAATTACGAGAAATGGCTGAGTATGTGGATGTGTTTCTTTTTGATTGTAAGCAAATGAATGCGGCAAAGCATCAAGCAGTAACTGGAGTCGGCAATCAGCTGATTTTGGATAATTTGCGAATGCTGGATGATTTAGGAAAAGAAATCGTTTTGCGCTTGCCGATCATTCCGGGGATAAATAATGAGGTGGAACATTTTCGTGGCGTTGGCGAGTTGGCTGATGAGTTGGAGAATATTCTCTACTTGGAGGTATTGCCTTATCATCCGTTAGGCTTGTCGAAAGCTGCATTACTTCAAAGGAAAATGCCTTACGAAGCCACTGAGATTCCTAAATCAGAAACAGTTGATAAATGGGTAGAAGAGCTTCAAAAGTATACCAAGAAGAAAGTGATTCGTTCCAAAAGTTAAGAAAACGACGGCTCGTCAGGAGTCGTCGTTTTTATTTGGCTCAAATTCTGACCACATTTGTTTCTGTTGAAACGCGATCGAGGTCTTCTTGCGCGATGTTGCTATCAGTGATCAATGTGTCGATCTCTGACCAATTGCCGAATTGGAAAGAGCTGGAGGCATTGAATTTGCTGCTGTCTGTCAGAACGACACTTGTATTGCCGGCCTTCAGCATATTGCTTTTAACTTCTGTTTCTTCAAAAGACATCGTTGCAGGTCCGGAGAACCCTTTGAAGCCATCTGTTCCAATGAAGACAACATCCGCTTTGATCGAACGAATTTGTTCATTGGCCCATTGCCCGACGACGGCTAAGCTGCTGGCCCGAACGCGCCCGCCAAAGATATAGACTTGGTTCTCACTTTCGGCTAATTCATGAAAGGCGGCTGAGGAGTTGGTAAAAATCGTTAAGCCGGATTCTACCTTCAGCAGCTTGGCAAGTGCCAAGGTCGTCGTTCCTGAATCAATAATGATCGTCCCAATTGCAGGAACATATTGAAGTGCTTGTAAAGCGATTTGGTTTTTGATGCTGGCATTTTCTGTTTGTTTTTGAACAGCTGGTTTTTCTAAGGATTCGCTGGCAGGAATGGCGCCGCCGTAACTCTTTTTAGCTACCCCTTCATTTTCCAAGTAAATCAAATCTTTGCGAATCGTCTCAGTGGACACGCCAAATTTTTTTGAAGCTTCATTAACCGTGATATGTCCTTGAGAAATAATAATTTGTGCGAGCTGATTTCGTCGATCAGCAGTAAAATTCTTTTTCATTTATAACTGCTCCTTTTTCATTTATAACTGCTCCTTTTTCTTTTAACAAAGATAGTTGGGTTTCGTTGGGAATTTAGTAAGCAGGTTGGAATTCATTTATACTTTACCATATTATGCAAGCTTATACAAAAATGGGATTGGAATTGATTGCTTTTTACTGAAGAAATCAAAGGATAATCAGTTTTTTCATCAAAACTTATTCTTTTTACAACCAAAACCAACAAGATAGTTGCGATTAGTTGTTGACTGCAATAAAAGCCAATGGTATACTTGCGATAAATTGGAAGTGTAATTAACAGATAAAGTTGCGAAAACCAGTGCACGGGTTGGCTTTAGCTGACTGCTATTCCAAAATCGCTAATATTTTTAACTATTTCCAAAAAGCAGAAAAGAGGAGAAAAAATGAAACTCTATATTGATGATGTGAATTTAGCTAAAATCAAAGAACTTTGGGATGTTTATCCTGTGGATGGTGTGACGAGCAATCCGACTATTTTAAAGAAGAACGGTGAGCAGCCGATCGAAGTTCTAAAAAATATCAGAGCCTATATCGGACCTGATAAAGATTTAATGACGCAGGTCGTTTCCGTCAAAGCAGAAGGAATGGTCGAAGAGGCCAAAGTCATCATTTCCGCGATCGGCAAGAAAAATACTTATGTAAAAGTCCCAACGAATGCTCAAGGATTGAAGGCCATCAAGCTGATCAAAGCGATGGACTCAGAAATCCAACTTTGTGCGACCGGGATCTATACAGTTGCTCAAGGATTTTTAGCGGCACAAGCGGGAGCCGATTATGTGGCACCTTACGTCAATCGAATTGATAACTTAGGCGGCGATGGACTTCAAGTGACTAGAGACATTCAAGATATTCTGAATGCTTATAATCTACCATGCGGAATCTCATCAGCGAGTTTCAAAACAACCCGACAAGTGATTGAGCTTGCAAAATATGGTGTGGCAGCTGCTGCTATCAATGTTGATGTCTGGGAATCTTTCTTAGCGAATGAAGTGGTTGATCAGGCTGTGGAGGTCTTTAACCAGGATTTTGAAGATTTAGTTGGTGAAGGAAAAACGTTCTTAGATTGTTAATAATCTAAGAACGGATGAAGACCATAAATATTATTTTGTATTATCCATTGAAACAATGTAAGGGCTATCAGAGGGGTGTAGAAATGTTTAGTCGATTTAAAAAGAAAAAATATCTTTATTCACCACAGGTTGGTGAAATCGTTGAATTGGAAAAAGTTCCTGACGAAGTATTTGCGCAAAAGCTTTTTGGAGAAGGTTTCGCAGTGATTCCTGAAGGTGGGGAAATTTATTCTCCAATAGCAGGTGTAATAAAAATGGTGTCGGCACCTTCTTTACACGCCTATGGAATTGAGACAGACGACGGTTTGGAACTATTAATCCATGTGGGAATTGATACGGTAGAAATGAAGGGTGAAGGATTTAAGACGTTTGTTCAAGCTGGCGACAAAGTTCTCCCAGGAGATTTATTAGGAGAAGTTGATTTAATAAAAGTTCGTCAAAAAGGTTATAACACTCATATGATCGTTGCTGTAGGAAATAGTGATAAGCTTAAATCTTTTGAAGTCAAATGCAATCATATTAATGATCTTGATATGGGAGTTTTCGAATACGCCACTAAATAATTAGTTAAATGGGCAAGTGAGCGTTTTATTCTTGGAGTTCAGATTACTTAGAAAAATGGGAGGATGTCTATAAATGGATAAAGCAAAAGGAAGTAGTGTCTTTGCCTACTTACAAACATTAGGACGGTCGTTGTTTTTACCAATTTCTTTATTGCCAATCGCTGGTATTCTTTTAGGGTTAGGATCGTCATTTACAAATGAGACAACAATTAAGGCCTATAATCTTCAAGGATTATTAGGTAACGGTACAATTCTTCACGGGTTACTAACAGTAATGAACGCTGTAGGAAGTATCATTTTAGCTAATTTACCGCTATTGTTTGCTATGGCAATTGCATTAGGAATGGCAAAACAAGAGAAGGCTGTTGCGGTCTTATCCTCTGCAGTAGCATTTTTAGTTATGAATGTTTCTATCAATTCAATCTTGGTCTTATCAGGTAAAATTTTGCCAGATGGTGGGCTTGCTTCAAGTGTTACCGAAGGAACAATTACTAGTGTGTTAGGGATTCAAACTTTACAAATGGGCGTTTTTAGCGGCATTATTGTCGGCATCGGTGTTTCAGCACTTCATAATAGGTTTTATAAACAACAATTGCCAGACGCGCTTGCTTTTTTCAGTGGCACACGTTTTGTCCCTATTATTTCGGTTTTAACATATGTTCTTGTCGGTATGGCAATGACAGTTATTTGGCCAGTAGTTCAAAACGGTATCTTCGTTTTAGGAGATTTGATTGGTAAAAGTGGTTATGCTGGAACCTTCTTATATGGGGCATTGGAAAGATTGTTGATACCTTTCGGCCTACATCATATTCTGAATGTATCTATGTGGCAAACGGCTATCGGTGGAACAGCGATTGTTGATGGTGTTCAGGTGATGGGGGGACAAAATATCTTCTTTACTCAACTTGCTTCAAGTGATATCGCCCGTTTTACAGTTGAAGGTACACGATTTACAGCTGGAAAATATGCGGTTATGTTAGCAGGTCTACCAGCTGCGTGTTACGCAATGTATAAGTGCGCAAAACCAGAAAATAGAAAAGTCGTAGGAAGTATGCTGTTCTCAGCAGCAATCACCAGCATAATTACTGGTGTTACTGAGCCGATTGAGTTTACCTTCCTATTCGTTGCACCAATGCTTTATGGTGTACACATTGTTGCTACTGGGATAGCATTCGTACTCTTCCAAGCGTTCCAAATCACGATTGGTCAAACCTTCTCCTGCGGCTTGATTGATTTCCTGCTATACGGTGTTTTACCTGGGCAGGCTAAAACGAACTGGCTGATGGCCTTACCAATATTGGCTATATATGCATTGATCTATTACGGTGCTTTCCGATTCTGTATTCAGAAGTTCAATCTTCCAACACCAGGGCGTGAAGAGGGAGAAAACAAATTATATACAAAAGAGGATTATTTGAAGAAGGATGCGGATGAAAACGCTTTGAGCAAACGAATCGTTGAAGGGCTTGGCGGAGCTGAGAATATTGTTGGTGATGTCGATTGCTGTGCTACACGTTTGCGAGTCATTTTAAATGATATCTCATTGATTGATGAGGATATTTTAAAGAGCACTGGGTCTAAAGGGGTTGTCAAAAAAGGCACAGGTGTCCAAGTAATCTACGGTACGCAGGTTTCGATTATTAAAAGTGACCTTGATGAATACCTTCAAAGTATTGCTATTGATGATTCTGTAGGTTTAGCTTAATCAAATTGTTTTTGGGAAGGAATGCAAGTATGGATTTCAATAAAAATTTCGATATAAATTTCAACCTGACTGATAAAGTTGCGGTCATTACCGGTGCGGCCAATGGGATTGGAAATGCAATTGCCAGTATGTATCTAAAAAAAGGTGCGAAAGTTGTTTTAGCGGATGTGAAAAAAGAGGTTGAGCAAGTAGCTAGAGAGCTAAGTGAAGACTGTGCGTATGGTGTCGTAGCGGATGTTACTTCTCGTGAAAGTATTGAAAGCTTACTTGTGAAAGCGACGGATAGATTCGGCAGTGTGGATATTGTGGTCAACTCAGCAGGTGTCGCGATACTAGATGATGCCGAAAGTATTTCTGAGAAAGCATGGGACACAACTTTTGCGATCAATGTAAAGGGTACATTCACTATGTGTCAAGTTTTTGGGAACTATATGATCAACACAAAAACAGAAGGGACGATTATCAATATTGCTTCTCAAGGTGGAGTAGTAGCGCTGGATAATCATGTTGCATACAATTCAAGTAAGGCAGCCGTTATCATGATGGGCAAAGTCTTAGCAATGGAGTGGGCTCAATTTGGTATTCGAGTGAACACACTTTCACCAACAGTGATCGTAACGGAGTTAGGAATGGATGCATGGGCTGGTGAAATCGGAGAGCAATTCAAACGAACAGTTCCAGTAGGTCGTTTCGGCTATCCAGAAGAGGTAGCGGGTTTAGCCGTTTATGTCGCATCTGATGCGGCAAGTCTATTCACCGGTGAGAACTTTGTAATTGATGGCGGTTATACAATCCAATAAAAATAAGATCAACTACTTTTTGAGTGGTTGATCGGGTTTGTCAACTAAACTGTGGAAGTTAATTTATTAAGTTTTCTAGTAAATAGCCTCTCACAGTATTTTTAAGCAACTAGTAGAAAACTGATTGAACGTATAGTTAAATAAACCTGCC
>Ga0153985_1000105_pt1 | contig 25741 bp, 25 predicted proteins | sample TSGA069MetaG_FD_104715 | JGI IMG/M metagenome (GOLD analysis project Ga0153985, IMG submission 104715) | Attine ant fungus gardens microbial communities from Georgia, USA - TSGA069 MetaG | ecosystem: Host-associated > Fungi > Mycelium > Unclassified | place: USA: Georgia, Alexander Wildlife...
AACTGTAGAAGACTGTCAAAAGACTATGAATTAAGCCTTTTTTCTGCCGAAAACTTCATACGACTTGCTTTTATATCGGTAATTATCAAGCGTTTTTAAATTCATGAAGACAGCTTCTAAAACCTGCTCCAGCTTTAAAAATCAGCGGTGGCGGCCGTCTGGACGGCAAAGCTTACCTGCTGAAGATGCGAAAACAAGCTGGAGAAAAAGGCATTGTATTTATCCCGCAACGTGTTCAATTGGTAGACTCTAAGACCGTCTGTTATGGTGAGAATAAAAAAACCGTCTTTGATCAAATTATTCTAACGGTTGGTCCACACTTAAAAGATCTGCTTGCACCGCTAGAGTATCAAGTAGACTTGCGACCGCAAAAAGGGCAACTGTTAGTTTTTCAAACCGAATTCAAAAACAGTGGTGATTTTCCTGTTGCCATGCTAGATGGGGAGGCAGACTTAATTCCATTCATGGATGGAAAAATATTATTGGGAGCGACTCATGAAAATGAGGCTGGATGGGATTTAGCAGAAACCTCAACTGCTTTTGAGCAATTGACTAATGGAGCTAGCAGCTTTTTAGCTGAACCGGAGAAATTAGTATCCTCTCTTTTCCACTATCGAGTCGGTACACGTGCATATACATCCGACTTCGCACCCTTTTTTGGACGATTAAATGATCAGCTGCTCGTCGCTAGCGGTCTTGGTTCTTCTGGTTTGACGACCGGCCCTTATATCGGGTATCTTTTAGCCCATTATTTGAATACTGGAAAATCAGACTGGCTGGTTTATCAAAAGGAACTATCGAAATATATTCAATCAAAAAAAACGCTGGAATCATTTTAAGATTTCAGCGTTTTGATTTACATCGGTTTTAAATTCTTTTCTAATCGATCAGTCATCCAAGCCAAACGTTTCGTCCGTCCCGCATCAGTTTTTGCATCCAAATAAGCCCGCGTATACGTCTTCCTAACTGAAGGTGACATGTTCTCAAAATTCTTTACAGCCTCTTTATTGTCCCTCAACAATTCAGCCACTTCCGCAATCTGTTCCTCTGTAATCGCGGATGGCTTAGTGGCACTATCCCATTGACCATTTTTCTTCGCCTCAGCAATTTTTTCACGTCCAAGCTCAGTCAGCAAACCTTGCTGCTCTAATTTCGCAACAATCTTTTTATTTTTCTCAGACCATTTGCTGTTTTTACGACGCGGAGCAAAATACTTTAGGTAAGAGTGTTCGTCCACTTTTTTCATTACACCATCAATCCAGCCAAAACACAGCGCCTCTTCTAATGCCTCTCCAGCCTTGACAGTTTTGAGTTCCTTCGTCTTTCCAAACACTAGCCACACACCGCCGCTAGATGCCGCGTTCACTGTAAGCCAAGTATGAAAATCATCTCGCGTTGTAAAAAGTAAGTTTTCATCCATATTATTTATCTACTCCTAAAACGACTGGTGTTGATTTGAAGCCAATTCCCATCCGATCAATCCCCATGTCAATCAACTCTAAGAAATGCTCCCATGTACGAATCCCGCCGCTGCCTTTTATTTTGATACGTCCTTTGCACTGATCCATCATGATCTGGATTACTTCATTCGTGGCACCCTTGCTTTCGTAGCCAGTGATAAATCCCGTGCTCGTTTTTACAAAATCCGCATTCGCTGCAATCGCACATTCACATGCTTGACGAATTTGTTCTTCACTTAACGTATCCGTTTCAAAAATAACCTTCACTGCGGTCCCATGAGCATGGCAAGTTTCCACGATTACTAACAGCTCCTTTGTCACTTCATCGAATTTACCGCTGCGAATCCAACCAAAATTTGCGACAATATCTAGTTCATAAATATCTTCTCTTTGACAATAGGTTTCCGCCTGCAAAACTTTCGATGGCGTTGTACTAGTTCCAAAAGGAAAATCACAAACGACACAAATTTTTGTATCTGTTCCTTTAGTCAGCTCTGCTGCAATATCTAGTGACGATGGATTGACACAGACCGTCGCACAATGATAGTCAATACCCTCTTGGATATACTGACGAATTTCGGCTTCAGTAAAATCCGGTTTCAGCACCGACTGATCGATATAAGCACCTAACTCTTCAACAGTCATCTCAGTAGCCTTTTTCATGGTGGATCCCTCCTGTTTTTTTATATAATTATTCCCTATACTTTTATCAGCGGCATACAAGAAAATAACTATATATCTTATAATTTAAGTATAGGGTATTTGTTATTCTTTGTAAACGCTATCTTTATTATGTCGCGCGATTAACGATTGCTTGCTGATTTAATTGTTTTTTCAGTTCATTCAGTGAAATATTTTTAAAATCTTCATTTTTCATTCGTTTACGATAGCCCGTCGCTGTTTCGCCAGTTAATTTTTTAAACATTCGACTAAAAACTACCAGACTATTAAAACCGACTTGTTCCGCAATAGTTTCCACTGATTCATCTGTCATAGAAAGCAGAAACGCTGCTCGATTAACTCGCACACCCAGAATGTACTCTTTAATGCCAATAGCCATATGATTACGAAAAACCCGAGATAAATGACTGCGATTAACAGATAAATACTGCGCGATACCTTCAACAGTCAATTGCTCAGCATAGTGTGATTCAATATATTCCACAGTTGCTACTGCTAATGGTGAATAATTGTTTTGATCACCTAAATGTATCTTTCCACCGTCTTCCAATAAGGCAGCTAAAAATCGATACGTCAATTCATTCAAATGCAATTCGTTCACCAGTGTTTCCTCACTAAAAGGAAGACATGCTGCTATTGTATCGATGTACGTTTGAATGTCTGAAGAAACCATCGTATATTGATCATTTCTAAAATGAGAATGCCGAACAATTTCATCCGCAGCCGTACCGCCAAATGAAAGCCAACAATACATCCATGGTTCCTCCCCATCCGCTAAATAGAATGTCGAATCACCGGGCCGAATCAAAAACAAATCGCCCTTCTTCAAATGATATTGTCGGTTTTTGACTTGATACGTCCCTTTTCCTTCCATCACAACATGTAATATATAGTTTTGCCGAATCGCCGGGCCAAAAGCATGGAATGGCAATGTTTTAGATATTCCACAAAAATCAAAATGAAGATCTGTTTTCAATTGATGCTGTTCCTTTTTTAAAAAGATCGTCTGTTCCATCTCATAACCCCTTTCTCTGAGTTTCACTCTAAATTATACCGTATATTTTTTCTGAATCGTTAAAAAATCTATTTTCTGATAGCCTTCGAAGTGTTTGAAAAATCTGCTAGTCATTATTTAATCCATACTATTCTAGCTAGTCCCAGAAGAAAACGAGAGCGAAGCAAAAAAAAATGCTCTTTTTACTCAATTTTTAAATATGCAACAAAAAGTTAAATTGTCGTCACAGAAATACGTTTTAAAGAAAGCGATTTCTTGTTAAATTATACTCAACAACGATAGATAAATGTCTAGCCCTTGTCACTTTATCCATAAATCGATAAACTTATTGGAACACATGAAGTTTCCTACTATACAAAAAGAGAGGTTTTTATATGCAAATTACACAAAGAGATTTCGGTAGTGATTATCAAATCATCACTATTGAAAATGAAAATGGGTTCCACTTATCTGTCACTGACTTGGGCGCGCGCATCGTTAGTCTTGGTCGGGACAAAGAATTGGTTCTAGGTTTTGATTCTGCTGAAGAATATTTGGAGAAAGATCCTTTTATTGGCGCAACAATTGGCCGAACGGCTGGTCGAATCGAAAATGGCCGTTTCACTCTTGACGGTAAAAACTATCAAGTCTCCGTTGATCCAGTAACTGGACATTCGCTGCATGGCGGCAAACCAGGATTCGAAACAAAGAAATGGACCTACACGATTGAAAATAGTGAGGATGAAGCTTCTGTCGTGTTTACTGCAACAAGCCTTGACGGTGAACATGGTTTTCCTGGTAATCTAGAAATTGAAGTACGCCACACACTTACGCAAGATAATGTTTGGCGTGTGACTACAAAGGGCATCAGTGATCAAACAACGTTGTTCAATCCAACCAACCATGTTTACTTTAATTTAACTGGTGACGTTACTCAATCAATTGATGAACACAAACTTTGGTTAGCCAGTGAGTCTTTTGCAGCTCTTCGACCAGATACTATCCCAACGGGGGACATCGTCGATACGAAAGGAACTGCTTTTGATTTCCAAACAGCGAGAGCTTTAGCTGATGTATTTGCCAGTGAATTTGAACAGAAAAATCTATGCAACGGGCTTGATCATCCCTTCTTTTTGAAAGAAAGAAGTTTGCATAAACCTGCAGCTAAACTGACTAGTCCTGATGAGAAGATCGAATTAACCGTCTCAACGGATTTGTCCAGCGTCGTAATTTTCACCGCAAACTTTGGCGAAGATGGACCGATGATCCATGGAGAAAAGCTAGCACATCATGGCGGGATCACTTTTGAGACACAAATCGCTCCTGGCGCGGAACACTATTCGACATTTGGCTCAATTACTCTGCCTGCGAACGAGCCCTTCGAAACAACGACTGAATACAAAATAACTCTGAAAGAAGCGAAGAAACTTGGAAATTAAACGCGAGCTAAACACAAAATTTGCTGAAATTTTTGGACCTAGAGAAACAACCCAATATTTTTCACCTGGCCGCATCAATTTGATTGGTGAACACACTGACTACAATGGCGGTCATGTCTTCCCTGCTTCCATTACTTACGGAACATATGGTGTTGCTACACCCCGAGAAGACAAAAAGGTATTGGTTTATTCAACAAACTTTGAAGATATTGGTGTCCTAACTTTTGATATTGATAGTTTGGCATACGACAAAAAAGATAATTGGGCCAATTATGTAAAAGGCATGATCTTAAAATTGCAAGAAGCAGGACACTCGATTGATCATGGGTTTGAACTATTGGTCGAAGGTACGATTCCAAATGGCGCTGGCCTCTCAAGCAGCGCATCATTGGAATTGTTGGTAGGCGTTGCAGTCGAAGATTTATTCAATCTGAAGACAAATCGTCTTGAATTAGTACAAACGGGGAAAAAAGTTGAAAATGAATTTATCGGTGTCAACTCAGGGATCATGGATCAATTCGCGATTGGTTTCGGCGATGTTGATCAAGCGATACTGCTAGATACCAACACCTTGAAATATGAAATGGTCCCAGTAAAACTTGACGGCTATGCAGTGGTTATCATGAATACCAACAAGCGTCGGGAATTGGCCGATTCTAAATACAACGAACGCCGCAGCGAATGCGAAGAAGCTCTTGCTCGTTTGCAAAAAGAATTAGATATTCAGTCACTTGGAGATCTTGATAAGGATACCTTTGAAGCTAATATCAACTTGATCAATGACGAAACCTTGATTCGTCGGGCCCGTCATGCAGTCACCGAGAATCAGCGGACATTAGAAGCTAAATCAGAATTAGAAAAAGGACATTTAGACGCTTTTGGAAAGTTGCTAAATGCTTCCCACTACTCTCTCCGTCATGACTATGAAGTAACCGGAATCGAATTAGACACACTAGTTGATGCGGCTCAAGCGCAAGACGGTGTCCTTGGTGCTCGCATGACTGGTGCCGGTTTTGGCGGTTGCGCCATTGCATTAGTCAAAGAAGAAAATATCCCGACCTTCAAAAACAATGTCTATGATGACTATCTGAAAATTGTCGGTTACGCTCCAGACTTTTATGTCGCACATATCGGCAGCGGGACAACAAAAATCGGATAACCTAGGATCAGGGGATACTCTCCTCCATCTGTTTTAGATGGAGGTTTTTTGTATGCAGATTCTTCCGAACACTTTGCATGTACGGTACTTTTTATAATACAATTAGTTAAAAGGTGTATAGCAAAAAATCGTTTTCCTTGAAAAAAAGCGTATTTATGTCCCTTTCGCAATTCTATTGGGACTTTTGGATTTTAGTCCAATGGGGGTCTTTCTCTTTCTGGCTTATCAGATTTCTATACTATTAAAAAATCGGAGTTATTTATGATTAAACTAATTGAAACTATCAGTGATCTTAACCTAGAAACCATTTCAAAAATTTGGTTGGACAGTAATTTGGATACCCATGATTTTATTGAGAAGGATTATTGGCTCAAAAACTATCCCGCGGTTAAGAATACTTTTCCAACTGCCAAGATCTATGTCTATTATCATAATGATGAAATCGTCGGATTCCTAGGAATGATCGATAACTACATCGCAGGAATTTTTATTTCGAAAGATTTCCGATCGCTAGGAATCGGTACTCAATTACTCAACGACGTACAAGCAGCCTACTCAAAACTAACATTAAGCGTTTATCAAAAAAACGAACGCGCCTATCATTTCTATCTAAAGCATGGGTTCAAGGTGATAAAAAACGAGCTTGATCTCGAAACAAATGAGATCGAACTGTTTATGGAGTGGGCTGTTTAGTCTTTACCCGTAAATTTTTTTAATCCAAAAATTACTTTCTCCATATCAACTGTATGGGGCTTTTTTGATTTAATCATTATCAAAAGGACACGTTTTTCAGTCTCTCCATTTTGACGGCAAACAGGCAAAAGAATATACTTCCCTAAAGAGGTGGTCTTCATGAACTTGAGAAATTTCAATAATATGTATTCTTATTTAGCCATTTCCTATTTCTGTGTCTCGCTTTTCTTCGCCTTTCAAGATGGACGCATTCTTAAACTGGCAAGTTTCTTTTTCCTGATTTCATTTGGAATTAATGCAGTTAAGGCAATAAAAGAAGCTCAAAATCACCGTTCATTTCTTCCGTTTCCTACTGCTTTACCGTTAATGAAATACTCATTTTAAGCTAGTTAATTTAAACGTCTTTTCGAGTAATACTTAACAAAACAAAAGCGAAAACATTTATTTCTTTAAATTTGGAAAGTTTATACGCCTCAAACTTTATTATTTTAATGTATCATTGAAAAATACTTAAAATATCCTCCTCCGTTTTCTACATAGATTTTTGTCTTGGTTTAGATAAATGTAATTCCTACTTTTTCTAAAAAAATCCCAATCGTTTATGTTAAAATGATGAAACATGATTCAATTAAGGAGGTTCCAATGAAAAAAGATTCTGGGTTGGTTTATGGGTTTGGCGCATATATTATTTGGGGCATCCTACCGCTTTACTGGAAATTATTAGGAAATGTTGGTCCCGTGGATATTTTGTTTTATCGTATTATTTGGTCGCTACTCTTCATGACTATTTATTTGGCTGTATTGCGAAAAATTCCTACCTTTGTTCAAGAAGTCAAAGAACTGTTAAAAAATAAACGCAATATGCTGGCAATCGTTGTCGCAGCAATTTTTATTTCGCTAAACTGGGGTATCTACATTTATACCGTATCTATTGGACAAGTCCAGCAAGCTAGTCTTGGTTATTATATTAACCCCTTGCTGAATGTCTTAGCCGGTGCGATCTATTTGAAAGAACCGTTATCCAAGCAGGCAAAACTCGCGAGTTTTTCTGCGTTGACCGGTGTCGTGTTGTTAACTGTTCAAACAGGTGTTTTTCCTTTCAACTCGCTTTTTTTGGCCGCTAGCTTTTGTTTGTACGGTCTCACAAAAAAACAGTTACAGTTGAGTGCCGCTACTAGTATTACTTTGGAAACATTAATTATCGCGCCCTTTGGTTTGATTTATTTATTTTTCCTTTCGCCAACGGGTTTTATGAATTATTCAATGAACACCAACTTATTGCTGATCGGCGCCGGGATCGTCACAGCCATTCCTTTGCTGCTATTTGCAACAGCTGTAAAAAAATTGTCATACATCACATTGGGCTTTTTACAATATGTCAATCCTACCATCATGCTAGCGATGGCGATTTTTTTGTTTCATGAGCCTTATGCATTACCGCAATTTATCGCCTTTGCCTTTATTTGGCTAGGCATTCTGATTTTTATTCTGGGTAATTTCATTCAGTCACGTAAAAAAGGAATCCGTCTGTAATGACGAATTCCTTTTTTTAGTAGTTGAACTCATGTACCATTTCACCGGATTTGAATACTTTACTTGCTTTAACTTTCCCATAATTTATTGCCTAACAAAGTGCTTCTCGATGAGTCCTTGCTTCCTCCAATGAAAGTTTTTGTGAAATCCGAACAACATGTGTAACTTTTAATCACATGATATTAACAAAACCATCGAGCTTTTTAAAAAGTAAAAGTGACCCAAGCAATAATACTTGAGTCACCCACTCTTAGTTATTCGTTTGAAAATTTTCGATATTTCCAATTACTTTTTGTGCCAAGCGCACTTTCGCCATTGATGTTAAGCCTGCGTTGGTTTTTCCAGCAAAAACATTTGATCCGCCAATCACCTCTTCACCTAGACCTGCTTCAGTATCGCTGAGGGCATAATTACCAGGCTGAGCTAACCAATTTTTTAAGGCGGCAACTTCATGAGAAGGGGCAATTGATACATTCATCAAAATTTTTCCGTTTCCGAACGTTTTGAAGGCTGCTTCATCTAATAAAACGACATTCTTATTCAGACAGGTTACCAAGATATTTACCTTCCCTAGCAGCTCATCCAAAGGTAAATAGTTCATGTCCAATTCTTTTTCAATTTCAGGCTTACGAGTACGGCTGTAATAATTTACATCCATCCCGAAAAAATTCATTGTCCGTGCCAATAAACTACCAACAGTTCCCATACCAACAATACCGACCTTGACATCCGTCAATTCCATCGGTTCGTCCTTCCACATCGCAGGTCCACGTCCTTGCAGCAAACGAACCAATTCACTGATGGCGTATTCTTTCACACCTTCATCGCCATAATCTCGTACACCGGTCACGACAATTCCCTTTTTCTCCGCATGAAGAATATCTACATTTGCGTTCTCAGGCGCATACAAACTGGCACAAATTCCAATATAACGAATGTTAGGACAAGCATCCAAGACTTCCTTATCAATAAAACTCGTAAAACTTAACATCACGCAATCCGCATCACCGATCCGTTCGATAATCACTGATGGCTCAGTTGGAACATCCTCATAAAAGATAGTCTCTTCCGCAAATTTCTTTAATTTTTCATCCCATTCAGGCAATAATTTTGTGGGTTCGATTGCCACCATTTTTTTAAATTTTTCCATGTCAGCCTCCTAGATAATCCTATTCACTTCATGATACGTCCTACAAATTTCCGCGTCAACGAAATTCAATCATCAGAGCAGCTAAAATAAAGTTATGCTTACCGCGGTGATATGATTAATATAATGAAGAATAATTGAATACTAAATTTTAATCTTGATTATTATGAGGATTTCTAAAAACTTCTTTCCATTTGGTTTTTTTGAAATCAATAAGTACTGATTTATGACGCAAGATGATTAAAAGTAAAAAGAAGATCGATCATCGTAAAAAATACAGCGACGCTAACAATCATTACCTCCAAATTTTTTCTCCCCAATTCCTTATATTTTTTTACCTACAGAAATTTTACTCATTTGACGATCTTTTTCACGCAAAAAAAAGCACCGGTAAGAATACCGGCGTCAAAACTCACTCTTTCATTTTTGCTTTAACAATCTCATCAACTAATTGATCGATAGCTGGATCCTGTAAGTAATTTTTCAGTGTAACGATTTTCATTTTCGGATGTGCATTGCGTGTCCGCTCCTCCAGGTCTTGGTGAACGACTACCATATCGCTATCTTTCGGAACATCTTCGATCCGATAGTTTTTGACTTCTATGTCAGTAACACCCGCTTTTTGTAATTTTTTCTTGAAAGTCGTAGCACCCATGGCACTGCTGCCCATCCCTGCATCACAAGCAAAGGAGACCTTACTCAAATTAGCTGCAACTTCATCATCAGTCTGTCTGCTTTCGCCATTCAATAATTCTTTGCCTTCTGATTTCATGGATTTTGATTTTTGAACTGATTCTTCGAAACTATCGTCGTCATCTGCGCTCTTATCTGCCTTCAAAATCACTGCAGTTACTAAAAAGGAGACAATCGTCGCGATGACTACACCTGCGATAACTCCAAAGAAATTTCCGCGAGGAGTCAATGCAAGGTAAGAGAAAATCGAACCTGGACTTGGTCCAGCAACTAATCCGACATTTAGCAATTGGAAGGTCAATGTTCCGGCCATCCCCCCTGCGATCATTGCTAGAATAGTAATCGGTTTCATCAATACATAAGGGAAATACATTTCGTGAATTCCACCAAAGAAGTGGATAATGATCGCTCCGGGTGCTGTCCGCTTCGCCGCTTTTTTTCCAAAGAAAGAATATGCTAGCAGTAATCCCAATCCAGGTCCAGGGTTTGAAGCTACCATGAAATAAATCGACTTACCCGCCTCTAATGTTTGTTGCATTCCCAATGGATAATAAACACCTTGATCAATAACATTATTCAGAAACAGCACTTTTGCAGGTTCATTAATCAAAGAAAGTAGCGGTAAGAAACCTGTCGAAACTAAGGCTTCAATCGCATTCGTCACAAATTGGTTCGCGGATTGGATCGTTGGGCCTACTACTAAATAGGACAGACACATTAAGATAAAACCGATAATTCCAATCGAAAAATTATTTACCACCATTTCAAAACCAGCTGGGATTTTTCCATCTAAAAAATCATCTGTTTTCTTCATAATCCAACCGCCCAATGGTCCAATCACCATCGCGCCCATGAACATCGGAATATCCGAACCGATAATTAAACCAATCGTTCCTATCGAACCTAATACCGCTCCACGATGCCCGCCGATCATCCGACCACCAGTATATGCTAACAATAATGGCAGTAAATAACTGACTGTCGGACCTACTAATTCATTCAGCGATTCATTCGGAAACCATCCTGTTGGAATGAACAACGCTGTCGCAATTCCCCACGCAATAAACGCACCAATGTTTGGCAATACCATGTTCGTTAGAAATCCGCCAAAAGCTTGAACTCTCGCACGCATCGATACTTGTTTTCCTTCATTCGTTACATCCATTTCCTTCTCTCCTCTATTCCTTGATCAACTCTAACAACGCTTGCTCATTTTCAACGTCAAATAATTTCTGATATAATTCCTCATCACTTAGCAATTCACCAAGATTAGCGATTAACTCCAGATGTCCATCTGGCGAATCTGATGATAGTGTAAATAAAACTTTTACAGGTGCCTCTCCTGGAAACATGACGGGTTCTGCCAAATGTAAAAAGGTCATTCCAATCCCATTACTGCCGTATTCTGGACGTGCATGAGGCATCGCCACTTGCGGCAATAAAATAATGTAATTGCCATTTTCCAATACATTTTGGATCATTGCAGCAACATAGGCTTCTTCGATAGTCCCCTGTTCCAAAAGCGGCTGTGCCCCCAGTCGAATCGCTTCTTGTCATGATTTCACCGATTCGACAAAATTCGTATTCCCTGTTAATTGCTCTTTTAGCATTTTTACCTCCTATACTAGTGATTCATAAGCAGCAACCACTTCTGCAAGCAATACTCCATCTAAAGCAGAAATAGTTTTAATCGTTTTTTCTAAACCTGCTTCTTTTATCATCGCAGCTAACTCTTCGGCCTCCGGGTCATTAGTGTTTCGATAAAGATACCCCGCCGCTATAACCGTGACTCCTGCTTTGTGGGGCAAATCAAGCACACTTAATTTTACCACTGGAGCGACTAGACGATCATTCGGCCCCAGCTTTCTAATTGGCGATCCGCCAACACGAGCAATTTCGTCCGAAAGTTTTTGATTGCTTTGCCGCTTCAATGTCTTTTTAATGAAATTCGCCAGCTCTTCTCGGTCAAACTGGTATTCTTGAACAAAATAAGCCATATTTTCCGCTAGAAAAAGAGTTACTATTTCCAAAATTTCCTGATCTTGAATTGCATCTTGAATCGTGTGATACCCGCGTAAGGAACCGAGATATGCGACTGCCGCATGAGCTGCGTTGACGATATACAGCTTGCGTTCAATATATGGTTGCATTTCATCGATCAAAACAACCTTTTTCAGTTCAAAAGGCGCTGCAGGATCGATTTGCTGGCGATTGATCACCCACTCATGATAAGGTTCAACAACCGCAACCGCTTTACCCTCTACTATTTTTCCGAGCGATTGTCGATCAATCGCTGTATTAATAAAGTAAGCAAATTGATCAAAATCCATTTGTTCTTCTTGAGTAAGCAAATCGTAAACTTCTTTTTTCAAGATATCACTAGCATTAATCACATTTTCATTAGCCAAAATAGTGATGCTGCATTTTTGTATAAAGCGTTTCCTTAACCCATTTGCAATCGTTGGTGCAATCTTTGACAAATTGTTTGCGCCAACTGAAGTAGTTAAAATATCTGCATCTTCAATTGCAGAAATCACTTTTTCTGGTTCAGTTATACTATTTAAAGCTTTTACCCGATCTACAAATTCCGTTGTCTCGCTGTCATCAATTATCTCAACAGCATACCCGCCATCCTGATTCAGTTGTTTGATCAGTTCATCTTTCGTATCAACGAAACAAAGATCAAAGCCATTTTGATGTAACACTTGACCAATAAATCCTCGACCGATATTTCCAGCACCAAAATGCACTGCGTTCATTCTCTTCACCTACTCCAAATTAGCATGATATTGCCACAAACTATGCATATCGATCTTTTTTTCCTCTACCATCATCAAAGCAATACTGTCTCCTAACAATAGTAGACATTGTTCAAAGAGACTAGTCATCGGTTGAACCGAAGGAATCTCTCCCGGTAATGCCAATTTTGTTTGAACCGGTATTCGGACGAACAAATCCGTGTATTCCTTCATTGAACTATCCGCGTTCGACCCAATATGGGCCACTTTTACATCAAAACTTTTCGCTTTTTTCGCAATGGCCAATGGAAAAGAACTTTCTCCGCTGCCTGATCCAACGATCAACAGATCTTTTTCAGTGATTGCAGGTTCAGTTATTTGACCAACTACAACTGTTTGAACACCTAAATGTGCTAAACGTTTAGCAATTCCTTCGAGAGATAACAGTACACGACCAACACCGACGAAGAATACCCGCTCAGCTTTTTCAATCGATGTAACTAACTGCTCTACATCTTTTACTGCTATATTATCTAAAGTTGCCGCAATTTCATCTACGATTTTTTGTTCTACACTCTTAAACACCAGTAATTTCCCTCCCTATCTCACTAAAGTCGCTTTGTTTATTGCTTCAGTCACCAATTCGTGATTCTCTGCTAATGTGTTACCGGAGATGAATAGGCTCGTACTTCCTAATACTAAGTTTGTTGCACCAGCAGCCACTAAATCTGGAATCGACGCCAGCGATACACGTCCATCAACCTGGATATCGATCGCCACACCTTCATCCTCCATCAACTTTCGCAGATCTCTAATTTTTTTAAGAGCATAAGGAATTTGTTTTTCTGCTTTATTCGTTGCAAAACCCGGATTGATCAGCATTAGGCATACTCGGTCTATTTCCGGTAAAACATAATCTAAAACGTTTAACGGCGTCGCAGGGTTTAGAGCTACACCAACTTTTGTTCCTGTGTTCTTAATCAATTGAATATAGCGATCAACATGTAAACTTGTCTCATGATGAAATGTGATTCCTTCAACGCCAATGTTCAACATTTCATTGATAAAAAACTCATTATCCTTCGACATAATGTGTACATCAAAATCCATCGAGGTAATTTCCCGCATTCGTTTAATCGTCCCGATTCCTAAAGGCATGCTTGGACTAAATACCCCATCAATCACATCAATGTGTAGAGTATCCATCCCCACCGCTTCCAACTCATTGATGCTTTTTTCTAAATTTACTAAATCCCCACACATGATCGAAGGCGATAAATTGATGTTCTTCTTCATAAAGTTCCTCCTACTTTCAATCAGTCCACCGATCTCATCCGGAAAAATCGGCGTTATTCGAATGTCGTACATCCTTTACTTACAAACTCATTGTAACCGCTTAACAATCACGAGTCAACACAAACGCGCAAATATTTTATTTTTATATGCATGTTTATGCGCGTATATCAGTTGTACACTGAACTGAATTGACATAAAAGCGCATACGTGGCATGATAAACGGGAAGAAACAAGAAGGAGTGCGCAGTGTGTTAAAAGAGGAACGTCATCAAAAAATTGTCGATCTATTGAATATCGAACAAAAAGTAATTGCCAGTGATTTGAGCCAACGCTTTAATGTATCAGAAGATACAATTCGGCGAGACTTAAAAGAACTGGATGGTCAAGGACTATTAAAAAGAGTTCACAGCGGTGCCTTACGTGTCGGACCACCTATCACTGATTTCAATTATCGTGAAACCGTGGCTAGTGATCGCAAAAAAGAGCTGGCACATAAAGCTCTTCCCTTTCTGAAAGAAGACTCTGTCATTATTATTGATGGCAGCACAACGAACTTAGCATTAGCGAAAGAAATTCCGCAAGATTTCCGAGCAACGATCATTACCAACAGTCCGCCAATCGCGATGGAGTTAGCTCAACATACTAATATCGAGATCATTAACATCGGCGGCGTATTCTACAAACAATCTATGATCAACATCGGTGTACAGGCCTACAAGCAGCTACAAAACATTCGAGCAGATCTTTATGTCATGGGTATCTATAATCTCGATTTAGATGCTGGTACAAGTGTGCCGACCACGCAAGAATCCGAAATCAAACGAGAGATGGTCCGCATATCCACCGAAGTTCTCGGAATGATTACCAACGATAAGTTTGGTACCATCAGCAACCACATCGTTGGACCAGTTGATGACTTGACCTATCTAATCTCAGAAGAAATCCCTGATAAGATTCGTAAAGAATACAACAAACAAAAAATTGTATTGATTGACTAGTAAACCAGTTCAAACCTCAAAAAATAGAAAAAACCGAACAAACGTATACCATCGAAATAGATAGTAATATGCTTGTTCGACTTTCGTTTTATAAAGTACTTCTCAAAAAAACTTTCGATTAATTAAGTTTTAAATCAAATCCTCATCTAGAATCGTTCCCTCAATTACAATATTCGTATCGCCAATCAAGTACAGGTTATCATTGACAACATTTACTTGAAGCTGTCCACCTAAAACTTCGATCACTACTGGATCGTTCTTAACTAAACCTTTCTTAGTCAGCGCATAGGCTGTTGATCCCGTTCCTGTTCCACAAGCTAAAGTAAAGTCTTCAACACCTCGCTCATAGGTTCGCTCCACAACAGTCTGATCAGGTAAAATATCGTAAAAATTCACGTTTGCCCCTTTTTCAAAAACAGGATGATTACGCAGTTTTTTAGCAAAATCAATCATCGTTTCTAATTCTGTCATCGCTAAATCAGGAATATGAACAACCAAATGGGGTATCCCTGGATCACCTAATTCAACGTAATCCACTGTTATTCCTTTCCCATCAACTTGAATCATTTTTTCTGCTTCAAAAACCGTTGGTGTGTTCAATTGTACGCGATAGGTCCGAGCATCTAAACGTTCTGCAGGAACATCGCCCGCAATCGTTTCGATAATCATTTTTTCTTTCGTGATTCCGGTCTCATATGCCCAACGAGCCACACAACGAGCACCATTTCCACACATTTCCGCTTCAGAGCCATCCGCATTGAAAAATCGGGCGAAAATATCACTAGCACCGCGGGCCGCTTCGATCGCAATCAAGGTATCTGCTCCAACTGAAACGCGTCGTGTACAAACACGTGCAGAAAACTTTGTCAATTGCTCACTAGAAAAGTTTAGTTTCTGATTATCGATCAAAATAAAATCATTTCCAGCGCCTTGCATTTTATAAAAGGGTACCTTCATGCTCTCGCCTCATTTCACGTGTTTCTATTTCAAAAAGCTTGGAAGCTCTTCATTTTGAATAATCTGATCCAATGTTTGCCGTTTTACAATAATCTCGGCCTGCCCTACTTTTGTCAAAACGACTGCTGGAATCGCCAGCTTATTATAATTGCTGGCCATTGAATACCCGTAAGCCCCCGTTGAGAATGTCGCGAAAATATCACCCACCTCAACTGTTGGCAACTCAATATCCTTAACTAAAATATCGGTACTTTCACAGGCTTTTCCCGAAACAGTCACTTTTTCAACTACTTTCTCTTCAGCTTTATTCGCTAAAACACCTGTGTATTCCGCTTCGTAAAGTCCCGGACGAATATTATCTGTCATACCGCCATCGATACTTACATATTTCCGCAAGCCCGGAAGCTCTTTGATCGCACCAATTTTATGCAAGCTGATCCCTGCTTCAGCAACGATACTACGGCCGGGTTCAATAACAACAGCTGGTTGCGGGAATTGTTCTTTATCACAAAATTCTAGAACCTTTTCCATCATCGGGTCTGTAAAATACCTGAAGGACTTCGGTTGATCCTCATCAGTATAGCGAACACCAAATCCGCCGCCGAAATTCAATTCCTTGATCGTATAGTTAAAACGCTCTTTCACCATTTTCACCAAATCCAACGCAATAGCCACCGCTGCTAAATGCGCATGGTTATCGAATAATTGGCTGCCGACATGGAAATGGAAGCCTAAGAAGTTCACTTCAGGTGTTTCGATCGCGTTTTGAATCTGCGGAAACAATATTGCTTCATCAATCGGAATACCGAATTTTGAATCCTTTTGTCCCGTTGAAATAAACGAATGGGTCTGAACATTGACTTCCGGTGTGATTCGGAACAAAACATCCACCACTTTTTGTTTTTCTTTCGCGATTGCCGCGATCAAATCCACTTCCTGCAAGCTGTCGACAATGATCCGACCAACGCCATAATCAATCGCCATCTCTAATTCTTCTATTGATTTATTATTTCCATTCATCTCAATATGCTCAGCAGGAAAATCACCCTTAATCGCGGTATAAAGCTCTCCATCCGAAACAACATCTAAAGAAAAACCTTGCTGCTGAATAATTTTTAGCATCGCTAGAGTTGAAAAAGCTTTACTAGCAAACGCTACTCGTACATTTTCGTACTTTTCAACAAAATCCCGCTGCAGTTCTTTGCATTTCTCTTCAATTAAAGTTTGCGAAAAAACATAAAGCGGTGTGCCAAATTTTTCCGCCAATTCAACTGTGTCACAGCCATCCCACATCAAATGTCCATTATTTGTTTCAAATTCCATTATAAGCCCCCTCAATTAATGATTATTCAATCCTACAATCAAATTCACATATGTCTGAATCCCTAGTAACAGATTCACTTCATCAAACTTCATCTTGCCACTATGCAGCGGATACTTGTAGCCCTTTTCTTCATCCCGAATCCCCAAGAAGAAAAACATGCCGGGAATTTCCTGCTGATACATCGAAAAATCTTCAGCAATTAAATAGGGAGGTGTCTCTACATAGTAATCCGCCGCCACTTTTTCCAGCGTCTCCACCATTTTCGGATCATTATCCACCACTCGGTACATATGATTGAAATCGACTATCGCTTCACAACCATATCCTTTCGCGATCTCACCTGCTAATAGTTCCGTTCGACGAACAACCTCATGATAAACTGCATCATCAAACGCTCGCATCGTCCCATGTAAAACGACCTCTCTAGCCACGATATTCATCGCTTCTCCGCCATGAATCGTTCCAAAAGTCAAAACAACATTATCTAACGGACCTATATTTCTTGCTAAAATACTATTTAATCCAGAAATCACTCCAGCAGCTGCAACTATCGCATCTTCTCCAAGTTGAGGCTGTGCACCATGCGTGCTGACACCTTTAATTGTAATCGTTACTTCTGCATTCCGTGCCATCATCGGACCTGGACGACAAGAAATTTTTCCAGCCGGTAGATCCGGAAAAACATGTAATCCGACGATTTCTTCTACACCTAATTTTTGTAAAATTCCTGATTTCATAATTAATTCAGCGCCTCCCGGTCCCTCTTCAGCCGGTTGGAAAACAAAAACAAGGGTTCCTTGAATTTTCTCAGGATGCTTATGCAAATACGCAATAAATCCCAGCAAAGTCGCCATATGTCCATCATGCCCGCAAGCATGCATCTTGCCTGGTGTTTTTGAAGCAAAATCATAGCCTGTCTGTTCTTCCACCGGCAATGCATCGATATCTGATCGAAATGCCAGTGTTTTTCCAGTTTTAACTCCTCGTAAGACCGCGATCGTACCTGTTTCAATGACTTCATAGGTTTCTGTGATACCAAAGGATGCCAATTTCTTTCGAATATAAGCAGCCGTTTGCTTTTCTACCAGACCTAATTCAGGTATCTGGTGTAATTCACGGCGCATCGCAGTAACTAATTCTTCTAATTCTTTGACTTCCGTATCAATCATCGTCTCACTCATTTCCATAAATATTCTTAGAATAATGCTTTTTAGATTAGAAATTCATTGATAGTTTCTCATATTATAGTATAGATTGCCCTTTTGGTCATTAATTTGTTTCGCAAATTTTCAGTATATCAGTATATAAGAAGAAAATTTTTCCGATTCCATTCATTTGCTATAAATACGAATGCGGTCAGGTGGTTTATTATTCTCTAACCATCTGGCATACAGGATCTAACTGCCATTATCAATCCAACTAACTTCATTATTCCTTACATTTACTCTATACCTAAATTGTCTTTTCATAAGCAAAAAACTGACAAAAACACAGTAATTGTGTTTTTGTCAGTTTTCTCTTAATCCTCAAAGCCATTATTATCCGCAACTGTCCTATACCAATGCCCAGATTTTTTGATCGTTCGTTGACCTTCGTTCTTAATATCTACCGAGATAAAACCATAGCGATTCTTATAGGCATTCGTCCATGACCAATTATCCATACAAGTCCACATATGATACCCCAAACAATTCGTTCCCTCTTGAATCGCTTGATGAACATACTTCAAATGATCCGAGACAAATTCAATTCGATAGTCATCATCGATTTGTCCGTTTTCATTTATATACCGTTCTTCGCCCTCAACACCCATTCCATTCTCTGAAATAAAGCAACGAATATTGCCATAGTTTTCTCGTGTATTCGTTAGAATATCGTAAATCCCTTTTTCATAGATTTCCCATCCACGATAAGGATTTATTTTCTTGCCCGGCAGATCATAATTATCAAAATAATCATCCGGCATTGGCCCATGGGTAGGATCGATTGGCGTTTCTTTTACTTTGATACGACGCGGTTGATAATAGTTAATCCCCAATAAATCGACGGTATTATTTTTGATAATACTCAAATCACCTTCTTGAATTTCAGGAACGAGCCCCAATTCTTTTACTACTGCTACTAAATCTGTTGGAAATTCCCCCTTCACTGCCGGATCGAGAAATGAACGATTGAAAAAGGCATCCGCCATTTTAGCAGCCTTAACATCTGCTGGATTATTTTCGTCTCTTGGGTAACTAGGGGTTAAATTCAAAATGATTCCGATTTCACCATCGAGTCCCAACTCACGATACGCTGCAATAGCCTTTGCACTAGCCAGATTTTCATGATAGCCGACCATCACTGCCTCTTCCATGATAACGTGATTTGGATAATGGAATTGATAAAGATAACCGCCTTCCACCGGCACGATTGGTTCATTGTGGGTGAACCATTTTTTCACACGATCACCAAACAGTTCAAAACAAATTTTTGCGTAGGAAACGTAAGCATCTACGGTCTCTCGATTGGTCCAGCCGCCTTTTTCTTGCAAAGTCAGAGGCATATCAAAATGATATAAGTTTAAAAATGGTTCGATACCGTTAGCAATCAATTCATCAATATAGTGATTATAAAAATCACTCGCTGTTTGATTTACTGCACCAGTCCCCTCTGGAATCAAACGACTCCACTGGATCGATGTACGAAAAGAATTATGGCCAATTTGCTTCATCAATTGGATGTCCTCTTGATATTTTTCATATACTTGTGAGGTTTTATCAGGCCCTACTTGATCAAAAAATTTATCCGATTCTAATTCATACCAATGATCCCAAATATTTTCACCCTTGCCATCACCTTTTATGCGCCCTTCAGTTTGCGGTCCGCTCGCAGACGACCCCCACCAAAAATCTTTCGGAAATGTGTACTTCATACTGTTCTCCTTCTCATTCATTTTAAAGTAATTCTTTTTCTATAGAAAAAACTTATACCATCGTGTCAATCACCTATTTAAAACAATTGAATCCGTTTACTGGTAGAATTGACAATCGCGAAAAACAGGATGGATATCCCACCTCTCCCACTCATCATAACAAACTTTAAATAAAAATCAATCATATTATATATATGACTAGACATATTAAATGAAACATGCTAAATTAAAGCTGTAATCGATTACAAAAAATCTAGAGGTGAAGAAAATGAATGGTTTTATGGATAAACTAGCAGAAAAAATCATGCCCTTAGCAAATAAGTTAGGGCAAAATCGTTATCTGACTGTACTTAGAGATGCCTTTATGCTGTCATTCCCGTTAACTATGTTTGGATCAATTGTTGTTGTTGTGAATAATCTACCTTTCTTCAATGACGCTACTAAAGGTACGTTAAGTGAACTTTTTGGTAATGGACAAAATGCAACGATGAGCATCATGTCCGTATTTGTTACATTCGGGATCGGCTATTATTTATCGGAATCATATGAAGTTGAAGGAATTTTCGGCGGTGCCGTTTCCTTCGCGAGCTTTTTAATCTTGACGCCTTTTGCAATGCCATTAGAGAACGGCGAGGAAATCAGCGGTGTCTCATCATTGGATCGACTTGGAGCAAAAGGAATGTTCATCGGCATGATCGCAGCATTCCTCGCAGCAGAGATTTATTGCCGCATCACTAAACGGGGCTGGCAAATCAAGATGCCTGATGGTGTCCCGCCCGCAGTAACAAAATCTTTCGCGGCGCTTATTCCCGCGGTTCTAACTTTAACTGTATTTTTGATCGTAAATGCAATTATGACTGGCGTCTTCCATGCAAATCTACATGACGTTGTCTATGATGTCATTCAGAAACCTTTGACTGGACTTGGCAGTAGTTTGCCAGCTACTTTATTAGCCCTTTTCTTAGTACAATTTTTATGGTTCTTTGGCTTACACGGTCAAATCATCGTCAATTCAGTCATGGATCCGATTTGGAATACCTTGATGTTGGATAATTTAGAAGCTTATAAAGCAGGTAATCCATTGCCTCATATCATTTCAAAACCATTCATGGAAACATTTACCGTTGGTTTAGGCGGTTCTGGTATGACTTTAGCAGTCGTTATCTTGATGGCCTTTGTTCTGAAGAAAAAACAATACCGAGATGTTGGACGCTTGGCCCTTGCTCCAGGAATTTTTAATGTGAATGAACCTGCCATTTTTGGATTGCCAATCGTTTTGAACGCGACTATTCTGATTCCTTGGGTGTTAGCACCGCTAGTTGTTACGACATTTAATTACTTAGCCATGGCAGCCGGAATTGTTCCTGCACCAACCGGTGTATCTGTTCCATGGACTGTCCCAATCGTCGCAAGTGGTATTTTGGTAACGAATTCATGGTTAGGCGGAGCTTTGCAAGTCCTTGATTTCATTATCGTTGGTCTGATCTGGTATCCATTCTTACGCATCCTAGATCGTCAACCAAATTACGATATCGAATAAATTATCGAAAAGTTAAGGCAAAATGAAAAAGTTTGTCTTAACTTTTTTCTGCATTGTATAGACATTTTAACTCAGGTATAATCATAATGAGGTGAGGATGTTGCCAAAATACGAAGAAATCGCAAATACATTACGAAATCGGATAAAAAGTGAAACCTATCCAGCCGGCTCTTTATTGCCAAAACAAATCGAATTAGTGAAAGAATTTTCTGTCAGCCGCATGACTGTTCAAAAAGCTTTAGAAATTTTAACATTAGAAGGGTTATTATCATCTAAAAAAGGAGTAGGAACGACCGTCTTACACCATCCTTTTCTAACAAAAGATACTTCTTTCTTGTCCTACTACGAAGGCCTAAGCACAGAGATGGAAAAGGCGAATCGAAAACTGGAAAGCAAAGTAATTGAGTTCAATGTTGAGTTTCCTGATGCCTCTATTCAAGAAAAATTACACATTTCTGAAGAAGAACCGATCTATAAAATTATTCGCCTGCGAATTTTAGATGATCAGCCATTTGTTCTAGAACATACGTACATGCCAATCCACGCGGTACCTAATCTGAAAAAAGAAATCATTGAATCTTCAATCTACCAATATATTAAAAATGAACTTGGGATTAAAATCACTGGTGCCTATCGCACCATCCGAGCAGACAAAAGCTCCGCATATGATCAGAAATATCTAGCGTGCAAAGAGGATGATCCTGTTTTGGAGATTCGGCAAATCGCTTATCAGCAAAATGGTACCCCTATTGAGTATTCTCGTAGCCGCAATCGTTTTGATGTACGGGATTATTCTTTCCTTGATATGAAAGGTAATTAATTTTGAACAGAAAAGAAGCCTATTCCTTTTGAAATAGGCTTCTTAGAATATAGATAAACTGCATTCTATTATTCATACAATGAATAAAAATATAAGCTATCAGATAATTAAATTATCTGATAGCTTATTAGTCATTAACTTGGTATTTGCTGTTTAGACAATATTTTCGCCTAATATTATTTTAGGCATTGTGGTTAAACAACGGTTCCATCGTTTATAGAATTTCTCTATACCAAGTTTTGATACTCTTGCATGGATCTCTTCGTTTTCTAATACCCAGTATAATACGTAAGTTACCTTGCCCACGTTTCTTGTAAGGCGAACAGGTGCTTCCCCTTCCTTAACGGCATTAAAATCCTTTTGCCTATGAGTGCGTTTTATGTAATGAACCTCAATAACGCCATCTTGATTTAAATAAAAATCAGCAACTTCTTTCATTAACTCTTCAATTTCACCTAGCTTTGTTAATTTTGCTTCGTATATACATATTTCGTTAAACATAATATACCTCCGTGAATTCAAATTTACTTAAATTGTAACAGAGTTTAAAAAAAATAAAGCACTGTATATGCATTCTTCTAATCCAAAGCACTTCATAATACAAATACTAAGGATTCTAAATTTTTCCCGCCTTAAAACTTAAAAAAATGAAGCAAATCCCTACTAACACTTTATGATCGTTAAGTGACCGTCATAAGAATGAACCATCGATTTCTTTAATGGATCATAGAAACATTAATTGGTTAAACAAGATTCTCAGACGTCAATTTAGTCATTTTTAAATACTCAAACCTCCAAAAATTGATGAATAGACCTTGTGAATCCGACCATTTTAGTTGCCCCTCTCAATAGCTGCAGAAAAAAATAAAGTCATTTCGAATAGTACTTAATAAAATAAAGCCAGACGCTCCAATTGCTTTCGATTTAGAAAGTTTATCAACATTTTGCTTTATAATCGTATTTCAGTGGGGGCTGTTGTCTTCAAATGATAAGGCTGAAAAGTATCATCTCTTGGCTTCTTCATATAAGTAAAATTTATCGTTACCCAACGTTTTGACTATAATCCCATTCTCCTTTTATACTTCCGATGCAATCAAAATTTAGGAGGATTTATTTATGCTTACAGGTTTAAATTTACTGAATAACCCATTTTTAAATAAAGGCACTGCCTTTACAAAAGAAGAACGTGCAAAATATGCAATCACTGGTATGCTTCCTAGCACTGTTCAAACATTGGAACAACAATCCGTTCAAGCATACGGTCAATACCTAAGCAAACCATCAGACTTAGAAAAACGGATTTTCTTGATGAACGTATTTAACACAAACCGGACATTATTCTTCAAATTAATGGGGCAACATCTCGTTGAATTTATGCCGATCGTTTATGATCCAGTCGTTGCAGATTCCATTGAACAATACAATGAAATCTTTGTAGAACCGCAAGACGCTGCTTTCCTATCTATCGACGATCCAGAAAGCATCAAAGACAGCTTGAAAAACGCTGCAGACGGTCGCGATATTCGTTTGATCGTCGTAACTGACGCAGGAGGAATTCTAGGTATGGGCGACTGGGGTGTCAACGGTGTGGATATCGCGATTGGTAAATTGATGGTCTACACTGCTGCTGCTGGCATCAATCCTGCACAAGTACTGCCTGTATCAATCGATGCTGGTACAAACAACGAAACATTATTGAACAATCCGCTTTATTTAGGGAATCGCCATGCTCGTGTGGAAGGCGATACTTACTATGACTTTATCGATCAGTTCGTTGAAGCAGCAACAGACCTTTTCCCTGAATTATTATTACACTGGGAAGATTTCGGACGCGGCAATGCCGCCAACATCTTAGAAAAATATCAAGGCAAAATCACTACGTTTAACGATGATATCCAAGGAACTGGGATCGTTGTGCTAGCTGGTGTTTTAGGCGGTTTAAATATTTCTGGCGAAGCGTTGAAAGACCAAACAATTTTAACGTTCGGTGCTGGTACTGCTGGTGTCGGTATTGCGAATATCTTACTTAAAGAGATGGTCCGTCAAGGAACACCCGAAGAAGAAGCTCGCAAACACTTCTACCAAGTCGATAAACAAGGTCTACTATTTGAAGACACAGAAGGCTTAACTCCTGGACAAATCCCATTTGCCAGAAAACGCGAAGAATTTACTAACAGCGCTGAATTGATAAACTTAGAAGTAGTTGTAAAAGAAATCCACCCAACAATTATGATCGGAACGTCTACTCAACCAGGTGCGTTCAGTGAAGCAATCATCAAAGATATGGCTGCACACACACCACGTCCAATCATTATGCCTTTATCAAATCCGACAAAATTAGCTGAAGCAACGGCAAAAGATTTGATCGAATGGACGGATGGTAAAGCGTTGATTGGAACTGGAATCCCAGCTGACGACGTTGAATACAAAGGTGTTACTTATCAAATTGGGCAAGCGAACAATGCCTTAATGTACCCTGGACTAGGTTTAGGTCTGATCGCTTCAACTTCTACTCGTGTAAATGGTGAAATCATTTCTCAAGCAAGCCGAGCTCTAGGCGGTATCGTTGATGTGACAAAACCAGGTGCATCCATCTTGCCTCCAGTAGCAAAAATCACTGAATTCTCTCAAATTATTGCCGAAACAGTTGTAAAATCTGTGATCGATCAAAAACTGAATCGTGAAAAAATTACTGATGTTAAAACTGCTGTTGAAGCAGCAAAATGGGTTCCTGAATACAAAGACTAATCACGCCCTATTCCCCAATGATTGGTTTATTTGATAAAAAACTCTCTAAAATGAGGGAGTAGATATTCTCTACTCCCCCTTTTTTATGAATTCATAGATAGTTTCATTAAAGAAAGGATCTTTTAAAATGGCACAAAAAGAAACAGCAACTGCGCTGCCAGTTGAAGAAAAAAAGACCAGCTTCTGGTCAACTAAAATCACAGGCGTTAGCCTTCCCATTTATTTGATCATGGTCGTTGTTCTAATCGTGGCGATGGCTTTAGGGAAATTACCAACAAACATGATCGGCCCGATCGCTATTCTTGTAATCTTTGGGAACTTATTCCACTTTATCGGCAACAAAATTCCGATCGTTAAAATCTATTTAGGTGGTGGATCAGTTTTTGCAATCTTTGCTTCTGCTGCAATTGCGACTTTCGGTATTTTACCTGATGAGGTTGTGAAATCAACTCAAAACTTTGTCAGCAACATGGGCTTCTTAGACTTTTAGAAGCTGTCTTCATGAACTCGTCTTGTGATAAAATTAAGTCAAAAAAGAGGAACAAATAATGGCTTATCCATCTGATTTAACAGACAAACAATGGCATAAAATTGAACATTTCTTTGA
>Ga0153985_1000106_pt1 | contig 25654 bp, 30 predicted proteins | sample TSGA069MetaG_FD_104715 | JGI IMG/M metagenome (GOLD analysis project Ga0153985, IMG submission 104715) | Attine ant fungus gardens microbial communities from Georgia, USA - TSGA069 MetaG | ecosystem: Host-associated > Fungi > Mycelium > Unclassified | place: USA: Georgia, Alexander Wildlife...
GCAGGCATTGTGGCTGGAATCCACCGTGCCTGTTTTTTTGTGTGGGAGGGTGGAAGATTAAAATGTATTTTCATTTGATGTACAACATATTTCTGTGTTTGAAATCTCTGAGGTGGCTCACCATGGACCGGAGGATGTTTTTATCACGATTATGACGCTAATCGGCGCTTTCTTGCTAATGCTCAATACACATGTGAAATTAGCGCTTGCGACTTTTGCTGTATTGCCGCTGATTACAATCGCGTTAGTGTTCTTCAACAAAAAGATGACTCATGTGAATACTCGTATTTATGAAGATTTGGGTGAATTCAATGCTGGTGTCGAAGCCTCTGTCAGCGGGATTCGGGTAACGCAATCCTTTGCCAATGAAGAACACGAATATCATCGGTTTGGCGGATTGAGCGAAGCGTATCGCAAATCAAAAATTCTTTTTTATCGAGTGATGGCTGTCAGTTCGGCGTATAACTACCTATTGATTCGCTTAATTAATTTATTTACTTTGATTTTCGGTTCTTATTATGTGATTCAGGGCGAATTAACGAATGGGCAATTTGTCGGATTTATTCTTCTTGCCAATGTTTTCGTTCGTCCAATTGAAAAAATCAACACTATGATTGAAAGTTATCCAAAGGGGATCGCTGGATTTAAGCGCCTAACAGAAGAATTGGACAAAAAACCAACGATTATTGACCAACCAAATGCGTTGAATGTGACTCATTTGTCAGGAGATATCAACTATGACGATGTGTCATTCTCTTATGCTGATGGAAAAAAAGTTTTGAATCATATAAACCTTACGATTAATCAAGGAGAAACAGTGGCTTTCGTGGGGCAAAGCGGATCAGGAAAAACAACATTGTGCAATTTGCTGCCGCGTTTTTACGAAGTATCAGATGGTCAAATCACCATTGATCATATTGCTATTGACGAGATGACGCTCACATCTTTGCGAAATCAAATCGGAATCGTTCAGCAGGACGTGTTTCTATTTCCGGGAAGTATCCGAGAAAACATCGCTTATGGCCGTTTAGATGCGAGTGAAGAAGAGATTTTGCAGGCAGCTAAGCTGGCTCACCTTGATGGTGTTTTAGAACAAATGCCTGATGGAATTGACACTCAAATTGGTGAGCGGGGAGTTAAGCTTTCCGGGGGGCAAAAACAGTGGGTAGCAATTGCTCGTATGTTCTTAAAAAATCCACCAATTTTGATTTTAGATGAGGCAACTTCTGCTTTAGATACTGAAACAGAACAAGTTATTCAAGAATCGCTGAACATATTAGCAAAAGGGCGGACAACACTGATTATTGCTCATCGCTTGGCTTCAATCAAACATGCGACTCGTATTGTTGTTGTTAGTTCTGAGGGAATCCTGGAGGAAGGGACTCATGAGGAATTGATGGGAAAAGGCGGCGCGTATCGCAATTTATACGATGCACAATTTCGAAAATAAAACTGCCATCTGTAAACCTCACGGAAGGTTTACAGCGGCAGCTTTTTTGCTTTTACAAAATCACTTGGAAATTATGATTGGTTTCAGCTTTTATAATGGGATACTTTTTCAAATAGTCAGCGATCAATTCTGTCATGTCAATCTGGATTTCTCGAATGATTTTATCGGCACTGAACATCGTGTAATTTCCACCGCCGATTGCGCGGTATTGATTCGTCACTACTTCGAGTTCTTGGTCAGGAGTAATAGGAAGATCTTGAAAATTTAGTTCGATGATTCGCTGTCCAGGAGGGTGATTCATATCGATCGTGTACTGAATCCCCTCGTACATATCATAGTTATAATATTGTGGTTTTGGCTGAATATAAGCGGGGTTAAAGATGATCTTGTTATCTTTTACGGCCAGATAATTAGCCGTTTGTTCCAAGGCAGCACGCAAATCCGCACCATTAACTTTTATGACGGCCAATGTGTTTGGATAGATGTAATTCGTAATGACATCTCGCATCGTAATTGTCTGATCGAGGCCTTTTCCGTCGTTGTTAAAGAGTGCGGTTGCAGAGATCTTTGCTCCACTGGAAAATAATTGGACACGATTGATAAATTCTATATAAGGATGTTCCACCAAACGTGCTTGCATCGGATCAGCGATTCGCATGTCACCATCCACTTTCCCCAATGTTTGATCTAACCAGTTTTCCAATTCTGTTTCCATTGGTTCAATAGCTGAAATAACTTGCGGATCAGGAATGGCCTCTTCAACAGAGTGCAATACAGCATAGCTATCGGTGACAATAACTTGATCGTCCATTTGTTCTACTGTCAACTGAATTTCGCCAATCTGATTTCCGCGATATCCTGGCTGGACAATCGGAACATCGTTGATTTTATCGGCAATCAATCGGTGCTGATGCCCCGTGAACAGCGCATCGATCCCATCGACTTCCTGTAGAAGTTTGTAGCCTTCATTCTCTCCAGTTAATGCTTCTGTTGCTTCTCCAGTCGTCAACATTCTTTCAAAACCGCCATGATAACTGACGACTACTAAATCCGCTTTTTTTTTCAAGAGAGGAACATATTTTTTTGCTGTTTCGATGATGCTTTCAAAAGTCAGTCCTTCAAGCGTTTCTGGTTTTTCCCAGTGGGGGACGTACTGGGTGGTTAATCCTAAAACAGCGACTTTTATTCCAGACTTCTCGATAATTGTATAGGCCTTGCCGAAATAAGGCTGCCCATCCTTATCCAAAATATTTGCGGCCAGAACCGGTGCTGTATAGTTCTGTATGGCTTGTTTTAGATAATCAATGCCGTAGTTAAACTCGTGATTTCCAATCACTTGAGCGTCATAATCCATCAGATTGATCAAATTAGTTAATTCCTGTATCGAGCGCTTTTCTTTTGCAAGGTAATAACTCAACGGGGAGCCTTGAATGAAGTCGCCATTTTCGATCGTAATTACCGGACCATCAGCTTTTGTACGCAGCTCTTTCAATTTTGCAGCTACTTTAGCGGCGCCAAAGGGCAAGCCATTCTTACCAGAATAATCTGTGGGATAAACATAACCGTGAATATCACTCGTTTCAAGAAACGTAATGTTCATTCGTACCCTCCTTAATTATATAGAAGAGACCGAAGCGGTATTCGCTGGTCGGTCTCCTTTTTTCTTGGTTATTTACTCATATCAAGAGTTTTCAGGACGTGTCCAGAAATAAAGTTCTCTGTTGTTTGTTGAGTCACGCGTCCATGTTCAAGACGATAAAAGTTGTACCCGTGACGTTCTTCAAATCGTACGACGCCATCTCCTTCATCTTCGCCAACAAAAGACATACTGGACACCGTAAAATAGGGGGTACCATTAATTTCATCGTTAAACGTATGATGGGTGTGACCATTCAAAATACAGCTGATATTATACGGAGCGATCAATTTTAGAAATTGTTCTGTTCCCGGCCATTTTTGAATACTGCTTTGTTGTGGCAATAAATGGTGATGTGTTACTAAGACGATCGGTTGATTTTTCTCTTGTTCCAAAGCTTGTTCTAACCATTCAAATTGTTGCTCATCAACGATTCCATCAGCATACCCATGACTTGAATTGTCAAAGGAAATGACGGTAAACTCTGGGAAATTGACCACTTGATTGTAAGGCGTAGAAGAAGCCGATTCGTTGCACCAGCCGACGCGAAAATGCTCTTTGATATCATGATTTCCTAAAGTTACAATGATATTCGTACTGCCTAAACTATTTTTCAACCAGTTTTTTAAGTAGCGGTAATCGTCGATCTCGCCATCTTCGGTCAAATCTCCGCTAATGATCACTAAATCAATCGTGCTTTGCTGGAGAAGGTGATTCAAGCACTTTTCTAGTGGAATAAGCGGGCTTTGCATCTTTGCCAGCATGCCTTTATAGCCTTCATTGCAGGCCTCATACTTTCTACGAAAATGTATATCTGATATATGCAATATATTCATCTTTATCTCAATTTCTTTCTTATGATTCCGGTTATTTGATCTAAAATAAACACGGTAACAACAACACCGATCAAAATAATACTGACTTTGCTCCACGAACGTGTTTGAATCGCAAAAATCAGTGGTGCGCCGATTCCGCCTGCACCAACTAATCCAAGTGTAGCGGCGCTGCGGACAGCAATTTCAAAATGGTTCAACGCGAGTGAACAATAGATCGGCATGAGGTAGGGGATACGGACGTAAAAAATTGTCTGCCAAAAATTTGCACCGACAGCCTGCACTTCTTCTACTAACCGTTCATCCATCGCTTCCATCTCTTCAGTAAATAATTTTCCTAACATTCCGATTTGATGAACACCAATCGCCATAACACCGGCGAATGGACCTGGACCCACTACCTTAACAAAGATAATAGCAAAAACGAGTTCAGGAAATGCACGCAGCACATTACAAATAAATTTTCCGAGCTTCGTTACCCATGGATGGGCTGGCCATAAATTCACAGCGCTGATCAAGGTGATCGGAACAGCTAAAACGGTCGCGATCATTGTTCCTAAACAAGCGATACCGATCGTCAGTAAAAGCAGACTCAGCAAATCTTCACTGCTGCCATCGTAAAGAAAGCCCCAGTCGGGTTGACCTAGTCCACGTAAAACGTCCATACCCATAGAGGGCGAGAAGGTTCTTAATCCAGAGTAATCTAACGTCGTCGCTGATAACACCACAAGAATGGCTAGTGTGATCAGTGAGATCATTGTTTTTTTACTCATCTCCCGCAGCATCATAACAGAGACCTCCTAACACGTTCACTCAATTTATCAACGATCGCTACAGTAAGCAGAATCGTCAGAATAATAATGGATACACGCTCATAATTCAGCAAGGCTAATGAGGAATTCAAAATGACGCCAATCCCCCCAGCTCCTACATAGCCCAGCACGGTTGATGCACGAACATTGACTTCAAACGCGTAAAAGGCATAACTGGCAAATTGACTTAATACTTGCGGAGCGATCGACCAAATAGCGATTTGCATTTTATTGGCTCCAACTGCAGATGCGGCTTCAATAGGTCCGAAATCGATCGTTTCGATTGCTTGGAACATTAATTGCGAGACCATACCAAAGGTAAATACAGCGATTGTTAACACACCCGTCGCTTCACCAATTCCAAAAACAGCAACAAAAAGTGCAGCTAAAAGCAAGGTAGGGATCGTGCGAACCAAGCCTAATAGAAAACGAAAAAACGTAGATACCCATCGATTTTCAGTTACAACAGTTGTTGCCAAAAAACTGAAAGGGATCGCAAAAACCAACCCAATAACTGTTCCTAGCAAGGACATCTGCAACGTTTTGATCATTGGTTCCAGCAGCTTAGGCAGGTAACTAAAATCTGGATGAATAAACCTTGAGAGGAAGGCCGTCATTTGACTAGAATTTTGAAAAACCTGCGAAAATTCTGCTGAAGTGATCCAAACACTTCCTTGAAAACAGGCGAACAAAAATAAAACAATAAGCAGGTGTTTATACCACTTAAAGTGAACTGTTTCTTTCAAGCTCATCGATTTCGCCTGCCTTTTCTTCAAAAATTGTTTTACCGTAAATCTGATTCAATCGTTCATCTGTCAACGCTTCTGGTGATCCGTCAAATACTACCTGACCGGCATTCAGAGCGATTACTCGAGTTGAAAATTCACGAGCCAGCGGTACTGAATGGAGGTTGACAATAACTGTTTTATCCATCGTTTGATTGATGTTTTTCAGATCTTCCATAACTTTTTGGGTAGTGATTGGGTCTAGCGAAGCGACAGGCTCATCCGCTAAAATTATTGGTGCTTGCTGAACCAATGCTCTAGCGATCGAAACCCGCTGTTGCTGGCCACCGCTAAGTTCATCGCTGCGTGTTTGCAATTTATCGGAGAGGCCAACTGTTTCTAGGGCTTCCTTTGTTTGTTGATAATCCTCTTTGGTGAAGAGACCGAAAACACTTTTCCAAGTTGAATAATAGCCTAATCTACCAGATAAAACATTTTTCTGAACGGTGCTGCGCTTCACAAGATTAAAGCTTTGCGAGATCAACCCGATTTGGCGGCGAATCGTACGTAGTTCTTTCTTGTTTGCTTTTGTGATCGAGGTCCCATTGATACGAATGTCTCCCTTAGTCGTACCAACTAAACGATTGATACTACGTAAAAGAGTGCTTTTTCCAGCACCGCTCAAACCAATAATGGAAACAAATTCACCGTCTTCAATTGTTAGATTGATATCCTTAAGACCAACAACACCATTTGGATAAACCTTCGAAACATTGTCAAAAATTATCATTATCGTTCTCCATTTTTTTAAGTGTCAGCAAAGAAGCGTGCTGACACTTACTGATATTATTCTGCTGCTTTTTTAGTGTAGTCTCTGATTGTATCGTAGGCAGAGTCAGCAGCTTCTTCGTAACCTTGGTGTCCCCATAAAGACATCGCTTCTTCACCGTCTTTGTCATCCTTCATGCCAAGGAATGTCTTCTTGATTTCTGCTTTTAATTCCTTTGACATATCCGGTTGAACAGCGATGGCATCGTTTGGAATGTCGCCTTCAGTTAAATATAATACTTTCAAATCTTTAAATAAATCATTATCCGAGAAGTTTGAAGCGAACACGTTACGCGCACCTTCAAAGACAAAAGCGGCATCCATTTGTTTGTTTAATACTGCTGTGATCTCACTTGGAATATCATTAACTGTCGTCATTTTTGTGTCTGTGGTTGGATCAATACCTGCGTCTTTAAGTTCAGCAACAGGATAAATATATCCGCTGGCTGAGTTTGGACTTAAAGTCGCAATATTTTTTCCTTTAAGATCAGTCAATTTGGTCATATCACTGTCAGCACGAACCAAAACTTCACCTTTAAAGGTATTCGTCAGTTTATCTTTTAGCGGCAAACCCGTTTTTTGATCGTAATCGCCTAATTGAGAAGTTAAAATCGCTTCAGCCGCATTTGCATCTTTCGCTTGAACATAAGCGGCAGGAGGCATGATGCCGATATCGACTTGACCTGAGGACATGGCTTCAACGATGGTTGAGTAGTCAGTAGCTAGAGTAACCTCTACATCACGGTCTAATTTCTTAGATAGATATTTAGCAAAGGGTTTTGCCTTTGCTTCCATACTGCCGTCGTTATTTGTTGGTACAAATTGAACGACCAATTTTTCTTTACTTTCCTTTTCTGAACTGCTGCTGGTGCTACCAGATCCGCAACCCGCTAAAGCTGTAAGTAACATGACTCCGAGAAACCCTTTTGCTAACTGTTTGAACTGCATTTTTCTCCTCCTGTTGGATGTAATTTCTAATACGTCTAAATCATAGCAGGGAATTAAAAATAATGAAGTGACGCACGTCCTATTTTACACGATTTTTACATACAATTTACAAACAAATATATTAGATCGTTCGTATTGAGCCTAAAAACATTCTAGGCTATAATAAAGAAAAACACTTTAGAGGTGACTTTTTTCATGAAAAAAATTCAAGACGCGGAGCAATTAGCAACCTTCGTTGAAAGGCATAACTTGCTAGATTATATGGATTCAGATCTTTTAACGATGGCTTCTCTGCACTATTTCGAAAAGGAAGAGCACCTTATTCAAACAGGAACGATTTCTGATTATCTTTACTTTCTAGTAGAGGGAACCGTGATGGTTTATTCTTATCCTTCAGATACTCAGAATATTTGTATTGATTACGCCAAGCCCGCTACACCCCTTGGTGAGGCCTCTTCATTATGGGGGCTGTTGCCGAAAAGCAGTGTGAAGGCTGTATCAAATTGTATCTGTGTCAGCATTCCGTTGAATACATATCGATCACAATTGCAACAGGATGTTCGCTTTTTACAAAATATTTGTCAGTTGTTAAGCTATCGACTAAACTCGGGAATCAATCTAGCCAATTCATTAACTGAGCCCGTGGAGACTCGCTTGGCGAAATTCATTCTGACCCATCATGAAGATGAACGATTCTCATTTCGTCTGACGACTTGTGCGTCTATTTTAAATGTCAGCTATCGACACCTTTTACGAACGATCACTAATTTTCGTGAAGCGAATATACTAGAAAAAAAGAAGAATTTTTACGTAATTCATGATTTCGAGGCGTTGGGGGAGCTAGCTGAGAATCTTAGTAGTCCTGTGCTAAAAAAGCATGAATAGTTTGAGTTGCAATAATATGAAGATGCATGAATAAGATGAGTAGCCTAATGAAGAGCTCATCTTATTTTTATCGTTAAGGTTTTGTTATAATGAAACAAGAACTTATTGATAAGGAGAACAAATGAAAAAGAAAATAAAGCTTTTTTTATTGCTTGGTGCGCTGATTCTTCTTGGTGCTTTGTGTTATTGGTTGTATGTCGAGTATTATCAGGATATCCAACTATATTTTTCACCTAAAGCAAGCCGTGAGCTTGTACTTAAAAGTGTCCGTTCGCATGGTATAAGAACAGCGATTATTTTAATCGCTTTAACAAGTGTAATGTGTGCTGTACCAAGCTTGCCGACTTCTGTTGTCGGGGTTTTGATTGGGCTTTGTTATGGGCCGTTGATTGGAAGCGTGATGAATCTTATTGGGAATTCACTTGGGAATTTATTATCAATCTATCTGATTCATAGACTTAATTTTCTAGATAAAACGAATGTGTCTAATCGGTGGGTCAGAGCGATTTCTCAAATGAATCATCCGAGAATCGGCGTAATGCTAGGCTATGTGATTCCTGTAATTCCTTCGATTGTCGTTAACTATACTGTTAATTCGCTGAACTTAAAGGCGAGGCAATTGTTGCTGGTTGTAGTGATCGGTGTATCACCAAGTTCAATATTGTATGCTTTTGGCGGGGATGCTCTGTTTAAGGGAAATCATAAGACGGCAATCATTTTAGTTGCCAGTGTGGCACTGTTTGTATTCCTGATAGGGATTATTTATAAGGATAGAAAAAGACGAGTAATTTAGAAGTTGACGCCCTTAGTTGTCTATCTTTAAGCAATAAAGACGGAAAATGACAGCATAAACAAAATTTTTATCATAGACTAACAACGATATTAGCAAAACGGAGCAAGTTGAACGTGACTTGTTCTTTTTTATTGATAATTCGCTGAATTTAAAGGCAAGTGTCGAAAAGCGTAGTATCGAGTAATCGTGATTTTTATAAATGGTCCGACCCGATTTTCATTCTGCCGCCCATTTCTGCCAGAATTTATCAAGTGGACGAAGCGAGAATGAAGTAAATTCAAAAGAGGTAAGTAGGAGGCAAAAATTCATCTGGCTTAGAGGTTTAGCGCTTCTAATTATGGTTAATATATATAACTCTGTCATTTTAGCGTATACTTATTTTATGAAAATGCATGTGTTTAACGAGGAGGCAAGTATGATAAATTTTACAAAAGTTACTGCCATTTACACGATTGTGTATGCGATCGTCAGTTTTATACTACTGATTAGTTTCGGCGTCTTTATGATCGCTTCACGAGGGGCGATTATTTTGACACCCTTCATTGGGCTGCCCTTCTTCATTGGCTTTATGCACATCGTCGGTTTTGTTTGTGAGATTATTTGTTTTCGAATAAACAAGGATTATCCAGCAAAAAAGAGGCTTGTTCTTATTTCGTTGATCGTTTATATGATAGAAATCCTTGCTCTAGCGCTTCCTATGATTGGCATCTTTGGAAAAATGAATTCGTACCTTATACAAAATATCGTTCTCTTCGCGATAGGGAGTATTCCAGTAACGAAGGTGTGTCTGTTGGTGCTTTCGATTATTATTTTGGTAAAGTTCAGAAAAAGAAAAGAGACAAGATCATTTGAGTGATGATTAGTTAATCCATTGAAGATTCAAACCGATTTAAAAAAAGTGCGATTCCTTTTTTTAGGAACCGCACTTTTTTAGCTCTGTCTAAAGAAACGCTTGGATAATCTGCTTATTTTCAGGCCTTTTTTCCATTTCCAGTTTTGCGATCTTATGGACTAAGGTATCAAGTGTAATCCTGTTCATTTCTGCTTCCACTTTTTGCTGCAATTCATCGTACTTTTCATTTAAAACGTCCTGAATATTCGCACCGACAATACAATTTGGATTGGTTTTCGGATCAACTTGAATCAGGTTTGTGTTTCCTTCAATACTCCTGTAGATGTCTAATAGCGTAATCTCTTCGGGCTGTTTTGCAAGGGCAGGGTTAGGCTTACCGATTTGCGTGACAATCAAACCAGCTTTTCTTAACTGACTCATGATTTTCCGAACATTTGCAGGGTTGGTTTCCACACTTCTAGCGATCATTTCACTAGATAACGCATCCGTTCCCTGGTAGATTTCGATATATGCAAGTATATGGATGGCATCGCTAAATTGGATCGAATATTTCATGTTCCTTGCTCCTTTCAAAATCTCTCTCTTGACATATCTTATCATACTACTTATGATTAAAGGTGTAAATTATAAATATACAGAAAAAAAGGAGCGGATTAACATGAAGTATTTAGTAACAGGAGCAACTGGTGGTTTTGGCAGCTATGCGTTAGAATTTTTGAAAAAAAGTATTTCAAATACTGAGCTTTTCGCATTGGTTCGTAGTGAAGAAAAGGGTTTAGCTCTAAAAGAGGCAGGCGTAAAGGTACGGATTGGTGATTACGGGGACAAAGCTTCAATGAAAAGGGCGTTGGCGGGAATCGACCGTTTATTATTAGTTTCTGGAGCACCAGGGAATCGACAAGAAGAACACGCGAATGTGGTGAATGCAGCCAAAGAGGCAGGCGTTTCTTATATCGCTTATACAAGTTTTGCTGGTGCGAATAAAGCAACCAGTCCTTTAGCAGCGGATCATATTTTTACGGAAAACCTGATTGAAGAATCAGGGATCTCGCATACTTTCTTACGGAATAATTGGTATTTGGAAAATGAAATGCCGTTAGCGGATGCGGCATTAAATGGCGGGAAATTTGTTTATGCGGCCGGCAATGGAAAAACCGGGTGGGCTATGAAAAGGGAATATGCAGAGGTAGCGGCAAAGGCGCTATTGGGAACTGACTACCCAGCCATTTTAGAACTCTCTGGAACACCGGTAAGCTATGATGTTTTGGCGGACGCTCTTAAAAAAGCAACAGGAAAAGATTTTGAAGTGATACCTTCAGATGATCCAAGTTTTATTAATAATTTAGTCGCCAATGGAATGCCTCAATCAGTAGCGGAGATGTTCTTAAGCTTCCAATATGACATTAAGAACAATCAGCTGGATGTTGTTTCTGATGATTTTGAAAAAGCATTAGGCAGACCGCTGATTAGTTTGGAAGCAGGGTTTAAAGAGCTGTTGGCTTAAAATAGAAAGAGTGAAGATGATGAGATATGCTGTGAGTGGCGCAACGGGAAATTTAGGCAGTCGTGTTGTGCAGGCACTTAGCACATTGGTAAATAATGAAGAGATCGTTGCGCTTGTACACACAATGGCAAAAGCAAAGAAATTACAGGATAAAGCTATTACAGTGAGACAGGGCGATTATTCAGATGTTGCTAGTATGATTGAGGCATTAAAGGGAATTGATTTAGTCATTTATATTCCGAGTAAAACGTATGACGTCGTTCAACGAGTATTAGAATTAGAAAATACGTTAACCGCAATGTGTAAGGCAAAGGTTAAAAAAATAATTTTTGTCAGTTTTATTGCGGATCAGGAAAAGAATCCTTTTACCATGTCTCCTTATTATGGCTATGCACCAAGACGTTTGGCCGGGTCAGAGTTTGAGTATACAATAGTCAAAAATGCACTATATGCTGATCCATTGGTTCACTATTTGCCTGAGTTGATTAAACGCAAAAAAATCATTTACCCAATCGGAGAAGAAACATTGTCGTTTATTTCTTTAGACAATAGTGCAGAAGCGCTTGCTAAGTTGGCTGTTGATCCAGCACTTAGAGATAGCGGGCAGACTTATCTACTGAGTCAGGAAGAAAACTATTCCATGGCAGAACTTGGGAAAATTATGAGTGCAGTCACTAGTGAAGAAATCGGTTATCAGCCAGTCAGTTTAGCAGAGTTTGCGAAAATTTATAAGGACGATGGCAAAGAGTTAGCTTCGATGTATCATGGCGGGGCACTAGGAATGTTAAGTGAGGTTACGAATGATTTCGAAACGATCACGGGACATGCGCCAATGGATATGAAGACCTTTTTACGAGAAAATTATTGAGACGTGTGAAAGGCTAAAATATTTAATTTTTAACGTTTTTTTGGATAAAACTTTATAAAACGAAAGCCAAAGGGTCTTCTACTTTCAAAATTGAAAGTAGAAGACCCTTTGGCTTTTTACTATTCAGAAATGATTTTGAACATTTCGGCAAGATCCTCTGATGCCATTTGGACTTTTGATTTTTCGATGAGAATGTTCTTTCCAGTCATGATATAAGAAGGCATGATTCGGATATTCTGATAATAAACCTCACTCTTTCGTAATTTATAAGTGGAGATAGCCGGAACCGCATTTTTCTTTGTCGCTTTTTTAGTCAGTCTGTTAAAACATTTCTTGGCGACATCACCCATCAGCATAATGACCTGAACATTTGGAAAAAGGGCTAATTCTCTTTCCAAATAAGGCAGACTTTTTTCGATACTAGCATTATCAACCGTAGTCTCTGTCTTAGGCGTCTTTATAGCATTGGTTAGATAGATCCCATGATCCAAAATTTCTTGAATACTTGTGACATTGATTCCTGCTTTTTGAAATAGGGGAATGGTGGTTTCCATGTAAGCAGCATCTTCAGAGCCGTAAAAATCATTTTCTGGGTAAGCCGGGACTACCTCATTGATCATTATTGCTTTGATGGATTTTGGATCTATCTCAATATTGTTTAAATAAATCTCGGTATCTTCAGCAAGATACTTTTCAATTTCCTGTTTAATAGTCATTCTCTGACCTCCTTTGATTCCAGTGTACAATACAAATCTTGACAAAGGATGTCTAGTTTCTGTTTTTTTTAATGAATTGATTTTTCTCACAAGAGGGAATATGGATTTGAAGCTGTGTGTTTTTTACTGATCGTTTGATAAGCAGATTATTTTCCTTCAAAAAATAATCGTGTTAGGGTAAGTTTATCAAGTGATAAGTGGAGGTCTTGTATATGTTTTTAGCGATAAATGAAATCAAACATTCTAAGCTGCGTTATACGTTGGTGATGGGTGTGATGTTTTTGATCGCCTATCTGGTGTTCTTTTTGACAGGTCTGGCCTATGGGTTGGCGCAGGATAATCGGACTGCGGTCGATAAATGGAACGCTGATACTATTCTTTTAACAGAAGAGGCGAACAATAATTTAAATATGTCGATGATTCCTTTGAAAACCTTTGACGAGGTGAAGGCGGATGAAAAAGCGTATCTTGCGCAAACAGCTGGTGTCATAAAAGGCGACAGCGGAGAAAAAATTGATGTCAGCTTTTTCGGGATCGATAAGGATCAATTTTTAGCTCCTAAGCTGACTAGCGGGAAAATGTTCTCTTCTGATGATGAAACAGTAGCGGATATTTCATTAAAAGATCAGTACAATTTAAAAATTGGTGAAACAGTTAAAATGGCTGGCAACGACAAAACGTTGAAAATCGTCGGGTTTACGGATAATGCAAAATTTAATGTAGCGCCTGTTCTTTATACAACGATTGGTGCGTATCAGGAAATCCGTTTTGAAACACAAGGAACGAATGAAAATACACGAATCAATGCAATCATTACACGTGGAAATGTTCAATCAGTTCCAGATGATTTGGATAAAACCAGTATCAAGAGTTTTATCAATGATTTGCCGGGATATAGCGCGCAAGTATTAACCTTCGGATTTATGATCGGTTTCTTGATCGTGATCGCGGCAATCGTGATCGGTATATTTATTTACGTATTGACGATGCAGAAGGCTGAAATTTTTGGTGTGATGAAGGCTCAAGGAATATCCAGCCGCTACATTTCCAATTCAGTGATTGCTCAAACCTTTTTGCTTGCCACAGTAGGCGTGGTCATTGGATTAGCCGCTACGTTAGGAACAGCTCTGGTATTGCCGGATGCGGTACCGTTTCAAGTAAATATGCTGTTTTTTGGTGGTATCAGCATTTTGATGATTCTAGTCGCATTGATCGGCGCGTTCTTCTCAGTGCGAACCATCGTTAAGATCGATCCATTGAAAGCGATCGGATAGGGGGAAAAGACATGAGTGCAATTGAATTTAAACAAGTAGAAAAAACATTTAAAGATGGTGACTCAACGATTGAAGCGTTGAAGGAGACAAATTTTTCTGTAGAAAAAGGGGAATTTGTCGCGATCATCGGTCCTTCTGGTTCCGGAAAAAGTACCTTTCTGACAATCGCAGGCGGACTCCAGGCACCATCATCGGGAGAAGTACTAATCAATGATGAAGACTTCAGTGAAAAGAAAGAAAAAGAGCGGGCAAAATTACGCTTTAAAGAAATCGGCTTTATTTTACAGGCGTCCAATCTCGTTCCATTTTTAACCGTTAAAAAGCAGTTAAAGCTAGTCGACAAGGTCAGCAGAAATGATAACTCAGAAATGGCAAAAAAATTGTTTGAACAGCTGGGCATTGCCAGCCTAGAAAATAAATACCCTGAAGAACTTTCTGGCGGAGAACGGCAGCGTGTAGCTATCGCTCGAGCTTTGTATCACGATCCAACGATTATTTTAGCAGATGAACCTACTGCCAGCTTGGATTCCGAAAAGGCCTACGAAGTTGTTAAGATTTTGGCGAAGGAAACAAAAGAAAAAAATAAAGCGACGATCATGGTGACCCATGATACCCGTTTGGTGAAATTCTGTGACCGGATTCTAGAAATGAAGGACGGCGAACTAAAAGAAAAATCAGTTTCTGAGGACGAAAAACAATCAGTTAGCGTATAATGATGGTACCAAAGAAAAAAATGAGGCGATTCGATGTATGAAGAGATTTTAGATGTTGCCGAAGAACTTTTTATGAAGCAAGGGTATAGTGACACATCTACTCGGCAAATCGCGAAGATTCTTGGAATTACGCAACCAAATATCTATTATCATTTTAAAAATAAAGAAACGATTTATTATCAAGTCATGCGGCGGTTATCAAATGAAGTCGGTAAGAATCTGACAGAGCTTTCCGCTAAAGCCACGAGCTTTGAAGAAAAGATCTTAGCGATGGCTTTCTATCTCCAGCAAAGACATCCATTCAGTTTGTTTATGATGATGCACGATATTCAGCACACGCTCAATTCTGAAACAGCCGAAAAAATGTTTACACTTTGGAGTGATTCCTACAAAAAGCCGTTTCTGGATGTGTTTGCCAATGAAAAGCAGATCAGGATCTCAGTGGATTCTGAATTTGCGGTTCGTCAATTATTTATTCTGATCTCGGCCTATCTTGACTCACCAGAAGAGAGGCGAAAAGAAAACTTGAAGCAATCCGTGCAACTTTTCTTCTATGGTGTATTGAATTAATCAAAAAAACCAACCATTTTTAGGAATGGTTGGTTTTTTATTACGCTAAGATTGACGCGATCATGTCTGGTAATTCTTTTTTCATCACACGTTTTGTTGCTAAAGCATCCGTGTAAGTAATTGTTTGATCTGCTGCGATCGTCGCTAATAACTGACGGTCTTTTTTAGGCGGATTATAGAATACTTCGATTGATTTGTCCGCATCAGACCATTCCGCAGAATAGTTTGTTTTAGTTTTCAATGATTGATTCAAAGCTTCCGCTTGTTCAGCTGTCACACCAATAGTGACTGGTTCTTTCACAACATCAGCCAAAATATCTTGGGCAAGTTCAGCTGCTTTATCTGTGTCTTCATTCTCAGCTGCAGGTGTTGTCGATTTGAAACTTTCTGACCACAGATTATAGATGCTGTTGGTCAATTGGTTCAGTGTGTCCGTATGGGGTTTTTGAATATGTGCACCGACTAGTTCTTTGAATGAGTGATCATGTTCCGCACTCTGGATATGACGCGTTTTACCGTCAGGCGTTTTTTCCTCAAGATGAATTTGGTGAGGAGTTGCCTTGTCAAAATAAATTTTTACGTCACTATGGACGTGATTCGCAAGCGTTTCTTCCACTTGAGCAAATGTTCTGCTGATTTGTTTGTTACGAATTTTGATTGATTTTTTAATACTTTTTAAATTCACGAGTATCATTCAGTCGCTTTCTTTTAAGAATTGTTCTAATCCGATTGTATTATAGCATACTTCGAAACAAATGCATTAGGAATAAGGTAAAAGATGTTATTTGATTCAAAAAAAAGAAAATTTTTGAATAGAATGACAGAAAATAGTCTCTTACAAGCGACTTGGGCCTCTCAAGTAATGCCTTTCTGAAATCAGAGATGGCGGGTTGCAAGTAGAGCAATTAAAATAACCCTTATCAGCCTAAGGAAAAGGTGATAAGGGTTTAGAATTAACGCAGATCATCCAAGAATTCAGTTTTTCCGGGATCGATTTCGTCTTTCATCTTAATGATTTTAGCAGGAGTGCCTGCAACAACCGCTCCTTCAGGGACGTCCTTAGTAACGACTGCACCAGCTGCAACGACCGCATCTTTTCCAATATGAACACCTTCCAAAATAACGGCATTTGCACCAATTAAAACATTATCTTCAACAATAACCGGTGAGGCACTAGGCGGCTCAAGGACACCCGCCAACACGGCACCGGCGCCAATATGGGCGTGTTTTCCAACGGTTGCACGCGCACCTAGGATGGCTCCCATGTCGATCATTGTACTTTCACCGATTGAAGCACCAATATTGATGATTGCCCCCATCATGATGACTGCCTTATCACCAATTTCTACACGTTCACGAATAAAGGCACCTGGTTCAATTCGCGCGTTAACGGTGGAGATATCCAGCATAGGAATCGCCGAATTTCTGCGATCATTTTCAACATGTACTTCATTGATTTTTGCTTGTTGTTCATGTAACACTTCTTGTACGGCCTGACTTTCACCAATTAAGATCCAGGTCTTATCTTGTCCGAAAAACTGAACTTTTTCTTTGGAAAGACCTGTTAAGTCTCCTTGGACATACGCTTTAACAGGCGTCATTTTTTCAGCATTCTTGATATATTTTGCAATTTCATAAGGATCGGTTAAAGTCATTGAATCTGCTCCTATCTCGTAATAAAGTACTTATTTTCGCCACGTATATCATTCTACTAAAAAAGTAAGACATTAAAACTAACCAAAATTCAGGTAGTTTAACTCTCGTCTATCAATTTTTCCATATCGTATAGGCCTGTACTTTTATCACTTACATATTTTGCGGCTTTTACTGCGCCACTAGCAAAGATGTTACGTGATAAAGCCAAATGATTCAACTCAATCACCTCGTCAGGTCCAGCGTAGATCACCGTATGTTCTCCAGGAATGGTCCCGCCGCGAACTGCGTGGATACCTAACTCAGATAAAGGGTTCTCTAAATCATTGCCATGACGTCCGTAAATGTAGGTTTTCTTTTCTTCAACAGCATCATTAACGGCATCTGCCAAAAGAAGAGCCGTTCCGCTAGGGGAATCTTTTTTCTGATTATGGTGTTTTTCGACGATTTCGATATTGAATTCTTCTTCCAAGACAGGAGTGATCTCGCGAATCGCTTTGGCTAATAGATTGATTCCGAGAGACATGTTAGCAGAAAAGAATACAGCGGTTTGTTCGGCTGTTTTCACTATCTGTTCCTTCACGTCATCAGTCAAGCCTGTGGTAGCGATGACCACTGGAACCTTTTTTGCCGCGGAATATTCTAACACCGCCGGAACAGCGGAATAATGGGAAAAGTCAATGATTACATCAGCGGCTACTTGGCAATCAGTGATGGCTTGATAAGTCGGAAAGTCCGCTTCAAATTCTTCCCGATCAATTCCAGCAACTACTTGCATTTCAGGCTGCTGAGAAATCATTGTCTGCAGAACTTGCCCCATCCGGCCATTGGCGCCGCTTAAAATAATATCGATCATCTAATTAGCGACCTCCAAACCATAAGCCGTCATTTCTTTTTTCAAGCCTTCTACAGTTTCTGCTTTAGCAGCTGAAAGAGGGAGACGGAAGTTCGGTTCGATTTTTCCTAACAAGCTGACACCCGTTTTTACTGGAATTGGATTTACTTCACAGAAGATCGCATGGATCAAAGGTAACTGCGCCAATTGCAATTCTTTGGCTAATAGGAAATCGCCGTCTAATAATGCTTGGGTCAATTCGTGGGTTTGACGTGGAGCGATATTAGCTATCGTTGAGATTGAACCTTTGCCTCCAAAGGCCATGATTGGCAATACTTGATCATCATTGCCAGAATAGATCGTGAAATCATCAGGCATGATGCGAGCAATCTCAGCAATCTGCGATAAATCACCGCTAGCCTCTTTGATCGCTACTACGTTAGGAATCCCAGCCAATCGTTTTACCATTTGCGGAGCGATATTCATATTCGTTCGTGAAGCTACAGAGTATAAGATAATCGGTAATTTCACGCTTTGAGCGATTTTTTGATAATGTAAAAACAAGCCTTCGTCTGATGCTTTATTATAGTAAGGGGTCACGATCAATAGTGCATCAGCACCAACTTTTTCAGCACCGGTAGATAATTCGATGGCATGTTGGGTGTCGTTTACACCTGTTCCTGCGATAACGGGAATTCGACCATTGACCTTCTTGACGACTGCCTCGATTACAGCAATATGTTCGTCATTGGCCAGGGTAGAAGCCTCGCCGGTAGTTCCGCAAGCAATAATTGCATCGGTTCCTTCGCTGATTTGCCACTCAACAAGTTCCTCTAACTTCTTGTAATCAACGGCACCATCGGCTTTCATGGGTGTAACTAAAGCAACACCAGATCCTTCAAATATTCTCAAGGGAAACAACTCCTTCATCATTTTTTCAAAGCCTTTGTAAAAGGTCTTTAATAGTAGAATTATATCTCAATTATGAGTAGATGCCAACGTAAATCTCATGAAAATTTTAATCAAAAATTATCAAAAAAAAGGACAGCTAATGTCCTTGTAGGTTTAATTGATACATCAGCCATAAATCGAGAGCGGCAATCAATAGATAAAATAGACCAGCTCTGCTGCCAAATAGAAAGAAGAAGCCAAACGTACCAACGGAATAAACGGCTAACTCTAGGAATAATTTCGACTGTCCAGTCAAAACAGTTGGAGATTTTGGTGCGCCGTACTTTGCCCAAACCAAGGTTACGATCACGGCCAACACCGCAAAAAGAATTCTTTGTGTCCACTGCTTTTTTATGAATAGACCGCTGAACAGACCAACAACAGTGGTCAACTCAAGCAAAAATCGAATTGCTAACACGATACTAGCCAAATAAACACCTCCATCTATACTATTTAGATCACACGTCTTATAACATACACACAATAAATTTTCTTATTTAATTAAAAATGACTAAAGAATGAAAGCAATCACGATAAAAAGATATGTCCAACGCAAATCTTTTTTACAAAGAAGAAAGAGAATCCCGGCCACGACCGAGAAGAAGATCGTATACAATCCCCCGCTGAATCCCTGTAACAGAAAATGAATCACTCCCCAAATAATGGCTAGTAATAATCCGCTGCTGGGGAAGTGATCCGATAAGCCGAATTGCGCTTCAAAAAACTTTTGGCCAAAAGCGATCACTAACACGATTAAACTACATTCCGCTAAATAGTAAAGTGTTCTAAAAATGAATGCAGGCGAACTTTTTCCCAATTCGCCATTGAATTCAACCACCGGTTTGAACCCGCCAAAACCTAACGTAGTGACGATAATCACAGCAACTATCAGCCCGATAATCGGGATAAGTTTTTTCTTATCAAGAGGCTGAGAAATACTGAAAACATCAAAATCAAAGCGTCTCTTTGCATAGTGAACCAAAAAGAATGAGACGCCTGACCACAGGACAGCGGTTAAAGCAGCATTCATAACTAGACTCAATCCATTTGTCAGCATACCAAATATCAATTCCAAACTAAACCCCGCAAAAGCATATAATGCCAATCATAAAAAATCTATCGGCAAAGTTTTTTTCATTTTTTCCAAAAGGATTCCTCCAAGGTCCTTTTCATTTAGTGTATCAACTAATAAAAATAAAATCACTAGAAATGTGAAAAGTATTGAAAACGAGTAGACAAATCACGTTGTAACGAATTGCACGGAATAAATTCCTAAGCTTTACGAATTGATGATAAATTGTTACATATACCAATAGTAGAAATACTAGATTTCACCTTTACTTAATGAATGACTATCCGCTACACTAATATTGTGATTGATTGAACGATATTAATATAAAATGTTAGGGGGTGGGAATGATGCAGAATAGGAAAACTGCTTTTACTTGAATGTGAGGGAACTCATACTTAGAAGTTTCTAAGAAGCACTTTATGTTTTCTGTTCAATCTAGTCGTTCCCATACTGAATGGGAGCTGTTTACGTTTAAGAGGAGAAATGAACAATGATCTATTTAGACAACTCCGCAACAACATTAAAAAAACCAGCAGCTGTGATTCAAGCAGTTACCTCTGCGTTAAATCAATTAGGCAATTCCGGTCGAGGCGTACATGAGGATTCTTTGAAATCTTCTTCAGTTATTTTTCACGCGCGGCAATCGTTATGTCAACTATTCAATGGTGAACAAGCACGGCAAATTGTTTTTACAGCTGGCGCGACCGAGAGTTTGACTTTGGCGATTGAGGGACTGCATACCGGAACGGATCATGTGATTACCACCGCGCTTGAGCATAATTCTGTATTGCGACCGCTGTATCGAATGAGAAAAGAAAAAGGATTAGACTTGACGATCCTTCCTGCGGATAAAAAAGGCCGAGTGAACTATGCTGATTTTGAAGCAGCAATTCAAGAGAATACGAAATCAATTGTCGTTACACATGCGTCCAATGTGACAGGGAATGTCGTTGATTTGAAAAAAATTAGCGCTGTTTGTCAAAAGCACGGGCTTTATTTGATTGTAGATGCTTCGCAATCTGCTGGGATTATACCCATTGATGTTCAAGCGTCAAAAATTGATCTTTTATGCTTTACTGGCCATAAAAGTCTCTATGGACCGCAAGGAACTGGCGGATTATATGTGCGCCCAGGTCTTTCTTTGCGACCGTTGAAAGTTGGTGGAAGTGGGATTGATACCTTCAATCCGTACCATCCAACTGTTATGCCTACAGCCTTGGAGGCTGGGACAATGAATGGTCACGGGATTGCTGGGTTAGGGGCTGGTGTCGATTACCTGCTTGATCATACACTGGATCAATTGCGTCAGAAGACCAATGCACTCACCAAACTTTTTTATCAGGAAGTCTCAAAGATCGATGAGGTAATCACATATGGTGACTTTTCAGGCGATGATCGCTGTCCGATTGTGTCGGTGAACCTTGGACAAAGAGACTCGGCAGAGATTAGCAACTTATTGTCTTATGAGTTTGAGATCGCCACTCGGTCTGGCGGACACTGTGCACCGTTAATGCATGAAGCATTAGGAACGAAGAAACAAGGAGTTGTTCGATTTAGTTTTTCCTCTTTTACGACAGAGATTGAGATTTGGAAAGCGATTAAGGCTTTGCAAAAAATTAGTCAAAAGGGGTAATAATCAATGGCAAATAAGAAAATGTATTTATCAGTAGGGGTAGGTTTTGGCTTAGTAGCGATTTTACTGGCATATTTTGGGAATCCAGCAAATATGGCGATCTGTGTTGCCTGCTTTATTCGAGATATTGCAGGTGCGACGAAACTTCACAGCGCTCTGCCAGTTCAATATTTGCGACCAGAAATTATTGGGATCATTTTCGGTGCGATGCTGATGGCGATCCCTCGTAAAGAGTTCAAAGCAAGAAGCGGCTCCTCCACTGGAACAAGGTTTTTATTAGGATTTATGATGATGATCGGAGCTTTGGTATTTCTCGGTTGTCCTTTACGAATGGTTTTACGGATGAGCGGTGGGGATTTAAATGCGTATGTCGGATTAATCGGCTTCGTCGGTGGAGTATTTACTGGTAGTCTTTTCTTGAAACAAGGCTACACATTAGGAAAACCGCAGGATACAAAGGCAACTAGCGGATTTATGGTACCAGGATTCTTCTTAGCACTGTTTGTATTATTTTTGATTGTTCCCTCATTGTTTGTGATGAGTAAAAAAGGTCCCGGAAGTTTCCATGCACCAGTAATGATCTCGTTGATTGGCGGTTTGATTTTTGGTGGTTTAGCACAATTATCAGCGATTTGTTTTTCTGGGAGCATCCGCGACATCTTCTTGATGAAAAATTTTAATCGAATCACCGGCGTACTGACACTTTTTGTGGTTGTTTTGATTTATAATCTTGCTACTGGGAATTTCAACTTAAGCTTTGCAAATCAGCCGATCGCTCATACAGAGCATCTTTGGAATATTTTAGGTTTATACGTAGTTGGTTTTGCAGGTGTGTTGCTTAGTGGTTCGCTAAGACAGTTAATTTTAACTGGTCAAGGCTCGTCTGATGCTGGTGTGACTGTGATCGGAATGCTTGTTGGCGCGGCTTTTGCTCATAACTTCGGACTAGCTTCTTCTGCGGAAGGAACGACTGATTTCGGTCGTATCGCCATCCTTCTATCCATCGCTTTACTTTTTATTATTGCAATTACGAATTTAAACAAAAAAACAGCGGCTTCCGCAAAATAGTTGACGAAGGAGAGATTGGTGTTGTCAAAAGAATGGCTCATTGTAACTTTCGAAACAGAGTATGATGCTTTACAATTTTCTAACCTGTGCAAACAAGGGAAAATAGAGGGGCGGTTATTGCCGATCCCTCGTAAATTATCAGCAGGTTGCGGTATATCGTGGCGTTCGGAGACCAGCCTTGAACCAATCATTCAGGAATTGATTCGGCAGCATACAGATGATCTTTCCTGTGAAGTCGTAAAAATGGAACTTTAATAACTGAAGTGATCTGCTCTTAAGCGAGCTGGATCACTTTTTTTATTGCTAATTTATTCATAAGATTGATGGAGTTTCCCTTCAAAATGTTTGAAATCCGAAGTGCTTAAGGCTATTGTAATTTCTGATAACGAGAAGGGATTTAGTGAAATTGAAGATCTTATTAGGTGAAGATGAAGATAAAATGCGGGAATTACTGAAGAAATTCTTTGAAAAAGAAGGATATACCGTAGTGGAAGCTAGTGATGGCGAACTAGCGCTAGATTTTTTCTATGAGGAAACCTTTGACTTGGTTATTTTGGATTGGATGATGCCAAAAATGAACGGTTTGGAAGTAGCGAAAAGAATGAAACGCGAGCACAATATCAAAATTTTGATGCTAACGGCCAAGAACCTGCCAGAAGATGAAGTGGAGGCATTGTTGACAGGTGTGGATGATTATTTGGCGAAACCGTTCCACGCTCAAGTTCTTTTAACTCGGGTCGCCAAATTGTTGGGTGTGATTCATCAAGACATGCATCAGCCACTGGTTTTCCTTCCTAATGAGCGGCGTGTTTTACTTGAAGGAGCGCAGTTGAATTTGACCAATAGAGAGTATGACATGCTGTATTATCTTTATCAAAATCGCGGACTGCCGCTAACGCGCGAGCAGATACTTTTAGCCGTTTGGGGCTTAGATCACGAAAACGATGAGAGGACCGTTGACAGTTTTATTCGCATTTTGCGAGAAAAAGTGGGAAAAGAACGCATACAAACTGTTTATGGTATAGGGTATCGCCTTGAACTATCGAAAAAATAGTCTGACTCGTGTTTTTATTCAACATGTTTCCATCATTTTTATCTTCGTTCTTTTGCTCGTAGCGATCTTTTATCGCTGGATTTTTCCAACGTATTACTACTGGAAAATGGAACAGCCGGTTAAAGAAGCTCAAAAACTAATTCAAAACGGACAAAAGACTCAGCTCGCTACTGATTTGGTAGTCATCGCGGTGGACAATAAACTCTCTGCTTCAGAGGAAGAGCTTACTAGTGAAATGACTCTTCGCTTGAACAAAGAGGCCATTTCGCTCAACCGTTTTTGGGTAGATAAAACAACCCTTCAAGCTGCAAAAAAGGGGAAATCTGTTCAACGTCTCTATAACCAAAATCGGCAAAAAAATGATTTTTATACTGTTTTCTTTGTTAAGGGGGAGACTTTCTATTTAGTTGGTACCAGCATTCCGGACTTTCAGGCTGCAATTCAAACCCTATTTCCTATTTTGCTCGCAGCCACGATGTTATTTTTAGTTTTGCTGTTCGCTTTGATTGTGCTGCTAGTGCGAAAACAGATCATTGAACCGATCAGTCGTCTAGAACAAGCAACCCGAAATATTTCCAAATTGAATTTTGGCGACTCTGACATTCAGGAAGAGAATGAGTTAGGCAATTTGAGTCAATCAATCAGTCAGATGAAACACTCGCTCCAGCAGCATGAAATGGATATGCTGGAACGCAATGATCAACTAAAGGCCTTTTCTTCAAATTTAGCTCATGAATTAAAAACCCCATTATCTGTTATGCAGCTGCTAGTCGATGGGGAACAGCTAGGTTTGGAGAATCCAAGCTTTTTTGAAGATATTGATCAGCAATTAGTCAATATGAATGATTTAGTAGCGAATCTCTTGTCCTACAGCCAGCAAATGAAAGATGCGATTCAGTTTGAAAAAGTAGCAATTAAAGCGTTAGTTGAAAAGGAAGCGGCACAGCAGGAACTTATTGATCCAGAGTTTCAAATGAAGCTTGAAGTAGAGGCATGTCTGCTCAACACAAACGAACAGCTAATGAGGATGGTGCTGTCGAACTTATTGACCAATGGTCTGAAATACAGTTTGGATAAGCAAATGAGAATTACCTGCAAACGGACCATTCAACACTATCAGCTGACTTTTGAGAACCAATCTATTGAACTGTCTCGTAAGCAGCTTTCAAAGTTGACTGAACCGTTTGTAGTTGGCGAAGAATCACGGAACAGTCATCTATCGGGGACCGGTTTAGGTCTTTCGATTGTTGAAGAAACGCTCAAATTAATTGGCGGGGCATTGACGATTCAACAGAAAGACCATCGTTTCGTAGCGACTGTTATTCTCCCCATTGAGTAACACAGCCAATCAAAATAAAGTAAAGCAGAACGATCAAATGACTTTCGAAAGTTAAAGTTATTTGATCGTTCGCTTTCGTTTTCTAATGTTTTTTTCAAAAATACTTTAGAATTCGTCAATTTTCTCTTGCACAAGTTTTGCATAATTGTTTTATACTCTTTTTCTGCAAGGAGGGGAATAGATGACCAATCAAACAAAAAGAAAAGTGATTATTGGATTATTGGCCATCGCACTGCTGGTGACAGGCGGAGCACTGGTGATGATGACAATAAAAGCAAAAAAAATAGCAATTGAGCCATTCGACAGCTCGTCATCAATAATCACTAACAATAGGCTAAAAATTTATTAACAAACTAAAAGAAGGCAGGTAACGATGATCAAAAAAATCTTATTGGGAATAGTACTAGTATTATTGCTTATTCCACTCTATGCGTTTAAAATCGAACCCAATTTGGCGGTGGTTCATCGTATTCGTTTGGGAGACAAATCAAAACCGGAGGCATTAAACGTTCTTCAACTTTCAGAAGCTGTCTTCATGAACTCGTCTTGTGATAAAATTAAGTCAAAAAAGAGGAACAAATAATGGCTTATCCATCTGATTTAACAGACAAACAATGGCATAAAATTGAACATTTCTTTGA
>Ga0153985_1000107_pt1 | contig 25641 bp, 25 predicted proteins | sample TSGA069MetaG_FD_104715 | JGI IMG/M metagenome (GOLD analysis project Ga0153985, IMG submission 104715) | Attine ant fungus gardens microbial communities from Georgia, USA - TSGA069 MetaG | ecosystem: Host-associated > Fungi > Mycelium > Unclassified | place: USA: Georgia, Alexander Wildlife...
ATCCTATGAATCGGCCTATGAAAACGTTTCATTTGCATAGGCTTAGTTCAGTGCACCTTCTTTTCTAAAGACACTAGGAAAAGAAATCATTTTTCATCTTGACTTATCACCACTATGCTTTTTTGTATTAATGTGGTCATTTTTTTGAAAAAATGACTTCGCTTCTCAAGCCGTATCATTCCTCTATGCTTTCTTTCTATGAATAGTGGTTACTTTCGCACTCAGCTTCTTCTCTTCTTTTTTAGCTGGAAAAAGTGGAACGGGCATTCTTTTAATAAGTTGTGTAAGTCCCTTCATGACCAGATTGATCACTAATAGAAATAACGAAAGCATGAAGATATCATTAAATCGACCAAAATGCTGCAATTCCTTCAGCTTGGCGGTAATTACCATCGTATTTGCACTAGTCAAGAAGATTACAGCACTGATCGTAACCATCGAATTGAAAAAGTAATAAGAAAATATATCCACGATCGTTACTCTCGAATTAGGGATCAAAATACGCCAAACTGTTTTCAGCCAGCTGTCCCCCATCAGTTTGGCTGTATTTTCCCAATTCAAATTCATTTTCTACAGCGCTTCTTTAGCCATTTGATATGGGGTCGAGAAATAATGAACGATCGTAACGATCACTAAAATCAGTAAAGTATTATGCAACTGGCTACCACTAAATAGTAAAAGATACGCGACCCCCAAAACCATTCCCGGGATCGAATTCGTGATCGTCGCGATACTGTCGATGACTTGATTGAGCTTATGCACCTTGCGCTCTCTAGAAGTCAAAATTGCTGCTAAGTAAGCAATAACCGTCCCGAATCCAGCTGTCAATAACGCCATCAACAAGGAGTTTTTCAACGTTAGAATCAAGCTGTCATCTTGGATGAAACGGGCAAAATTATTGAACGTTGGGGTCAGCTCATAAGGCCAGTTGGTCACCATTGGAATAATGATCAAGACGGCAAATACCCCTAGAATAAAGAGGGAGAGGCTGATAAATAGCAAACGAAAGCACCAATCTCTCACCGCGTTTTTTTTGATCACCGCCTGCCGCGGCCGCTCATAACGGACCACTTTCTTTTGCAGATGATTTAAGACTAAGATACTGATGATCGACGGCAGGAGCATCGTCAACGCCACTAAGGACCCGAACTGAAAATTCGGAATTGTCCCCATAAAGCCTTCATATAGCAAAGTAGTGATAAAGGGCGTTTGTCCGCCCACCGCACTAGGAATTCCGAAATCAGTGAAGGACATGAAGAAGCCTTGAAGAAAAGCGACTGCCAAAACCCGCGTCAATGGATTCAAGATCGTTTTATAGAGGGAGCGATACCAGCTATCTCCCATCAAACGAGAAACAATGAATAATTGCGTATCCAAGTATTTCATTGAGTTATTAATCAAAATAAAAATCGGAGGCAGCGTATAAATAATAAATCCCAGCAAAATACCGATGGAACCATAGATGTGGAACAGTTCCTGTTGAAAAACCTTGCTCCACAAGCCTTGCTTGCCAAAGGCATAAATTAGGACAAACCCATACGTAATCGTTGGCAGCAGCATCGGAAAATGCAAAATGCTCTCATTCACCTTCAAAAATCGTCGGTTGATTCGCGTAAAGTTGTTTCCATAGGCCAAGAAAAAACCTAGAATTGTCGAACAGCTCGTTGCTGCCAGCGAATATTTCAGACTATTGCCAAACGAAATGCGCCAGTTTTGATTGAAGATGTGCAGACTCCCGCCATCCGTTTGTGAAAATGCCGTGAGGATAATCTGGACGATCGGATAGGCCAATACTATCCAGCTGATCATTTTTTTCAGTGAAAATTCGACTCTCATGATGCCGCTCTTTTCATTGATTGTTGGAAAATTTGTTGGATGTTCTGTTGCTTGATCGCTAATTGATTAACGATAAACTCCTCAACGAAATGGCACGAAGCTTGACTCATGATCTCAATCGGCGAACTGCATTGCGCGATTTTCCCTTCATCTAAAACGACGATTTTATCAGACATCGTCAACGCTTCCTCCGGATCATGAGTAACGATCACGATGGTCAAATGAAGTTTACGAGCTATTTCTTGGATTTTTTCCTTGATCGATTCTTTAATTACACCATCCAAAGCACTTAGCGGTTCGTCTAATAAAAGCAGCTGCGGTTTCATTACCAAGGTCCGACCAAGTGCGACCCGCTGTTTTTGCCCGCAAGATAATTGATGGATTGGTTTGTCCAAATGTTTCTCTAAATTCAATAATTGGATCAGTTCGTCCACCTCTGCTTTGGTCGAACATTCTTTTTTATTGCGCAGTCCATACGTCAGGTTTTGGTAGGCAGTTAAATTGGGAAATAGCGCATAATCTTGAAAAACAATATTGAATGGCCGCTTCTCCATCAAGGTATGTGTGATGTTCCTTCCATCAAAGTGGATTTCACCGCCGCTAGGTTCCTCCAACCCCAAAATCAAATTTAGCAGCGTCGTTTTGCCAGAGCCGGACTGTCCAAGTATAGAAACGATCTCACCAGATTCAATCTCCAAATTGATGTTTTCTAGTACTGTCGTCTCCTGAAATTTTTTCGTGATATTTTCAAGTTTTAACACAAGCATCTCTCCTTTTCGTAATAAGGACCAAATTTTCAAACTAACGGGCATCTTCGAATCAAACTGCTTCCAGCTTAAATAAGAATTAAACGAATAGTTGACACCCTTTGATAAAAAGTATACTGATGCTGTGTAAAGACCGCGTCAAGTTCATGCAAAGATAAAATAAAGATTGTTATGCTTGTGTAAAGAATGTTAATTTTTGCACATGAGGAACAATAAAAAAAACGTCCCAGCACCGTATAACCTTCTCATTAAAAATGATTCGCTCAAAAACGTTGCGTCCGCAACATTTTTCTTTTATACTGTTATATGCTTGTTTAATCAAGAATTAAGTCGACCCGCTAGGAGGAAAAATCAGATGGATTCTTTAGTTAAGATGGTCAATCGCATCGCACGGCTGTCCGCTTTATATCGTGAAAAAGAATTTAAGAAATTAGGTTTAGGGGAAATGCACCACGCTTATATCCTAGGTGTCTGTGCCGATCCGGGGATCTCGCAAGAAGAATTGGCCTGCAGGATCTTCATTAATAAAAGCAATGTCGCTCGTCAATTAGCTCAACTGGAGCAAAAGGGCTTCGTCATTCGCCAAAGCGATCAACAGGACGCACGGCGTTTGCGAATTTTCCCAACGAACAAATCACTAGCGATAGAGACAGAAATTCGTTCAATATTAGCCGCGTGGAACCAAACATTGCTAGCAGAGATCCCAACTGATCAGCAAGATGCCCTGCTGTCTGGATTACAAACGATCATGGAAAAAGCAGAAACAGAAATGTGCAGAAAAAAATAAATTTCTAAAACTATTTTTCATGCGTATAAGTAATCTGAGAACCAAACGAATATATGTAAGGAGCAAAAATGAAATTAATTATTAACTACTTGAAACCCTATCGTTCACGTATCACGATAGGCGTTATCATTAAATTTTTAGGAACTATGATGGAATTGGTCCTTCCGTGGAATTTGGCCTATATTTTAGATCAAGTCATTCCACAAAAAGAGCCTAAAAAAATTCTTTTTTGGGGCGGCGTGATGCTGGCGGCTTCGGCCTTTGCATTATGGGCCAATATCATCGCCAATCGAATGGTCTCACGGATTGCGAAGGATACGACAGAACATATTCGCGGGGATCTATTCCATAAAATTACTTACTTAGATACAACCCAAGTGGAGGACGTAGGGGTCTCCTCTTTAGTTTCACGTGTAACATCGGATACCTACAATATCCACCTAACTTTAGGCGTTATGATGCGAATGGGGATTCGCGCACCAATCCTTTTAGTAGGTGGAATCCTGATCACCACTACCTTGGATCCAATTTTGACTTTAGTATTAGTCGCTGTGATGCCGATCATCTTTGTGATGGTGACACATATCTCGAAAAAGGGTGTGCCGCTTTTCGGAAAGCTGCAAAAGCAAGTCGATCAACTTGTTTTATCCGTACGAGAGAACGTTACTGGCTCACGCGTTATCAAGGCCTTATCAAAAGAAGCGTTTGAGCGCCAACGTTTCGAAAATGTTAACCAATCTTTAGTCAATGCTGAAACGACGGCCAATGTTACTCTGGCTGCCTCTCCTGCTCTGCTGGATCTATTTCTGAACCTTGGTTTAACCTTGGTTATCGTAGTCAGTGCTTATCGAGTAAATGCCGGCTTAACACAGCCTGGTGTCATCGTGGCCTTCTTAACCTACTTTACGATTATTTTGAACGCCATGCTTTCAATCACACGGATCTTTGTCTTATATTCTCGCGGACTGGCTTCTGCCAACCGGATCAACGAGGTGCTTCGTAAAAAACCAGCGTTGGTTCCCGGAAGTTTAGATCAAAGAAAGCCCACTGCAACTAAATTGGTTTTTGATGACGTCACTTTTGCCTATCCTGACGGTGCACCCGCGATCGAAAATATCAGCTTCAGCGTTGAGACTGGTGAGACTTTAGGAATCATGGGCGCTACTGGCAGCGGAAAAACAACGATTGCCAGTCTAATCTTGCGTTTATACGATCGGACCTCCGGCCAAATTATACTCGACGGCCAAGAGATTAAGCATTATTCGCTAGATGCCTTGCATCAAAAAATCGGAGCTGTTTTACAAAAGGATGTCCTTTTTGCTGATACGATCCGCGAAAACATTTTATTTGGCCGAACATTTTCAGAAGAGCAGCTCCAGCAAGCTATCGATGATGCGCAGGCTCGTGAATTTATCGATAAATTGACAGAGGGACTTGAGCATCCTTTGGAAGCCAAAGGACAAAATCTCAGCGGCGGACAAAAACAGCGGGTGCTGTTGGCTCGAGCACTGATCGGTCAGCCTGATTTACTAATTTTAGATGATTCTTCCAGTGCATTAGATTACCATACCGATGCGAATTTACGAAAAGCCTTACGGACGCATTTTGTTAAAACAACGAAAATCTTGATCGCTCAACGGATCAGTTCGATTCAACATGCCGATAAGATCCTGTTGCTAGCTAAAGGAAAGATGATCGGCTATGGCACACACGAAGAATTATTAGCTGAAAATCCAACCTATCAAGAAATCTACCAAGGTCAGACTGGAGGGCAAGCCATTGAAGAATAAGAATTCACGCAGAGGTACGCTGCTCCGCTTGTGGGGATATTTATATCAATTTAAATGGCTGCTGTTTCTGGCAGTGATCTTGACGATCGCTAGCAATTTATTTGCGCTGGTCGGTCCATTATTGTCTGGATACGCGATTGATGCGATCCAAATCGGCAAAGGAAATGTCATCTTTCAAAAAGTTTTCTTCTATTGTAGTTTGATGGTGGGTTTCTATTTAGCGTCAGCGATTCTAAGCTACGGGATCAGCCGCTTAATGATCTACTTGAGTCAAAAAATCGCGTTTCGCTTGCGAAAAGACCTTTTTGATAAAATCGTTTCGTTGCCTGTCGGCTATTTTGACCAGCACCAAACCGGGGATATTGTCAGCCGCATGAGTTACGATATCGACACGATCAATACGTCACTAGCAAGTGATTCGGTCCAAGTCTTAAGCAGTTTAGTAACGATCATCGGCTCCTTTGTCATGATGCTGGTAATCTCACCTTTGATGGTCACGATCTTTGTCGTTACAGTTCCCGCATCGATTTTACTGACGCGTTTTTTGACCAATAAGTTTCAACCATTATTTCGCAAACGTTCAGCTAAACTAGGAGAATTGAACGGTTTGACTGAAGAACTTTTATCCGGTGAACAAACTACTAAGGTCTATCATCAGGAAGAAACCATGATTTCCCGCTTTGGCAAGAAAAACGAGGAAGCGATGACCGCTTATTACAATGCAGAATACTACGGAAGTATGACAGGTCCTTCTGTCAACTTCATCAACAACGTCTCGTTGTCACTGATCAGTGTTCTAGGCGCCTTTTTATTCCTATATGGTCATTTAACCTTAGGAAAACTCTCTTCCTTTGTCTTGTACTCTCGGAAATTTTCTGGCCCAATCAATGAACTAGCGAATATTTTCAGCGATTTGCAATCTTCTATCGTAGCGGCTGAACGAATCTTCAAGCTACTAGACGAAGAGCCTGAGGTTCAGGATGTCCCTAATGCTCACGTCTTCGAAAAAGCCCGTGGAGATGTTCGCTTCGACCATGTTTCTTTCAGTTATCAGAAAGAACAGCCGGTCATCAAAGATTTATCCTTTGATATTTCTGCTGGCAGTGTCGTCGCGATTGTTGGACCGACGGGGGCAGGAAAAACGACGATCGTTAATTTATTGATGCGTTTTTACGATCCCGATAACGGTGTGATTTATTTAGACGGACAAAATATCAAGGAAGCCACTCGAAGCAGTCTGCGAAAACAATACGCGATGGTCTTGCAAGATACCTGGCTCTTTACTGGAACGATTTTTGAGAATCTGACTTACGGAAATGAAGAAGCCACTTTAGAAAATGTGATCAGAGCGACTAAAGCCGCCCATATCCATGATTTCATCGCGCAATTGCCGAAAGGCTACGATACCGTGATGACAGAAGACGGATTAGCCATCTCTCAAGGTCAAAAACAATTGTTGACGATCGCTCGGGCGATGCTGCTCAATGCCGAATTATTGATTCTTGATGAAGCGACATCGAATGTTGATACACAAACAGAATTGCTGATTCAGGAAGCCATGGGTAGATTAATGATAGATAAAACTTCCTTCATCATCGCCCATCGCCTCTCAACAATCCGTGAAGCGGACTTAATCCTAGTGGTCAACGATGGAAACATCGTCGAACAAGGAACTCACGAAGAATTGTTAACTCAACGAGGTCGTTATTATCAGCTGCACCAAGCACAATTCGAAAATTAGAAAACCAGCGTATCTACGAGCTTGTTCGTCGATACGCTGGTTTTATTTTGTTTGTTCAGCAATTTTCTCAACGACTTCTACAAATTTCTCCCGTTCATTGCTCCACGGAGTATGCCCAGAATGTTCAAACCAAACAATTCCCTTCGTGGGAGCATTCGTCTTTTTTTATGAAAGCTGGACAAAATAAAAAAAGCTAGTTGAAGGTTGCGACCTTCAACTAGCTTTTTAACTCTTCAGCATATTTTCTACCATTTCTTTGCCAAGAAAGGTTTTCTCTCCTAATTCATCAATGGTCAGTCCATCTGCGGCCAGCCGTTTCACCATAACAGTCAGATCTTCTCCGACTTGGATCACATGCTTATCAGGATCATAGAAGCAGGCAACCTTTTGCCCCCATTCCATCGTTGCGACGTCTCGCAAAAATTCCAGATCCTCTCCTTTGGTTCGTTCGATGAACCCCTCAAAGTCCTTCGTTTCAAAATAGAACTCCACAGTATTATTCTGATAGTTGAATATCTCTTTGTCACAACCGGTAAATCGAATCCACGATTCTTCCGTTTGCAGTGACAATCCGCCACTGAACGTCACGTTCTCGCCAAAATCAGAAACAATCGCCACTTCTAAAAATTTTCGATAGAACGCTTTTGACCGCTCCATATCTTTTACTACCAGCATTGGGCCTCGATATTCCATCACATTCCTCCATTCTTTTAAAGCGTTTACATTATTGTATACTATATCACAAAAGAGCTGCTCAATGCTTGGAAATTTGCAGCAGCTAGCATTCTGTTAAGAATATGACCGAAGTTGAATCAAATTCGCGCTAGTCTTTTTCTGTATATACTTAGCTGTAAAGAAAGAGGTCGTGACAGAAGTGGTCAGCTTCAAGAAATAAGAAGGAATTTCCGAAAATTGCTTCTTAAATTTTTGTGAAATTTCGGCTTTTTTCCGAAGAAGCTACTTCTGGCATACCGTTTGTTCGGAAAAAGGAGCTGTGACAAGACTTTTGTCACAGCTCCTTTTCTGATTAAACGATGCTCCAGAAGCAATCTCTTCCAACATTAGTTTACTTCTGCATAGCTCAATTTTTTACCAGTCATTTCTTCATAGTCTTTGACCATTATTTCCCAGGCTTTAGCAATATCTTCGTCTAAACCGAAGAGACCGCTGCGCCCAACAATATAGATATCTGGACCGGCTGCATCGATCCGTTTGAAGGATTTACGGTTGGAAGAACCGTCCATTTCGATCACGTAATCATAGCCTTTTTCCTCACGCAACTCCCGTAGAGCCACGATTTTATCTAAGGTACTTTCAATAAACCGTTGACCAGCAAAGCCGGGATCGATGGTCATGATCGTGATTTTATCAACGAGTTCGATATAAGGATAGATCGTTTCGATCGGTGTTTCCGGATTCAAAACGATTCCAGCTTTCAAGCCAGCGTCGTGAATTTGATCAATCAGACGAAAAGCTAAACCGTCTAACACTTCCGCATGCATACAGATCCATTCACATTGCAGATCTACTAGCTGCTGTACCCAAAAACTCGGATCAGTCACCATCAAATGGGCCGACATCGGTAATGTCGTAATTTTTCGCAATTCTTCAATGAACCAAGGGGACAAAGTAATGTTTGGTACGTAATGCCCGTCCATAATATCAATATGATAAGAATCTACCTTGTCATTCAAAAAAGTGATCTGTTCTTTAAACTTATCTAAATCCATCGTCATCAATGATGGGGAGAATTCTACTTTTTTCATGTGTCGCCACTCTTTCCGTATTAAAAGATTTGAATATCTTCTAGATTAATATCGTCTTCTTCTTTTTCAACTTGCATCGCCGCATCTTCCTCTGTAACATTTTTCTTGATTACAGCTAAGACGACTGCCGTTACGACCACGTTTACTAGAATCGCGATCACACCTGCCCAAGGTCTCGACATTGTCGGTATCATCAATACTCCGCCAAATGGTACTGTCGCATCTGCGCCTAAGATCATCGTTGTTGCTCCGCCAGCAAAACCACCTATAGCTGTTGCCACAACACCGCGCACGATATCGTTCATGACTAATGGAATGACTCCTTCAACGATATTGATAACACCCATTGGTACCGCTGATTTCAATGTTTCAACTTCTAATTTTGTATAGATATTTTTCCCGAATAATTTCGCAATAAAGAAGGCTAAGCCAAAACCAATCGGAGTCGCCGTGTTTACTAACTGTAAAGCAGTGATTGGACCATTTAGTCCTTCTGCCTGCATCGTCAAGACAAAGGCGAAAACCGTTTTGTTGATTGGACCGCCGTAGTCAACACCACTCAATAGACCAATCACACCGCCGAATACTAATAGTGAAGAATTGCCTAAACCATCCAAGAAATTTGTTAATAATGACGTTAACGCCGCGATCGGTGCACCAATAATGTACACCATGATCAAACCGCCAATGATCGAAGTTAGGAATGGAATGATCAGTGTTGGCATTAAACCTTTAGCCCAATTTGGTAATTTAACATATTTTAAAATTGCTAATACTAGATAACCTGCTAAGTAACCGCCTAAAATCCCGCCGATAAAACCAGCGCCGATCGCATTCGCTGTTAAACCAATGATGAAACCGGGAGCAATCCCTGGTTTTCCGCCGATCGAGTACGAGATTCCAGTCGCAATTACAACTGGCAGCAATCCTAGGCCTTTTCCGCCCATCGTTGCCAACGCATCCCAAATCGTGAATTTCCCTTGCACTAATGCATCCTGACTCGAACCGCCAAAGGCCATTCCGATGGCGATCAAGAACCCGGCACCGCAGACGATCGGAATCAAGTAAGAGATCGCCGTCAATAAGTGCCCTTTAAGATTTAACTCTTTAATTTTTTTCATTTTTCTTCCTCCATTTAACTAAGCGAATGCTTCAACAACATCTTCTGGCTTTTTCGCCTGCAACAGATTGCCGACCACTTCATCGTTTCCCAGTTTTCTGGCAAACAGCGACAATAATTTCAAATGATTGGTCGCGCCGTCATTGTCATTGCCCACCGCAAAGAGAATGATCCCCTTCACGCCTTTACCATCTAAACTTTCCCATGGGATTTCCTCTTGATTAATCCCAATCGCTACGCCGACCTTGTTGACATAGGCGCTTTTTCCATGAGGGATCGCGATATAATTTCCAATACCCGTTTGGCCTTCCGCCTCCCGAGCGTAAATGTCTTTGATAAATCCTTCTACTTCAGAGATGTAGCCATTCATCAATAACTGGTTCGCTAGATCATTTAACGCATCATCTTTGGTCTTAGCGGTCATATTGGTTTTGACGATGTCTAAATCCACAATGTCCTTTACTTCCATTTCAATTCCCCCTAAACCTTTTGAGCAACAACCTCTTGGGCTTTTTCAATCAATTTATTTGGTGATTTTACAGCGATCTCTGTTGGTACTTGGATGATTCGTTTGCCGTCAAAACGTTCTCTGCCGGAAATCTTTACATCAACTGCTAAGATCACAATGTCCGCTTGATCGATCTCTTGTTGCGTTAATTCATTTTCGATCCCGATTGTTCCTTGTGTTTCTACTTTCATTTCACAACCCGCTTTTTTTGCGGCGTTCTCTAATTTTTCTTGTGCAATGTATGTATGGGCGATACCCACTGTACATGCTGCTACTCCAACGATTTTCATTATATTTCCTCCTATAATATCTGGTAAATTTCGGCTTCCTTTTCAAAGCTTAGTAACTGGTCGATAAAATCATCATCTGCTAATCGCCGGGTAAATTGCGCGATTTTCTTTTTCGTTCCTTGGCTCTCGTTACTTTTCAATAGGATCGTAATGATCAGCTGAACTGCTGGGGTCTTTTCATCAAAATCAATGGGCTCTGCTAATCGGATTAGCAAAACTTGGCTTTGTTCGATCTTCGGACTTTCTAAATGAGGCAAAATCACATGTTCCGCGATCATTGTATTGCCGACTTTTTCCCGCTGCTGCAATAAAGCAATCAGTTCTTCCGCCTCCGTTTGGTTAGCGAACTCTGCGATAAAACGCTGAACGTGTGCTTTGTTTTTAAACGTTTGGTCCAAGAAGACCTGAAAAAAATTATCGTTCATCATAAATCGCCTCAATCCTCTTTTGCAGCCGGGTTTGATCATCTCGTGTAAACATCGCACTCACCAGTAGAGATGGGATCGGAATCGTATCACTGACACTGATCGTTGTTAGAATCAAATCAATTCCCGGATATTTTTCTGTAAACCGCTTTGCATCCCTTGAAGCCACTACATCAACAATCTCCAACTCAGGAAATTTCTTCTCGATCTTGACCCGCAAAAGTTCTGAAGTACCAACACCTGTCGTACACATAATCACCGTCCGAATCGGTAATTGGTTCGTTTCAATGATCCGCGCAAAATACAAAGTGATAAATCCATTCTCGTCCTCATTGATCTTCGGCAATTCAAAGCGCTGACTGACTTCATCTGAAACATCACTGACATCTGAAAAAATCGTTTCATAGGTCATTTTGATCTGATCCAATAAACTATTTTTTACATGAATCCCATGTTCCAAGCGATTGATCATCGGTTTGATATGGTTCGCCAAATCAAGAAAGATCGAATCCCCTTTAGCTGAGATATTCAGACGCTGGCTCATACTATCCAGATAGGTGTTCGTGATCTCCACGACCTTTGAAGAAAATTTTGTTACTTTACTTAATGAACCTTGCATCCGCGATGAGGCCAAATATTGATAAAGATAGTAAACTTCTGACTCTGGCAGCTCATTATGCAAATAATTCTCTACATTTCTAATCGAGGACTTAGCGACTTGATAAAGCGCCGTGTCTTGCTCCAATCGTTCCTGCTCTTTTTTAGAAAGCGGACTCATTTCTTCGTTTGGCAGCTTGCGAATCTTCCGCAAGCGGCTGATCAAAATATACAAATGTGAAAAAATATTGACATTGTATGGATACGGAATCGTCAACTGCAATTGTTTCTCCATCAGTTTAAGCTGGTCTAAGATAAACAGCACATCGTAATTGTTGAAATTCAATTCTGAATGATTCTTCAGTTCATCGATTTCAATGATATTATGCACCTGAATCAAATCAGCGATTGCACGACGAAGGTTTGCCTCTTTCCCTAAAATCGCCAATGTCCTCTGCTTCCGTTCCAATCTCAGCTCGTAACGCTGCAGGTGTTCAGCAATGATCTGTTCATCACTGAAAATGACTGACTCACCGACATAATAATCTTCAAACAAGTCGTAAACATTTTTCGCGTTCGGTGATGAGAGTAACAACTCCTCCATCACGCGATTTCTACGCTCTTGCGGTGAATATTGACTGCGTTGGCTGGGTTGAACGTTCGTTTGACTGATATATTTTTCGTAGTTTAATTTGTAGCCTCGCCCCTTTTCTGACTGAATCAGTCCTTCGCCATATGCCTCATTGATTTTTTTGATTAGGCGATAAATCGTCTTTTGCGAAGTTCCTAGGTGCTCCGCCAATTCATCGGACGTCATGTAGTCATGTCGTTTCGTTAGAAGTAGTAACAGCCTCTGTTCACGATTTTTCTTTGCTCCCACGGCTATCGACCTCCCCTTCTTGTTTTTATCATAACCCGTCAGAAAGAAAACGCTTCACTCGTTTTTGACCGTTGCAACGGACAAAAAAATAAAGCTCCTCACATTCATTATAGTCGGAACCCTGCATAAAGCGGAAAAGATTCGAATAATTGCTCTATTTTTTGATAGCCTGATTTCGAACTCTTTTAATGAATTTTAGAATAAGCGTGCTGCCAGCTAGCTCTGGTTAGAGGATTACATTTTTCTAAAAAGCAGAAAAATACCGCGAGTTTCGCTACGCATACCATTCCACTAGTCTGGCTAATGCAAGAAGTGGAACTGGCAGCTACCTCTAGTTAGAGGATTACACTTTTCTAAAAAAGCAGAAAAATATCGCGAGTTTCGCTACGCATACCATTCCACTAATCTTGCTAAAGCAAGAAGTGGAACTGGCAAAAAAGCGTGAGACTTAAAAAATATCGTCTCACGCTCATTTATCTACTATTCAATTACCAACCGCCTGACGCTCCGCCGCCACCGGATGAACCGCCGCCGAAGGAACCCCAAGAAGAGCCGCCTCCTGATCCACTGTCATTATCGGACCAATTATTAGAGTTATAATTTGACGCTAGGTAAGCCGTCGTTAAGACATCGCCATTACCAGAATACAAGGTATCTCCGATCAAAATACGACCGAACATTTTCTTTTCAGCTGAAGGATTTCGTAGCAGTCTTCCTTGGATAATCGCCCGTTTGATTCCTCCGACGGACATCCCGACCGCTAAACCGCTCAGCAAAATTTGGTAAAGCTCGGTATGTTTAACGGTTCGCTGTAATTCTCCTTCACCTGTGATCGAAGCTGTTTCTGTCTGATATTTTTTGTAGTTTTCTTTTAGGAAAATCCGTGCCCGCAATAGATTAACTACTAATAACAGACTGACAAAACACAACAGGCCTAAGACTACCGCACCTGTCCAATGAAAGAACATCAGCTTTGTCCGTTGACTCTTAATGTTTTTGATCTGTGAATCGATCAACGCAGTCTTCGTATTCATGATCGCGAAGACTTCATCTAAAACTTGATTGACTCCCTTGTCATACTCTTTATCTTTGAAGGCATCGACCACATCGTCATCATTGATGATGTCATCCGCTTTCCCATCTGGAATCAAACCTTCTAAACCATAGCCAACTTCTAAACGAAATTCTCGTTCGTCCAAAGCAACCAAGTATAAAACCCCATTGTTTTCGTTCTTATCACCAATCCCCAATTGATTGAAGATCTTATTGGCATAAGATTCGATGTCTTCTCCGCGAGGCAATTTGGGTACTGTGACCACTTCGAACTGTGCCCCGTTCGTACTTGCCGCTAATTGCTTGTTCAATTGATAAATCTTTTGCTTCGTTTCCTGACTCAGCATCTTGGCGTTATCAGAAACAAAGATATTATTCTTATTGATCGTTAATTGTCCATCCGTATCTTTGATCGCCACATTATAATTATTGGCAGTTTTAGGATACTCCTTCAGGTTCGCCAAATTATCATTCATGGTCGTTTTGAAGGATTGACTGACGGTAATTTTTTTACCAGACAAAATATCTTCTCGTTCTTGATCCAAAGTCGTCAGCTGCTGATCGTAGGCGGCTTTTTTAGTGCTATAGCCATTGCTCGAAAAAAGATTGAACAATCCAAACCCGCTGACCAGCATCACAATCACTAAAATTATGGAAAAGACCCCATTGCGTTTGCGTATCTTCCGATAATTATCAACGACCTCTTGATGGACTCGTTTCCCTGAAGCACGCTCTTCCCTTTTCATTTTTCCTCACCCATTCTTATTCGAAGCTGACATCCGGCACTTCTTTGGCCTTATCGTCAGCCTTGAAATTCGCTTTTTTGTCGAAGCCTAACACTTTCGCCGCCATATTTTTTGGGAAGCGAACTAGGCTTTGATTGTACTCATTGACTTCTTCAATATAGTTTTTCCGTTCAACTGAAATCCGGTTTTCTGTTCCTTCCAGCTGTACCATCAACGTTTTAACGTTTTCATTAGAAGCTAACGTAGGATAGCTTTCCTGAATGACATTCACCATTGTACCTAGACTTTGATCAATTTGATCGTTGGCTGTATTTTTTTCAGCCGGTGTCTTCGCATTATTGTACGCTTTACGCGCATCAGTAATTTCTTTGACGATTTTTTCTTCATGATTCATGCTGCCTTTGACACTATTTACGAGATTTGGAATCAAATCTGCCCGCCGCTGCATCACATTTTCCACTTGCGACCATTTTGCATCCACATCGTTTTCTGCTGAAGCCAATGAATTATATGTCGTTATCAAATATGCACCAATTGCCAAAGCGATGACGACAATCCCAACAATGATACCTGAGCCTTTTCGTTTCATTTTTATCCCAACCTTTTTCTGATTTTTTTATTCTTTGTGATTGAGCTAATTATATCATTCGGGGGGCGCTTCACCTCAGACTTTCGACTGATTTTTCAGCTAGGCGGTTGACAAAAAAACTCTCGAAATTTTTCCTTCATATATAGATAGAATGAAAAAAAGCTTTCAAACTTTTTTTTAGCGTTCGAAAGCTTCTGTTTTTAATTAAAATGGACCGGTCTTGCTTCGATATACCCTCGATATCCTTGCGGCTCCAGTTGAATCCAGGGCGCATCATTTTCTGCCCAGCGGCAATTATTTTCATCAGGATCATAGTGATCAATCTGCTCCATCACCTCATTAATCGCTTCATCAAAGCGCATTTCCGCATACGGATCACCTTGAAACAACAGCATCTGACAAGCAGGTAGATCAATGCTTTCAAAGCCTGCGGGAATGATCCCTTGATAATCAACGGGGACTTCGACTCCTTGTGCATATCTGGAGGTTCCTGCTGGACGCATGCTTTCCGGCAGCCATAGACCTATCGGTTCATACAGTGCCTCTTTGATACTGGCAAGAATTCCCCAAACATCACACCCGATCTCCTGGGCATATTCGATATAGGTTTCCGCTTTTTCTCCACGCAATAAAATCAACTTGCGAGCCGGAAAATCAATCAATCGAACATGCAGATTTTTCGACAACGGCGGCAATTCATCATGCTCCTCACCCATCAAATAATAGCTTTCCACTGGGTAAGGTGTAAATAATGGAATTGGCGGTGTCTGCTTTTGATAAGCCTTCGGAGTAACACCAAACTGCTTGCGAAAAGCCCGAGTAAAGCCTTCATGGGAGTCAAAGACAAAATCCAAAGCAACATCGATCACCCGTAATTCTTCATCCCGTAAAACCAATGCCGCTTGCGATAAACGTAATTGGCGAATGTATTCGAAGGGAGCTTTATTCGTGTACTCCTTAAACATTTTGGCGCAATGCCACGGTGAATAGCCTGCTTGCTGGGCTAAAGCATGCAGAGTGATCTCCTCGTCTAAATGCGTATCAATGTATGTCTGCATCCGCGTAACTGCTGCCGCATGTTCTAAATTTGCCATCATTGCCCCTCCACTACTTATCTTCCCTACTTATATATGTACTGAACGCGAGAATCACAAGGAAAGTCAAGAAATGCCTCCGCGTCTCTTCTATACTAATGGTATCAAGTAAAAGGGCGTGTTGTAAAATGGAAATCAATAAAAATAGTTTAGTCCGTCATATGGAAAAATTGTGTCAGGAAATCGGGCCACGAGCAACTGGATCAGCTGGAAATAGAGCAGCAGTTGACTATGCGGCCGAAACATTTCGTTCGTTAGGATATCATGTTCAGCTGCAGGAATTTCCTTGTATGGATTGGCAAAACGATGGCGCGGAATTGATCGTGGACGGCTGTTCAGTCGAAGTGGAAGCAGCGGAATACGCGCTTCCCTGCGATGTACGCGGGGAGTTGGTTTGTATACAAACGCTCCAAGAGCTACAGACCGCAGATCTGACAGATAAAATTTGTGTGTTGTATGGCGACTTATGTAAAGAACCGCTTATGCCGAAAAGCATGACTTTTTGGAACCCGGAAGAACATCAAGCGATTATTCGTGAACTAGAACAAAAACAACCTTTAGCAGTCATTACCGTGAGTTTTCTGGCAGATGTTCCCGTACCGATCATTCAGGATGGCGACTTTAATGTTCCATGTGGAACAGTCAAAGGAAAATTCTTGTCCTTACTATTAAATAAAAAGCAAGCTTCCTTACGTTTATTGACTGAACGCAGACCCGCAGTCTCAGCAAATATCATCGCAACTCATGGTCCAGGAAAGAAACTCGCCTATTCAGCCCACATCGATACCAAACCAACGACTCCTGGTGCGTTGGATAATGGAACGGGCGTCGCCGTCCTACTTACTTTAGCCGAGCAGTTGATTCAGAAACCCTTAGAGAATCAGCTTGAGTTTATTTTATTCAACGGTGAAGATTACTATTCGATGCCTGGTGAAATGACGTTTATGGAACACTCATTGAAACAACCAGCAGAATATGCCATCGCCTTTAATGTCGATGGTGCGGGTATGCAAAACAGCTCTATTTCCTATTCACTCTATGAATGTTCGGAACCATTGACCGCTCAGTTAGATACGTTTGCGCTGAAATATCCGACCGTTGAAAAAGTTGAACCTTGGCCAATGGGCGATCATATGCTGTTTGCTGGAGCAGGAATTCCAGCGGTCGCCATTGCCTCGACACAAATGTATTTATTGATGGAAGCCGTCATGCATACACCAAAGGATAATCTATCGATCGTTGATTTTCAGCGTTTAGAAGAAGCTGTGCAGTTCTTAGCTAAAATAACTCAAACAGTGAATCGGACAAATGAATAGATAATCCGCTGGTTTTGAAAAGGACCATAGATAATGGGCACTGACAAAAAATTGTCAGTATGCTCCCACTATCTATGGTCCTTTAAAAAAATGATTTCTGCTTTTTGTATTTTAATGTTTGCTCCATTCATAGATGAAATCGGCACATTTTTCGATGGCATCAGAAGAATTGGCTTTGCGCCGGATCAAATAGAAATTGCGCTTATAGCTGTCATCCAGTCTTTGATGCGCGATTTCTTCCGCTGCCCGCTCTGAAACTATGGAGCAGCCAAACCCCTGCTTCAGCAAGCTCACAATAACTTCATTGCTCTGAATTTCCATGATAGTTCCTGCTATATCCTTTTCTTCTAAGTAACGTTTCGTATAATAATAAACACCCGAAGTATTTTCTCGCACCAGCCACGGTCCTTTTTCTGTGTCCCCAGCCAAGACCAGCTGGTCTTCCATCAACGAAAATCGTTTGATGCTTGGTGCAGATAAAGGTTTTTCAATAAACCCAATATCCACTGTGTGTTGTTCCACCGCTTGTAAAACCTCTAACGAATTCATCATTCGAACACTAAACCGAATTTGCGGAAAATTCTGTTGCAGCTGGATCAAGAGTGCCGGCAAGACATAATTAGCAAAGGTGTGGGAAGCGCCGATCACGCAACGAACCGTTTGCTGCTGATTCGTTTGAACCGCTTGATACAGCTTATCCCAATCATCCATCAAATCCACGACACGTTCATATAGTATCTCCGCTTGCGGGGTGACCAGAACTTCCTTCCGCCCGCTGCGGATGAATAATTGTGTACCAAATTCATTTTCTAACTGCTTAATTTGAGCTGAAACTGTCGGCTGAGAAATAAATAGAATCTCCGAAGCCTTAGAAAAGTTTTTTGTCTCATACACTACTCTGAAAGTTTCTAACCATTTAAACATCGCAATCACTTCCATTAACTTTTTCTATCTAAGGTATTATATCAATAAATTATAATAATGAAAGCAATCGGTTATAATTTGTTATGCAAATGAAAATCGTTTGAACTTTACGTAAGAAGCGATACTATGTAACAAGCGTTATCTTTTCTTCATCGTTCAGAGGAAACAGCCATTATGCAAAGTCTTTTGTATCCGAATCATTAACAAGAAAGGGATTCTAACATGTTTACTAACTTTTACACAAAATCTAAATCCATCTTGCCCGGCCTGGGATTATCCTTGGGCGTAGCAATCTTGACGAAATTATTGGCGTTATTTCTACCAAAATTAGGTGGCGCGACCTTAGCGATTCTAATAGGGATCGTCTTAGGAAACACCCTGTTTAAGCAGCCGGCTCTAGCAGCGGGTACTAAATTTTCCGAAAGTCGTTTATTGGAATATTCCGTTGTCTTACTGGGCTTCACGGTGACCTTCCAAACGATCGGAGAGATGGGGATCAAAGGATTGCTCTTCATTCTATTGATCATGACGACTGTTATTATCGGAGCCTATTGGATCGGCCGAAAACTGGGCTTCAATGAAAAGATGGCTATGATGATGGCCGGCGGGAATGCCGTTTGCGGATCATCGGCGATCGGTGCGATTGCCCCTTCGATCGAAGCAAACGATGAAGAAAAAGGGCAGATTATTACATTAGTTAATTTGCTGGGAACCGTGATGATGCTGACACTACCCTTTTTAGGAATGTCTCTGTACGGTGATGCTTTATTAAGTAAAAGTGCTTTGCTTGGCGGAACCTTACAATCCGTAGGTCAAGTTGTCGCCGGAGCCAGTTTGGTCAATCCAGAAACGGTTAAATATGCGATGCTCTTTAAAATCACCCGCATCATTTTCCTAGTGGTCGTCGTTTTCTTATTCGAGCGCAAAGCTCAACGTGATGGTATAGTAGCAGCCAAAGGAGCGAAGAAAAAATTTCCGATCCCATGGTATGTCACCAGCTTTTTAATTTTTTGCATCATCAATAGTTTCTTTACTCTACCTGCACTCTTTAGTGATGGCGCACATTTTATCAGTACATGGTTCGAAACTACCGCATTGGCGGCAATCGGTTTACGTTTAGATTTCAAAAAATTCTTAAAAGAAGGCCCGCGCTTCTTGCTTTACGGGTTATCCGTCGGTGCCGTTCAGACTGTTGCTGCGCTCGTATTTATTTTTATTTTGCATATTTAAAAGAAAACAGAACGGGGGCTTTTCCCGCTCTGTTTTCTTTTACTCCACCACCGCCACGATCTCTACTTCTACCAAGGCCTCTTTTGGCAAATTAGCAACACCGACACATGAACGGCTAGGCTTTTCATTATCAAAAAAGCTTTCGTAAATTTGATTAAAGGCCACAAAATCGGACATATTCTTCAAGAAGCAGGTCGTTTTTACCACTTGGTCATAATCCGCCCCGACCGCATTTAAAAGTCCGCCGACATTCCGTAACACTTGATACGTTTGGTCTTCAATCGTTTCGCCGACCATTTCTCCGCTTGTCGGATCTAACGCGATTTGACCAGAAGCATACAACATGCCATTAACGACTTTTCCTTGAACATAAGGACCAATTGCTTTTGGTGCCTCCGTTGTTTCGACTGTGTAGATCGATGATTCTTTAAAATTCACCTTAGTTACGTTGTTTTCCATTTTTTCCCACTCCTTTTTAATTAGAACGACTTTAGCAATTGATGCCTCACTACTTTTGAAAAACGCTACTCCCTTTACTTTTACGTACACCCTCGCGCTGCAATACAGAGCAGGATGAACAAAAAAAGCATCTCACTAATTTCTTAGCGGGATGCTTTGGAGAATCCCACTCAACAAATGTCAAACAGGACTTCAAACTGTTTTTTTCAAAACAAATCTCAAGTCCTCAGTCTAATAATAATCATCATTTGTGTCGTAGTCGTCGCGTTCATAGAAATTCTCCTTTTTGAAAATTAAATTTAAATGGCATTTAAATTAATTTATGATTGTAATGATAACGGAGGTTCTTTTAGTTGTCAATAAGTTTAAAGAATTTTCTGACAGTTCACCTCTCATTTTTGTAAGTTGATTGTGGGCTCAATAAATGGTGCGCAGTAAAAAGTTTTGCTATCTTAGAAATCTAGTTAGCCAAATTGCAACTATCTCTCTTTTAAAGAGACTGTTAGCTAGACGCGAAATTTCAAGATTGATTCGCACACATCTCATTCTTCTACTCACGTGACGAAGAACGGATGACATCGAGAGGAGTTTTTTAATGAATAAGGGAATGACTGGTTTCCAGTTAAAAATTGTAGGGGTTGTGACGATGGTGATCGATCACCTCGCAGAATTTTTCATGACTTTAGGGGTACCTATGTGGTTTCACTGGATTGGTCGAATCGCTGCACCACTTTTTCTATTTGAAAGTTCAGAAGGGTTTATCCACACAAGCAATCGTAAAAAATATATGTTTCGTTTATTAGCGGGGTATTGGTTAATGGGAATCATCAACTTGATTCTAAATCATTATTTCGCAATCGGTGATGCCATCGTAATCAATAATATTTTTGGTACGCTCTTTTTAGGAACCGTCTATATGCAGGCGTGCGAATACTTCAAGCAAAGGGAGACATTTACTAAAGGATTGGTTTGGTTCCTTGTTCCAACACTCTTAAGCATATTATCTATAGTATTGTTGTCTAACAATACTTTACTGGGTTCAACATTTGGAATGCTGTTTTTCCAAGCCTTTAACTTGCTTGTTCCAACACTGCTGCTCACTGAAGGCGGCATCTTATTTGTTGCATTGGCGGTCATGTTTTACCTTTTCCATGGAAAAAAGGCTTTACAAGTAGCTGCCGTAGTTATAGTTGCTGCGATTACATTGATATTTGGCGGCGGCATCCAGTATGCCTTTACGATGAATTATCAATGGATGATGCTTTTAGCTGTGATTCCAATTATTCTATACAATGGTGAGAAAGGCCGCAGCATGCGAAATTTCTTTTATATTTTTTATCCTGCGCACATCGCTCTTTTCGCCATTATCAGCTTTTTAATTCAACGCTAAACTTGACCTTGACCAAAAAAAGCTTTACAATGCATTTTGTGAATAAATCGTACAGATAACACGCTTGGCGTGTCGAGAGAGAGGCGGTTTCTATTAATTTAGAAACCACCTCTCTCTTTTTTGCGAGTCCAGCTTTTTGCAGGATTATTAATGAGTGGGGCGTTCATTTCGTATTAATATTACTGACATACTGAGACGTTTAGTTGGATCATAGGCGTGGTGATAATAGGCGTATTTTTCTGATTTTTGAAAAATACGTTCAGCTTTCTGAGGTAGCTGTCAGTTTTACTTCCTGCTTTAGCAGGTTAGTAAAATGATAGGCGTGTCGAATATAGGAGTCATTTTTCTGGTTTTTGAAAAATGCGTTCAGCTTTCCGTTTTTCTTCCTGTTTCACCCATCCGCTATTTCAGTAAAAATCAGCTCAGAACCGGACACGCGATAGTCACACAAAGTAACGTTATCTGTAGAAACAAAGTGAGGTTATTACATGAAAGAAAAGAAAATCCATTTGTTGCTAGCTGTCCTTGCCACCGGGATCATGTCCTTTGCCGGCGTTCTGATCGAGACCGCCATGAACGTGACCTTTCCCACCTTGATCGAACTGTTTGGGATCTCCACTGGTATGGTCCAATGGGTCACGACTATTTATCTCTTAGTGATCTCTATCATGGTGCCATTTTCCAATTATTTATTGAAAAATTTTTCGATCCGTAAATTGTTTATTGTCGCGAATCTCTTTTTCATCGCGGGATTAATGATTGATCTATGGTCGCCTTCTTACAGTATTTTATTGATCGGACGGCTGTTCCAAGGAATCAGTACAGGTATTGCTCTACCGCTGATGTTCCACATTATTTTGAATTTCACGCCTATGCATAAACGCGGAACTATGATGGGCGTCGGTACACTGACGACTTCGATCGCCCCAGCGATTGGTCCAACGTATGGCGGTATCATGACCGCCAGTCTTTCTTGGCATGCGATCTTTTTATTTTTATTGCCGGTCCTGGCCATCTCGTTAGTGATCGGTCTGTATGCTATTCCAGAGATGCCGGTCAAGAAAACTGGTGCGCTGGATATCGTAAGTTTGATTGGTGTGGCACTGCTGTTCAGCGGACTTTTGATGTTCCTAAATCAAATCGGCAGCTGGATAAGCCTGGTTTCTTTAGCGATTGGAATCGCTGGACTCGTGCTCTTCTATCGCCAAGCCACTCGTGGAAAACATCCGTTAGTCCGGATTACCGTTTTGAAAAATAAAGTCTTTGTCTTATTCTTATGCGGCTTCTTAGTTTGTCAGTTTTTACTTTTAGGCATTTCCTTCGTCTTGCCTAACTTTATCCAAATCGTTTTAGGTAAAGATGCCTTTATTGCTGGTCTTGTGATGATGCCTGGAGCGGCTGTTGGTGCGATTTTGGCACCGATCTCCGGCCGTGTTTTAGACAGCTTCGGCTCAAAAAAACCGATCCTGCTTGGCTTGAGCTTCGCGACGATTGGTTGGATCGCCTTGACCTTATTATTACGTTCGCCGCTGCTGCTCGGTTTTGTCGCAGGTCATGTTTTTTATATGATTGGTATCGGTTTTTCTTACAGCAACCTAATGACGACTGGAATGAACTTGCTTTCAGAAGACGAATACGGGGACGGCAATACGTTATTCAATACCTTACAGCAATTCTCTGGTGCCGTTGCAACAGCGATCGTCGCAACGATCATCAATTTGGCGCAGCAATCCCAACCTGATTTCATCGCTGCGACAGTTACCGGTTCACAAATTTCGTTAATTGTTTTATTGATCTTATTGTTAGCTGTTTTCATCGCATGTCTGATTCATTTCCGCAAAAAACCTGCCGTTGGATAATGGTAAGAAAACAGGCAAAAGTTCAGTGGCTATTCGCTGGCATTCATGACATATCCTGATAAACTTAAGGTATCAAGTTTGGAGGTATGAACGATGACACTAGGAAATAATTTCTTCAACGCCCGCAAAAAACAAGGCCTGTCCCAAGAAGATATCGCGGAAAAACTCGGTGTGAGCAGACAAACGATTTCAAAGTGGGAACTCGATGAAACCCTGCCGGATATCAACCAATCCAAAAAATTGGCCGCTGCCTACAAGGTTTCCTTAGACGAACTGATCGAATTTGATCCAGACTTGAACGATATCAAAGAAGTGATCGCCAAGACCAGTGAAGAAAAGCAGCAAGAAATCAATTGGACGACTGTCTGGGCGGACAAATATCCTGTTTTAGCGGCGTATCAAAAAGATGTTCATTTGGATGATTATATTCCTCAAATAACAGACATGCTGAAGCGATTGAAAAAGGATTATGGATACAACGATCAGGATGCTTTTCTAGTCTTTAAGGACATTTTGGCGCAGGTCTGGAAAAACAAATAAAAAATAGAAAGCCGTGACTTCAAAGTGGTCACGGCTTTCGTTTGTCTATAAACAACTATTCTTTACATTCAGCAGCGTCATTTAGCGCAACAGGTGATTCACTTTTTTTCACCTGCATAACTAAGAGGATTGCCAACAAAACGATCCCCGCACCAAAAATCGGTGTATAGGTGATCCCCATTTTTCCAGTAACTTGTGCGCCAACAGTTGAACCCAATGTAATTCCGATATTGAAGGCTGCGATATTCAGCGCTGAAGCTAAGGTAATGTCTTGCGGTACGTATTTTTCTGCTAATTGCACCACATATAGCTGCAGTCCAGGAACGTTCATGAAGGCGAATAAGCCTAAAAGCATCGCGGCCAATAAACCTAAACGATTATTTCCAATTAAGATTGTCGCAAATAAGAACACCAATGCAGCCAGCAAAAGAGCAAACATTTTGATCAATGAGGCTAATGGCTTTTCATTGGCAAAATGTCCGCCGACGGTATTGCCGATCGCGACCATCACACCATACACGATCAAAATAATCACAACCGCACTTGCAGAAAAACCGAATCCTTCCAAAATTGGTGACAGATAGGTGTATGCGGCAAAAGTTCCGCCGTACCCAAAGGCCGTGATCAAGAAGGACATCACTAACGGTTTATTAGTAAAGATACGAGCAAAACCTTTCAAATCAACTTTACCGGGAATCGGTAAATGCCGCGGAACTAAAAAACTGCTGGCGATCAGGCCCAATAAACCCACCGCCGCAATAAAGATAAAGGACATATTCCAGGTCGTTTGCTGACCAATAAATGTTCCTAATGGCACACCCGTAACGGTCGCTACTGTTAAACCTGTAAACATAATAGCGATCGCACTTGCGCGGCGCGAAGGTTCTACCACATCCGCGGCAATGACTGTTGAAACAGACATAAAGATTCCGTGAGCTAACGCCGCCAAAATTCGACCCAGCAGCAAAATCGAAAAAGTTGGCGCAAAGGCCGCCAACAAATTCCCGCTGATAAACAGCAGCATGATCCCCAGCATCAAATTTCGACGATTCCATTTTCCTGTTAATACAGTCAGCAATGGCGCGCCGATCGTGACCCCTAACGCATATAAAGAAACAGTCAAGCCCGCTTGAGCTAACGTGACGTTGAAGCTTTTAACGATCATCGGTAAAAGACCAACGCTGATAAATTCGGTTGACCCGATCGCAAACGCATTAATTGCGAGAGCCAGTAAGGTTAAGTTTGGTGATATTTTCTTTTCCATTTTGTTCCTCCTCAGAAAGGTTCCATGAACCCATTCGGCTTTGCCTGTTCATGAAGCCCGACATCAAATAATAGTTGTAACCTACGAGAAGATACTATATACTGTTGATGACCTTTTGATAAGTACCCACTTTTTTGTACTATAGGTACCTTTTAGTAACTTTTGATTCATATCAAGGTTTTAAGGAGGAAATTTTTTTTGGAGAATCGTGAATATATGATCGGTGTAGAGGCGACCATGGATGTTATCGGCGGAAAATGGAAACCCATCATTCTCTGCAATCTTCGTCACGGAGCGATGCGTCCTAGTGATCTGAAACGCGGCATCGCCGGCATCAGTCAAAAAATGCTGACACAGCAGCTGCGTGAATTAGAAGAGGACAATATCATCGATCGCAAGGTCTATCAGCAAGTCCCGCCCAAAGTAGAATATTCATTAAGCGACTACGGCCGCAGTCTTTCAAATATTTTAGATAACCTGTGCAGCTGGGGTGAACAGCATGTCGCACATCTGCAAGAACAGGGACAGGCTATTTGTTTGAAGGCAAATTAAACATACTAAGATTAGAGGGTAGAATCAGTGACGGCTGATTCTACCCTCTATTTTCTGTTTTGGATTATAGTGAGAAGTGAGAGAAAGCTCGAATATAGCTCCGTGGACGTATTAGTCC
>Ga0153985_1000109_pt1 | contig 25300 bp, 27 predicted proteins | sample TSGA069MetaG_FD_104715 | JGI IMG/M metagenome (GOLD analysis project Ga0153985, IMG submission 104715) | Attine ant fungus gardens microbial communities from Georgia, USA - TSGA069 MetaG | ecosystem: Host-associated > Fungi > Mycelium > Unclassified | place: USA: Georgia, Alexander Wildlife...
ATTTCTTTTCTTTCTAGCCATAATAAAATCACCTCTTAGCTTCATTTTAGAAAAATAAAAACTGTGAAGCAACCACCTACCTAGGATTAGCGGTTACTTACACAGTTAATATTACACTCTCACTCTGAATATTAAATAACGCCGTCTTTTTTCTTATGTTTTATCAAAAAAATAGTTTATTTATTTTATTATTAGTTAGAATAAACGCATAAAATCCCATAGCAAGATTTTATGCCATGGGATTTTTTATCAATTATTTCGAATGAAATCACTTAAACAGTCAGCGAAGCCAGTTGTTGATAGTTCTTCAATAGCTAACATCTGAGCGAAATCATGAGTCATTTGATTATTTTGAAGGGCTTGTTCAATGGCCTTCATAATTTTTTTACTAGCTTCGAACCAGCCAAGATGATCCAACATCATAGTCGCTGAAAGGAGCAATGAACAGGGATTTGCCCAACCTTTTCCAGCAATATCTGGAGCGGTTCCGTGAGTCGCCTCAAAAATGGCGTGTCCAGTTTCATAATTGATATTTGCCCCTGGAGCAATACCTATACCGCCAACTTGGGCTGCTAAGGCATCAGAAATATAGTCGCCATTCAAATTAGTAGTAGCAACAACTTGATACTTTTCTGGATATAAAAGTATCTGTTGTAAAAAATTATCTGCGATTACATCATCAACGATAATTTTTCCAGCAGCTCGAGCTTCAGCTAGTGCTGTATTTGCATTTTCAATCGTTGAATCAGCTGAAATCATTTTATATTGATTCATTGTGAAAGCTTGAGGGTAGTTTTGTTCGATATAGTCGTATCCCCAATTTTTGAACCCGCCTTCAGTGAACTTCATGATATTTCCTTTATGGATCAATGTTACACGTGTTTTTCCTTGCTCAATGGCATAGTCTAAAGCGGCAGCAATCAGGCGTTCGCTTCCTTCTTGAGAAATCGGTTTGATCCCCAAAGCGCTTGTTGCCGGGAAACGAACTTTAGTGACCGATAATTGATCTGTCAAAAAGTTCAAAAGCTGTTCAACTTCTTCGGAGTCTTTGGCAAACTCGATGCCTGCGTAAACATCTTCAGTATTTTCACGAAAAATAGTCATTTCTGTTTTTTCCGGTTCTTTCAAAGGAGAAGGGACGCCTTCAAAATAGCGGACTGGTCGAACACAAGCGTAAAGATCTAATTCTTGACGCAAGGTAACATTTAATGAACGAAAACCTTCTCCGATAGGGGTAGTCAGGGGACCTTTAATAGCAATTTTATGCTCTTTGATGGCCTCCAGTGTTTCGTCAGGAAGCCAAGTACCAGTTTGATTGAAGGCTTTTTCTCCAGCAAGAATTTCAGACCAGTTAATTTTTCGTTCATTCTTATATGCTGAGGAGACGGCTGTATCGACAACTTGTTTTGTCGCCTGCCAGATTTCTGGTCCGATGCCATCACCCTCTATATAGGGGATGACTGGATTTAACGTGTTTGTCATTAAGCTTGCTCCTTTTGCATTTTTTTATTGATAACTAAAGGTAAAATACCTTGATTTTTCCAATAGGCAATATCAGCGTCAGAATCAAAACGTAGTTTCGCTTGGAAGTGGATTTCTTTCTCTCCCGCAGCAGTTACGTCAATAATCTGGTTGATCGCAGGCTCGGCTGGAAACTTAAAACTGTAGCTTTCTAGGCCGGTCAAACCTAATGAGTCAGCTGTTTCGCCAGGAAGGTATTCAAAAGGGATAACCCCCATCATCACCAAATTGCTGCGATGAATCCGTTCGTAGCTTTCTGCCAACACAGCCTTGACACCTAAGAGATTTGTTCCTTTAGCAGCCCAGTCGCGAGAAGAGCCCATGCCATAGTCTTTTCCTGCAAGAATGATGGTGCCAATTTCTTCTTTCTGATAGTGCATTGCCGCATCATAAATCGATAATTCTTCTCCTGAAGTAGCCAGTTTTGTATAGCCGCCAGTTGTTTCAGGAGTCAATTGATTTTGGATACGAATATTTCCGAAGGTTCCGCGCATCATTACTTCATGGTTTCCTCGTCTTGATCCAAATGAATTGAAATCTTTATACGTCAACCCACGATCCTTCAAATATTTTCCTGCTGGCGATTGAAGTCCGATGTTACCTGCTGGAGAAATATGGTCAGTGGTTACTGAATCACCAAATTTGGCTAAGACTTGCAAATTTTCTAATGGGTTTTCTTTATCGTTCGTTAGTCCAAGATTTGTAAAGAAAGGCGGATTTGCAATATAGGTCGATGAATCGTCCCAATCGTAGCAATTACCCTCAGATGTTTCGATTCTATTCCAACGCTCGTTTGATTGATAAACGTCCTTATATGCCTCCTGGAAGTCTTCAGGATTCAGAAAATCGTTGATGTAGCTATTTACTTCTTCTTGAGAAGGCCACAAGTCTGATAAATAGATTGCCTTTCCATTGACTTCAGCAAGTGCTTCTTTTGTTAAATCCTTTTTGATCGAGCCAGCTAAAGCATAAGCGATTACTAATGGCGGTGAAGCCAGATAGTTGGCTTTAATCAGTGGATGGATGCGTCCTTCAAAATTTCGATTACCAGATAAGACCGCAGAAACGACAAGTTCGCTCTCTTTTAGCGTCGTTTCGATTTCGGCATCCAACGGCCCAGAATTTCCAATACAAGTTGTGCAGCCATAACCAACAATATCAAATCCCAGTTCTGCTAAAGGCTCTAATAAATTTCCTTTTTCTAGATATTGCGTCACGATTTTTGAACCTGGAGCTAAAGAAGTTTTGATAGTCGATGGAACCTTTAGACCTAATTTGACTGCTTTTTTAGCTAACAGTCCAGCGGCGACCATGACTGAAGGATTACTAGTATTTGTACAACTAGTAATGGCGGCTAAAGCCAAATCTCCTGTTTCGATTGAATCCTCTGTCCCTTGAATCGCTTCTTTTCGATTGATTTCTTCCGATTGTAACCCAAAACCTTTAGGCCCGCTGGGACTAATTAATGAAGCCGCGAAATTTTCAGCGACATCCGCCAACGGAATTCGATCTTGAGGTCGCTTCGGACCAGCGACAGAAGAGTGGACAGTCGATAGATCTAATTTGATCACGCGTGTGTATGTTGGGGTTTCATCCCCATCATAAAAAAGTTTATTTTGTTTCGCATAGGCTTCAACTAATTTTACTTGCTTCTCAGAACGACCAGTTAAACGAAGATAGCTGAGTGTCTCTTCATCAATTGGGCAGAAGCCGCAAGTTGCACCATATTCTGGAGCCATATTTGCGATCGTTGCTCGATCAGAGAGACTTAAGGTTTTGTAGCCAGATCCGAAATATTCCACAAATTTACCGACGACTTTCTCGTTACGTAAAAGTTCAGTTAGATAAAGTGCTAAGTCTGTTGCGGTCGCACCAGGGCTCAATGTTCCGGTCAATTCTACACCAATAACTTCAGGTGTAGGAAAATAAGAGGCTTCTCCTAAAATGGCAGCTTCAGCTTCGATACCGCCAACCCCCCAACCAAGTACACCTAATCCATTGATCATTGTTGTATGGGAATCAGTTCCTTCTAAAGAATCGGGAAAAAGCAAATTCTCATCATTTTTTAGAATGACATCCGATAAATATTCAAGATTGACCTGATGAATGATTCCCGTTTCAGGCGGTACAACTTCAAAGTTATCGAAGGCCTGCTGCGCCCATTTGAGAAATTGATAGCGCTCGTGGTTCCGCTCAAACTCCTTCTCAGTGTTATATGCCAAACTATCTTCCGTACCTGCGCAGTCAACCTGTACAGAATGGTCAACGACTAAAGTAACGGGAATTTCAGGATTGATCACTCTAGGATCTCCGCCTAGTTTGACTACGGCATCCCTCATAGCAGCAAGATCGACTACAGCTGGGACACCGGTAAAATCTTGCAGAACAACGCGTGATGGGCGAAACGGAACCACACCGGACGGCTGTTTTGCATCAAACGTAATCAAATTCTCTAAATCAGATAATTCTTGATGACGTGCCAAGCTTTCTAATAGTATTCGTATGCTGAATGGATAATCAGCGATTTCTTTTTGGTACGTATTGACAATTGATGAAAGATCAAAGTATGTATAATGTTCGTCATTGACGAAAAGCTCTTTTTTCCAGTTCAATACAAAATCCCTCCTGAATACGTTATCGTTTAAAATCAGATGGGTTCATTATACGAAGAAAAAAAAAGAAAGTAAATGAAATTATTAAAAGTATTTCATTTTACGCCAATGGTGTTATAATGTTTCTTAACCCGATTGTAAAATAAAAATGATAAGGAGGACACAGAGATGTTAGATTTGGACCAAATGGCTGATGTATGCCGAAAAGAGGATTATTTAGAGGCTTCTTTATATAGGAAACATAACGTAAAAAAAGGTTTGCGTGACCTCGACGGCAAAGGTGTTTTAGCTGGTTTAACCAATATTTCCACGATTCATCCGCAAATTATGGATGGTGATAAGGTTATCTCTAAATATGGTGAATTACGTTATCGCGGAATCGATATTAATGAACTGGTAAATGGTTTTGTCTCAGAAGGACGTTTGGGTTTCGAAGAAGTCAGTTATTTGTTATTGTTTGGTTCCTTGCCGACACAAGCTGAGCTAGCTGATTTCAGGACTTTGATTAGTAAAAGACGAACGCTTCCTACAAACTTTGTGCGTGATGTTATTATGAAGGCGCCATCACACAATATCATGAATATGATTTCCCGCAGTGTACTAACATTGGGATGTTACGATAAAAAAACTGACGATATCAGTATTGAAAATGTTTTGGATCAAAGCTTATCATTGATCGCTACTTTTCCGATGATTGCAGTCTACTCCTACCATGCGTATAATCATTATACCAAAGGGGAAAGTATGTATATTCATCGGCCAGCTGAAAATCTTAGTACTGCAGAAGCAATACTGACGATGTTGCGTCCTGACAAAAAGTATACTTTCCAAGAAGCACAGACTTTAGATATGGCATTAGTTTTACATATGGAACATGGCGGAGGGAACAATTCGACCTTCACGACTCGGGTTGTTACATCTAGTGGTACAGATACTTATTCGACAATTGCAGCGGCACTGGGTTCTTTGAAGGGGCCTAAGCACGGAGGCGCCAATATCAAGGTGACACAAATGATGGAGGACCTGAAAGCGACTGTTAGTGATTGTGAAGATGAGAACGAGATTCGAGAATACTTAGAGAGAATCTTGAATAAAGAGGCTTTTGATAAGCAGGGATTGATCTACGGTATGGGACATGCCATTTATGCCGAATCTGATCCGCGTGCGGAGATTTTCAAACGCTATGTAGAAAAGTTAGCTGAAGAAAAGGGTTCAGAGGCATCTGCAGAATTCAATTTATATCGGAAAGTTGAACGTTTAGCTCCAGAAATCATTTCAGAAAGACGCAAAGTCTATAAGGGCGTGAGTGCGAATATTGACTTCTTTAGCGGTTTTGTTTATCACATGTTAGATTTACCGCAAGAGCTGTACACCCCAATGTTTGCGATTGCTCGTATTGTTGGCTGGTCTGCTCATCGGATCGAAGAATTGGTGAATGTTCAAAAAATCATTCGACCGGCTTATATGGAAGTTTCAGAAGATCGTGAGTATCAAGAGATTACTGAACGCTAAAAAAATTCCGTCAGAAGAATATTCCTCTGACGGAATTTTTCTATTCAGATATCAGACCGAGATCAATACAGGCATTCCAAATTCCATCATTGGAAACACTAGTTGTCACATGCGCGGCCTTTTTCTTTAAGGCGGGTGCAGCATTTCCCATTGCGACGGGGAAACCTACTACATCAAACATTGTAAAATCATTTTCTTCATCGCCAAAGGCTAGTGTCTGTTTTGCGGTAATCGTCATCTCTTCACAAATTTTGTGGATACCTTCCGCTTTAGTACCGGTTTTTAAATGAATGTTTGCGGCTACGGGAGCGACTTTTTCTGCGATCAGTAGAGAATCCGCTCCTAACTTAAAGTCGCTGGCTTCATCCCAAGGTACAATCAATTGAAGAACATTTTTAGGTAAGGGATCATTTACCTTTAAAACAATCTTGTCTGACAGAGGATCACCGTGATACTCATTACTATCAAAACAATAGATTGCTTGAGAGGTTTCAATCAAAAATTCAGTCTGCTGATTTTCTAAATGCTTCACTAAGTTCTCTAACAATTTTGGTGGAATAACATTTTGATGAATCATTTCTCCATGATAGTGTACACAGTTGCCGTTGGAAGAAATAATACTGTTTACCCCCAATGATTTTGCTAAACTCGTTAAAGTTTGGTAGTGGCGACCAGAAGCAATAACCGGTTCGATTCCGTTTTCTTTCAATTTTCGAAGGGCTAGTTTTGCAGAGCCCGGGACTCGTTCCGAGAAGGATAAGTTGCGGGACAAATGATTATCAGCTAAAGTTCCATCAATATCAAAAAACGCTGCGCGGTAATTTTCCATATCAATCCTCCTAAATCAATTCAATTACCATAAGTATAAAAGAAATGAATCAAAACATCATTATAATTTTTGATAGAACGGTATGCGTTCATTAACAACCTGTTCAATAATTAAAAGTAGCTGAGTAGCTAACTTTGCAATCAATCTAAAATTCGCTACAATAATAAAAAAGATAGTTGGAGAAGACAAGATGAAAAAAATTACAATCAAAGAGGTCGCAGAAGAGGCAGGCGTTTCTAAAACAACGATCTCGCGATTTTTAAACAATAATTACGGGAATATGTCTAAAGAAACGAAACAAAAGATTGCGGAAGTGATCGAACGCTTAAATTATCGGCCGAGTAAACAGGCACAAGCGTTGAAATCGAAGCATAGTTATTTGATTGGTGTAGTGGTAGCAGATATCTCCAATCTTTATTCTTCATTGTTGCTTAAGGGAATCGGATCTGTACTCGAACAGAGCGGATACCAAATGATCATTGTGGATGCTGCAAATTCTATAGCCCAGGAAAAGGAACTATTGGAGAAATTACTGGATCAGAATGTCGAAGGAATCATTCTGCAGCCATCATCACGACAAACGGCTAACTATGAGTTCATTACCGAACGAAATATCCCGCTTTTACTTGTCGATCGACAAACTGAACCGGAAAAATGGTCATCGGTAATGACGAATAACATTGCTGCAACGCAAGAAGTGGTGGAAAAAGCTCTAAACAAGGGGTACGAAAATGTAGTAGTTGTAAGTGAACCAGTAAAAGATGTAAGTACGAGGGATCTACGTTTTCAGACGGTAAAAAAGACAGTGAAGAAAGCCGGAAAGAGCTGTACGTTGATTGAAGTTACTGATGAAAATCAGTTAACTGAATTCTTGCAGCCAATTATCGCTGAGTCGAAAAAAAGTTTGCTTTTTGCTTCCAATGGTCGAGTTCTGATGGATGTTTTGGCATGGTTAATCAAGCAGGAGGTTGAGATACCAGAAAAAATTGGTGTGACTGGTTTTGATGATTGGAATCTGACAGAGTTGGTTGGACCAGGGATTACCAGTATTGAACAACCATCGAAAAGGATTGGTAAAATTGCTGGTCAACAATTGATGGAGCTGCTAAAAGAACCCATGGAGAAACAAGAAATTATTGTGCCATCAGATATCCGCTGGCGTAAATCTGTTTAGATCAGTTATTTTTAAGAATTTAGAATGTAAAATAAGCCACGCTTGGGAACCGGTTTCCAAGTGTGGCTTATTTTTATGGAACTAAAGAATGTTTTTTTATAGTGAAACCGTTGACATTTTTTAGAAACCGGTTTACTATACGTATATAGAAACCGGTTAACTAATTGAAAGGATGCGAATTTAAGATGGATGAGAGACTAGTGCTAAACTTTCTAGTTTTTGCCGACAGAATAGCGAATGGAGAATTGCAAGCGGATTTATTACAGGAGATAGCCGACCTAGGGTTTAATCAAGTTGAACTTAGAAGAGAATACTTTAGAGATATTAATGAAGAGATGCCTGTTATTGAATCAGAAGCAAAGCGTTTGGGTCTGCAATTGTTTTATAGTGTCCCTGATGAAGTTTATGTTGATGGAACGATTAATCCTAAGCTTGAACATTATTTAGTAGAAGCGAAAAAAATGGGTGTGAAACACATCAAATGGAATATTGGCGATTTTGACGGGGAACTTCATATTAAACAATTGAAAGAGCTCCTTGATGAAGGTGTAGAAATATCAATTGAAAATGACCAGACTCAAACATCTGGAACGATCAAGGCAATCGATACTTATATGAAGGCAGTGAAGAATGCTGGATTGACTATTGGATATGTTTATGATCTTGGCAATTGGCGATTTGTTGAAGAAGACGAAGTAACCGCGGCTAAGTTGTTGAAGAGTTACGTCCGCTATATCCATGTGAAAGATGTTCGATATGAAAACCAACAACCGCAAGCTGCGGGGCTTGATCATGGAGAATTACCTTGGCGCAAGGTTCTGCAAATTCTGCCGCAGGATGTACCTGTTGCAATTGAATATCCGACGACTACAAATGTTGAAATACAAACGGCCAAGAAATTATTGGAGGATGAAATCTAATGACTGAACAGCAAACCAAAATCGATCCAGAAAAATTTGCTTATCATTTTATGGAAACGATTCAGCGACCTGAAATTGATAAAGAAGACATGGAAGGTGCAGCAAAAGAAGCATTGGCGGCTTATCTGACAGGCTATTATTTGATCCAAAAATTCAATCATATGGAGAATGATTTCTTTGTGGAAGATCATGGGAAACCAATTTCAAAATATCAACGTATTTTAAGTGAGCTAAACAACTATTAGGAGGTGAATTAGCATGAGTAGCGCAATAACTGGAATACTATTAGCTGTAACCTTTATCATCTTTGTCCTTTATGCCATGAAAGGTGGGAATTTAACAGTCGGTTTCTTCGTAATGGCAATTTTGTGGACGATTATCGGAATGGTTCCATTTAACATAGCAGTGAAGGAAATATTTACAGAACCCGTTTTAAATTATGGGAAGACGGCTGCATATATCATCTTTGGTTCTTGGTTTGGTCGAGTACTAGTTGATACCGGGATAGCTGGCAGTATAAGCCGGCGAACAGAAAAGGTTGGGAAGAAGAGTCCCGTTTTAGCCACGATTCTGATTGCACTTGTAATCGCTTTAATCTTCACGAGCTCCTATGGTGTTGGTTCTGCAATTGCTGTCGGCGTAATTCTTTTTCCAATCATGTTTTCGATCGGTGTTCCCAAAAATATAGCAGTCTCCATTTTTACAATGGCGATTGGTGCAGCAATGTATGTCAATAACGTACTGTTTGTTCAATTTCAAGTGTTTTTCCCTAAGGTAGCGTGGGGGCCGCATTATCAACGTTTTGGCTTTGTTGCGATGGGTGTTCAAATGGTGATTCTTATACTATTCATCCTATTTAACTCGAAGAAAATACGTAATGGAAAACCCGAAATTGTTGAGAGTGACACGGAGGAAGAAGTTGTTGAAGTTCCAGTTTGGACTTATGTGCTGCCAGTTTTACCAGTAGCATTGAGTATATTTGCAAAATGGGATGCTGTTCCGGCACTTTTGCTTTCTACAATTATTGCTTTTGCTGCAACAGGGAACATGAAACGCTACAGCAAATTCGTCACGATGATGAATGAAACCGCTAAACATGCAATCAGTGATATCGCAGGTCTATTGATGATGTTGTTTGTTTTGACGATGTTCCAGTCGGCAGCGGTTCATGCAATGTCCGGCTTTACCAGTGTGTTCCAGGAGATCATTCCAAATAGCAAGCTTGTCTTGATTATCATTGTTGCTATCATTGCGCCGCTTTCTTACTTCCGCGGTCCATTGATGCTGTATGGTGCCGGTGCTGCAACTGCGGCTATATTAGTAGGCACGGGAATGTTTGATCAATATTTCTTGTATGGTCTACTAGTTGTACCTTCTATGATGGGTGTCTCAGCCTGTATTACCCAATCATGGAATTTGTGGTCAGTGCAATATGCCGGTTTAGATACAAAAACGTTCTTGCTGACAGGCATGCCGTGGGCTTGGGCGGCTACTGTTCTGAATTTGATTGCTGCATATATCTTACTTTAAAAGAAAAGGGGAAATAAACATGAGTGAATTTTTAACGATTGGTGAACCAATTGCGTTGTTCGGATCGGAAGAGGTTGATAAATCTTTGAAGGATGCTTGCCACTTCCAGAAATTTTTAGCTGGGGCGGAAGTAAACGTCGCTGTCGGTGTATCTCGTTTAGGTCATAGTAGTGAGTACATTACTCAAGTAGGAAAGGACCCTTTTGGCGAGTTTATTATCGACCGTTTGCATGAAAATCAAATCGGAACAGACTATATTTCAGAAACCGCTGATTTTTGGACCGCTTTTCAATTAAAGGATCGTGTTAGTCAGGGGGATCCAAGTATTTTCTATTTTCGTAAGGGTTCGGCAGCTGCCCATTTTGACCAAGCTGTTCTAGATAAAATTGATTTTTCAAACGTGAAGATGGCGCATTTATCGGGTATCTTTCCAGCAATTTCAACAGAAGCACAAAAGGCATTCCGCTATTTAATCAGCTTATTGGAAAAAAATCAGATTCGTACAACCTTTGATCCAAATTTGCGTCCACAACTTTGGGCGAGCCAAGAAGAGATGGTGACGACGATCAATGACTTAGCTTCTCATGCAGAGATTGTACTGCCAGGAATCAATGAAGGTGAAATATTAATGGGCAGTCGTGAACCAGAAGCAATCGCGGATTTCTATTTGAATAATGGGGACGCAACACAAACAGTAATTGTTAAATTAGGTACAGACGGGGCTTATGTAAAACAAAAGGATGGGTCAAGCTTTACTGTTTCAGGTTTTAAAGTGGCAGAGGTCGTGGATACTGTCGGTGCCGGAGACGGATTTGCAGTTGGGTTGATTACTGCTTTAATAGAAGAAAAATCTTTAAAAGAAGCGGTCATTCGAGCAAATGCGATCGGTGCAATGGCTGTTCAATCACCTGGAGACAATGACGGGTATCCAACACCACAAGAATTGAAAGAATTTTTAAAAAAACAGGAAGTGGAAGCATGAAATTACAAACCGCGATTGACCGCGTTTCTTTAACAGACGCAGTAACATTAGCGAAACAATTAGATGGTAAAACCGATATTTTGGAAATGGGCACCTCTTTGGTAAAAGATTATGGTAATGCAGCAATAGAAAAGTTAAGAGAGGCTTTGCCGCAAACTAATCTGCTAATCGATAGTAAAACGATTGATGAGGGGGCTTACGAGTTTAATCAAGCTTTTCGTCATGGGGCGATATTGTTACCGCTATGGGAGCTGCCTCAGTAGCTACTTTAGAAGCTTGTTATGATGTGGCTCAAAAAGAAAACAAAACTATGATGATCGATCTTTTGGAAGTTTCAGATGAAAAAATTGCAAAGATCAAACACTTTCCAAATGCGATTTATGCACTGCATCATTCCGTTGACCGTAACGATCATTTCGACGCAGCGGCAAGTGTTGAAGTATTCCATCAAAAATTTCCTGAAATCAAACGACTGGCAATTGCTGGTGGGATTGATTTGAAACAAGCGCAAATTTTAGCAGAACAAAGAATTATTGAAGTCATCATCGTCGGGTCAAAAATTGCGAAAACCGCGGATCCGATGAAAGCAGTAAATGAATTTATGGGAGCTGTTCACAAATGAAAACAATCGAAACGATTATGCAAGAAATTAATCAAGTAATGGAGATGGTGGATGAGCGGGAACTTGACCAAGCAATGCCGCTATTCCAAAAGAACAAACGAATTTTTGTGATCGGAGCAGGACGCAGCGGTTTTCAAGCAAAAGGATTTGCAATGCGCTTAATGCATATTGGTTATACAGATTATGTAATGGGCGAGACGATTACGCCTTCCATTCAGAAAGGTGATACTTGGGTGGCGATTTCCGGATCAGGTACAACTAAAGGAATCGTAGCAGATACTGAAGCGGCCAAAAAAAGAGGTCTTGATATCGTTGTTTTAACGAGTGATAAGGACTCACAGTTGGCTAAACTAGCGGATCAGGTAATCGTTGTACCAGGGGCAACAAAGACAGGAGCAGGCATAAAATCTGAGCAGCTTTTATCAAGTCTTTTCGATCAAACAGTGCATATCACTTTGGATGCATTAACTTTGAAATTGGCTAAACGTGATCAAACATCTAATGAAGATGCACTTCACGAACATGTGAATGTGGAGTAGGTGAGATTGATGAAAAGAGTTGAAGTATTAACACGCGTTGAACAAGCTGGTGTAGTGGCTGTTGTTAGAGAGCGTTCTAGTAAACAGGCTTTTGAAGCGGCTAAAGCAGTTGTCAAAGGCGGTATAAAGGGCATCGAAGTAACCTTTTCTGTTCCGCAGGCGGATCAAGTTATCGCGGATTTGAAGATAGAATATGGGAATGATTTCAGCGTAGTTATCGGCGCAGGAACAGTACTGGATGCAGTAACAGCCCGCTTGGCGATCATGGCGGGTGCAGAGTTTATCGTCAGCCCATGTTTTGATCAGTCGACAGCTGAACTTTGTAACTTGTATCAAGTTCCTTACATGCCAGGATGTATGACGATCACAGAAATACAGCAGGCGATGAAAAGCGGCGTGGATGTCGTGAAGTTATTCCCGGCTAATAATTTCTCATCACAAATGATCAAAGCGGCAAAAGCGCCATTGCCTCAAGTCAATATCATGCCAACTGGCGGAATCAATTTGGACAATCTGGCAGAATGGAAACAAGCTGGAGCAATCATGGTTGGTGTCGGAGGGAACCTATTCAAGGGCGCAGCAACTGAAGAGTATGATTTAGTCACAAAAACAGCGCGTAAATACATTGAAGCCTGGAGCAATAATTAATTGAATAGAGAAGAGACCAAAAACTATATTTTGCTTTTATAGTTTTTGGTCTTTTTTTGATTAATCAATTTGAATAACTTTTACTCCCGCATTCCTGATTTCATCCAAAGTTTTTTGCGAGCAAAATTGATCGGTTATCAGATAGTCAAAAACAGAAATGTCCGCAATTTTGAATTTTGAAGTCAATCCGATTTTACGGTGATCGGCGACTAAAATCTTGCATTTGAGCGTTTTATTGATCATCATTTCGTTAATCGTAGATTCATTCAATATTTTCGTAGTCACTCCATTTTCTACACTGACTCCACTACAGCCGATCACACAGACATCCGCATTCATCGAAGAGATGGTATTCAATGCAATATCTCCAACTAAAGCTTCTTTTGGAAAGCGCATCTCTCCTCCAGTCAAAATATAATTGCAATTATCCTTGTGAGGGGAGTAATTGACTTTTACATTGTTTGTGACGATCGTCAAATGATTGGAGTTGATATAATCAAGTGTTTTTAATGCTGTCGAGCTTGAGTTGATGAACAACGTATCATAATCGCTGATGTATTTGCTGGCTTCTCTGGCGATCGCAAGCTTGATCCTTTCAGGACCGGATTGATCGAAGTCAGTCTTATTTTCGTAATTATAGGAACAATAACCGTAATTACGGATAATATCGTTCTTCTCTTCTAGTAAATTTAAATCTCTTCGTATCGTACTAATCGAAACGCCTAGAGCTTTTGCCAACTCGAAAGTCGTCATTTGTTCTGTCTGCTGTAATAAATCCAAAATATCTCTTTGACGTTTATCAATATTGACGAGCGAGTTCTTCATTTTTTTGCCTCCTATATGACACTTAGTCTAAATAAATGATTTTATTCACTGAGTTGTTCATTTAAAATTCTTTAACCGCTTACATTATACTAAGAAAATCATTAAAAAAGGATAGAAAATCATATAAGAAATAGAAAGTCATATAAAAGGGTTTTCATAACTTCGAATACGCTTTAAGATTTAATTGTAAGCCAATCAAATATATGTGAGGAGCAATCATAATGAGTAAAAGCGTCAATGAAGTTACAAAAGAAAGCTGGGTTTTAGATACCTTTCCTGAATGGGGAACGTATTTGAATGAAGAAATCGAATTAGAATCAGTTAAAGAAGGAACCTTTGCCATGTGGTGGTTAGGCTGTACGGGAATCTGGTTGAAAAGTCATGAAGGAACCAATATTTTGTGTGATTTATGGTGCGGAACCGGAAAGCGCAGTCATGGAGATGGCATGATGAAAAATGGCCATCAGATGATGCGCATGAGCGGGGTACAAAAGATGCAGCCTAATTTACGTACGCAACCATTTGTCATCGATCCTTTTGAAGTGAAGAATGTTGATGCTCTAGTAGTAACACATATCCATTCAGACCATCTGGATATCAATACAGCAGCGGCGGTACATCAAAATTGTCCAGAAGCCAAATTTGTCGGACCTAAGGAAGTTGTTAATACATGGTTGAAATGGGGCATTCCCGAAGAAAAAACAATTGTTGTGAAACCAGGTGATGAAGTTACCATCAAAGACATTAATGTGGTGGCGTTAGAAGCCTTTGACCGGACCGCTTTAGTAACCTGTGAAGATCCTGAAGTTACATTGAAAGGCAAGCTACCGCAGGACATGGATCAAATCGCAGTGAACTATTTATTTGAAACGTCTGGCGGCAGTCTTTATCATGCGGGGGATTCTCACTACTCCAATATGTTCGCCAAGCACGGTAATGAGCATAAAATTGATGTATGTTTAGGCGCTTATGGTGAAAATCCACGAGGAATCACCGATAAAGTGACCTCTGTGGATATGTTGCGAATGGCTGAATCATTGAATGCGAAAGTAGTAATCCCTGTTCATTACGACATCTGGGCGAACTTTATGGCAGACCCAAAGGAAATTACGGAAATTTGGAAATTCAAAAAGGATCGCTTGAACTATGATTTCAAACCTTATATCTGGCAAGTAGGCGGGAAATTTACTTATCCAACCAATAAGGATGATCTTGAATTCAATTTCTACCGCGGTTTCGAAGATGCCTTTTCAACAGAAAACGATACGCCATTTCCATCATTCTTATAATAGAAAGGAGCAGCAGCATGCTTAAATATTTTTTTGATAATGATTTAATCAATTATTCCGACAAAGTGATAACAGATTGGCGGGAAGCGATTGTTGAGAGTTGCCAATTATTACTGGACAAAAAAATTATTGACCAAACCTATGTGGATGAAATTATTCGGTGTGTAAAGGAGCATGGCCCGTATATCGAGATTGTTCCAGAAGTGGCAATGCCGCACTCATCTGAAGATAGTGAAGGTGTCTTTGGAACGGCGATTTCATTTACGAAGATGAAACAACCTGTTCAGTTTGAAGATGAGGAAGAAGAAAAATCTGCGATTTTATTCTTTACCCTAGCAGCAAAAAATGCGGAAGAACATATGGAGAATATTCAAAACTTGTCTGAATTATTGATGACAGAAGGTTTGATCGAACGTCTCGTAGCTACAAACTCAATTGAAGATTATCAAGCTGTGATGCAAGCGTTTAATTTATAGGAGGAAAAAGCAATGGGTGACTTTTTGTTAAGCATTTGGACATATTTTGCGACAAACATTTTGACACAGCCGGCATATCTGATTGGATTTATCGTGCTGCTAGGATACATCTTATTGAAACGGCCGCTCTATGAGTGTGTTGCTGGATTTTTAAAAGCGACAGTCGGCTACTTTATTTTGACGGTCGGTTCAGGAGGTTTAGTCAATAATTTTCGACCAATCCTAGTTGGATTAAAAGAACGATTCAATTTGGATGCGATGGTAACTGACCCGTACTTTGGCCAAAATGCGGTTGATGCAGGTCTGAAGGAAACTTTCGGCCGAACATTTGGAGACGTAATGATTTTGCTATTGATTGCTTTTGTCATGAATATTCTATTGGTTCGTTTCCAAAAATATACGAAATTACGTTCAGTTTTTACCACAGGTAATGTACAAATTCAGCAATCAGCTACAGCGTTTTGGATCTTATTATTCTGTTTTCCTGACTTAGGTAGAATTCAAGTGTTGATCTTCATGGGATTGATTTTAGGCTGCTATTGGGCGGTTGCTTCTAATTTGACAGTAGGAATCACTCAGGAATTGACGGAGGGCGCTGGCTTTGCAGTAGCTCATCAACAAATGTTTGGGATATTCATTTTCGCAAAGTTAGCTGAATGGATGCGAAAACGTGATGAGAAGAAACATAAATCTGAAAAAATGGATAAAAAATTAGAGGATATCGAGTTGCCAGGTTTCTTGTCGATCTTCAATGAAAACATGGTCGCTACTTCTTTATTGATGCTGTTTTTCTTCGGAATCATTTTATTGGTGTTAGGTAAAGATTATTTGATTCAAGCCGAATTTATGCAAGAGGGTCAAAGCTTCCTATTTTACATTATGACAACCTCGTTGAATTTCGCAGTATATCTGGCGATTTTGCAATTAGGTGTTCGAACGTTCGTAGATGAGTTGACGCAATCGTTCCAAGGAATCTCAAACACGATTTTACCTGGAGCGGTACCAGGGATCGACGTGGCTGCGACATTCGGATTTGGTTCGCCAAATGCAGTAACGATTGGGTTCTTGTTTGGTGCGTTGGGTCAGTTCTTAATGATTGGATTGCTGATTTTATTGAAATCTCCGACGATCGTAATTGCCGGATTTATTCCATTGTTTTTTGACAATGCAGTTATAGCCGTTTTCGCCAACAACCGTGGAGGATTCAAAGCTGCTTGCTTATTCCCATTCTTGTCAGGAATAATCCAAGTCGGCGGCTCAGCGTTATTCGCAACTTGGATCGGTATGTCAAAATACGGCGGCTATATCGGAATGTTCGACTGGGCAACGGCTTGGCCGGTTTTTACAGTCATTATGAAAGTTTTAGGCTATGTCGGAATTGCCGTTGTCGTTATTGGTCTATTGGTTATTCCGCAAATACAATACCGGAAAAATCCGGATGGGTACTTCATGATTGTAGATGATTACGAACAATATGCAGAAAAGTATCAGGAACAAAACTAATTAAAACGTTAAAACAAATGAGGAGGAAATAATAATGAGAATTTTAGTCTCTTGTGCGAATGGATCTGGAACTAGTTTGATGATGATGAGAAGTGTTGAAAAAGCGATGAAGGAATTGAATGTGTCTATCACAAAAATTCACCATTGTGCAATCTCAGAAGGGAAAAGCTCGGCAACTCAATACGATGTTGTCTTTACGCCAGTTAACTTTTTGAATATGTTCACACAGGCAGAGAAAAAAGGTGTAACGGTGATCGGAATTAAAAATGTGATGTCTGCAAAAGAAATTGGCGAAAAATTTGCGGAATCAGATCTATATCAAAAAACTAAGTAAAAGAGGAAATCAAAATGAGTAGACCGAACTTACAAATTGCATTGGACCATAACGATTTAGAGCACGCGTTAGCAGATGTTTTCAAAGTAGGTGCTGTCGTAGATATTATTGAAGTAGGTACGATTTTATGCTTGCAGGAAGGGCAAAAAGCGATTCGTTGTATCCGCGGAATGTTTCCGGGAAAAAAATTAGTCGCGGATACTAAATGCGCGGATGCGGGCGGAACTGTAGCGAAAAATGTCGCGGATGCGGGCGCGGATTTCATGACAGTCATTTGCTGCGCAACGCTTCCAACAATGGAGGCCGCAAAAAAAGAAGTGGAAGAATTACAAGTGGAGCTATACGGAGAGTGGACCTATGAACAGGCGGCAGCCTGGCGTGAGATTGGGATCAAGCAGGCCATTTATCACCAAAGCCGCGACGCATTATTATCTGGTGAAACGTGGGGGGAAAAAGACTTAACCAAAGTCAAAAAATTGATTGAAATGGGCTTCAACGTTTCTGTTACCGGCGGCCTAGATGTAGATACATTGAAATTGTTTGAAGGAATCGACGTCTACACGTTTATTACAGGTCGAGGGATTACGGCGGCAGAAGATCCAATAGCGGCGGCTCAAAACTTTAAGAATGAGATTATTCGTATTTGGGGGCAATAGGATGGCTCAAATTGGAATTTATGAAAAAGCATTGCCAAAAGATATTTCGTGGAAGGAACGTTTTTCTCTAGTAAAAAAATTGGGTTTTGATTTTATTGAGATGTCGATTGACGAGACCGATGAACGATTGGCTCGTTTGGACTGGTCTGATGCAAAAATTGCTGCCTTGAGAAATGATATGTTTGAAACAGGTATACGGATCAATTCGATTTGTTTAAGCGGGCATCGTCGTTTTCCCTTCGGCTCTGCTGATCCAGAAAAACAAATTATCGCGAAAGAAATCATGAAAAAGGCGATTCAATTGGCTCACAAATTAAGTATCAAAGTGATCCAAGTAGCAGGCTATGATGTTTATTATGAAGAAAAATCAATGACTTCAAGAGAAGACTTTATTGAAGGCATGAAGGAAAGTGTAAAGGAAGCATCAAAGTATGGCGTGATTCTTTCTGTTGAGATCATGGATGATCCTTTTATGAATTCTATTTCAAAGTTTTTAGAAATCAAAGAACAAATTCATTCACCTTACCTGCAAGTCTATCCAGATTTAGGGAATTTATCTGCTTGGCCGGAGAATGATCCGGCCAGAGAGCTGGAAAAAGGAATTGACTGCATTACTTCGATCCATTTAAAGGATACGTACCCAGTAACAAAAGAATCTGATGGACAATTTCGTGATGTGCCTTTTGGAAAAGGCTGTGTTGATTTTCTTGGATTATTGAGAAATCTGAAGCGCTTAGATTATGATGGCACTTTTTTGATTGAAATGTGGAGTGAGCAGAGTCAAGATTTTCAAACAGAAATTCAACAGGCGAAGCACTATTTATACTCAAAATTAAAGGAGGCAGGCTACGATGTCGCGTGAAGAAAGAATTGCAGCGATGAAACAGCGAGTTTTTGAAGCAAATTTGGAACTGCCTCAATATGGCTTAGTTAAATTAACATGGGGCAATGTCAGCGAAATCAATCGTGATCTAGGTGTGATTGTCATCAAACCTAGTGGTGTGAACTATAAAAAAATGCATGCGGATCAAATGGTCGTGACAGACTTAACAGGGAAATTGCTGGATGAGAGCAGTTTGAATCCTTCTTCGGATTTACCGACTCATGTAGTCCTATATCAAGCTTTCGAACGGGTTAACGCTATTGTGCATACGCATTCGACAAATTCGGTCATGTGGGCGCAGGCGGGACGTGATTTGCCAGCCTATGGAACGACCCACGCTGATGCTTTCTATGGGAAAATCCCTTGTACTCGTCAATTGACGGAAACGGAAGTGACTGAGGCTTATGAAATGAATACAGGTCATGTAATCGTAGAGACATTTAAAGAAAGAGCGCTAAAGGCGAATGAAGTTCCAGGTGTGCTGGTTTACGGACATGGCCCCTTTACTTGGGGAGATTCGCCGATGAAGGCTGTCGAAAACAGTTTGATTTTAGATGAGATTTGTTTAATGGCTAAAGAAAATGAACAAATCAACCCGAATATTTGTGAAATTCCACAGTATTTGCTGGATAAGCATTATTATCGTAAACATGGGGAGCATGCCTATTACGGACAAGGATAATAATGAAATAAGTCAATGACAAATGAAGAAATTCAATTCTTTATAAGTAAACTATCAAATACAACGTAACCTAAAAAAAGAAAGCCGAAAGGGACAGATACTTTAAATTATGAAAGTAGATGATCTTTTGACTTTCTTTTTGTAAAGTTTTTTTCGAAATGACGTTCGAATTTTTTTAAAGCAATAGACTGTCTTTGATGCGAAAAGGATTATTGAGTTGGTCAAGTCTCACTAGAGTTAGCTTCATTTTCTTATTTCTTGGAAAATTATTTATCAGAGAATAGAAAACGCGAAGAGGCCAAAAGTGAACAAGCGTGTCTTCACCATTGACAAGTTAAAATTTCTTTGCTATTTTATTAGCAATTGATGAAACGCGATGAGAAAGAAAGTAAAGTAAACATATTTGTTAAAGAGAGTTCCTGTTTGGTGAGAGGGAATGCAGATCGTTTTACTTGAAAATGGCTTTTGAGCGGATTTCCCGAATTTTTAAGGAAATACGGATGCCCCCGTTAGCAAGGCACAGTCTCCAAGAATTTGGGTACTGATTGAGGTGAAGCCTGTGAGGACTTTACGTTTAAAGGTGGTAACGCATGTTCAATGCCCTTAGCAATTTTTTTGCTGAGGGCGTTTTTTTGTGTTTGCTTTTAGTTGAGGTGACGATCTTAGCACGTAAAAATGACTCGATGGACAAGCTTGAAAAAATGGAAGGTGGAAGATTTATGGCAGGATTTTTAGTAATACAGACGGATTTTGGTTTGCAAGACGGTGCAGTGAACGCGATGTATGGGGTGGCTTATCAAGTTGAAGCAACGTTGAATATCAATAATTTAACTCATGAGATCGAACCTTATAATATTCATGATGCGAGCTATCGCTTATTGCAGGCGGTCACGTATTGGCCTGCAGGAACTGTTTTTGTTTCGGTCGTTGATCCTGGTGTGGGATCTACGAGACGCAGCGTCGTAGCAGAGCTGACGGGCGGACAGTATGTGATTACGCCGGATAATGGGACCTTAACTTATTTGGCTCAATACGTGGGAATTAAAGAGGTTCGTCAAATTGACGAAGAGTCTCAACGTTTGCCGGGATCATCAGAAAGCCATACGTTCCACGGACGCGATGTCTATGTTTATAACGGTGCTCGCTTAGCGAGTGGAAAAGTAAACGTTGCTGAATTGGGTACGGTCATTCCCGTGAGCGAATTAGTTGCATTTCCATTGGTGGCGCCATTACAAAAGGAGAATAAGATCGCTGGTACGATTGATATCACAGATATTCGTTTTGGTTCGCTATGGACGAACATTCCAGTAGGATTTTTCAAAAAATGGCAGATTGAATATGGACAAAGCTTGCTAGTAAAAATATACTATCAAGGTGTGGTCCGTTATCAGGATGAAGTTGTCTTTGGGCGTTCTTTTGCTCAAGTGGCTCCGAAAGAAGCGGTATTATATATCAATTCATTGTTAAATGTTGGTTTAGGGATCAATCTAGATTCATTTTCTACCGTGTATAAAATCGGCACCGGCAACGATTGGACGATCGAATTGACAAAGGTTTAAGGGAAGAAGCACTTATAAAATGAAAAAGGAGTACAAAAGTATGAATAAGAAATTTACGGTAAAACACATTGTAGCAATTGGTATCGGAGCGGCGGTCTTCTTTATTTTGAAACGGTTTGTAACGATTCCTACGGGGATTCCAAATACAGATATCGCGACGGCGTATCCTTTCTTAGCGCTATTGGGAGTGGTCTACGGGCCGATCGTAGCTGGACTGGCCGGTTTCATTGGTCATGCGCTTGGAGATTTAACGACATATGGCGCTTGGTGGTCATGGATCGTGGCATCAGGGATTTTAGGGATTTTCTTTGGATTGTTAACGAAACGCATCCCGATTGAACAAGGCATTTTTGGAAAAAAGCAAATCGTGACCTTTTTAGTTGGGGAAACGATCGCCAACTTAGTAACTTGGATAATCATCGCCCCAATCGGAGACATTTTGATTTATGCGGAAGCACCAAGCAAAGTCTTCACTCAGGGTGTAGTTGCTGGGATTACTAATTCAATCGTTACAGGGATCATCGGAGTTATTTTACTAAAGGCCTACGCGCAAACGAAAACGAAAAAAGGCAGTTTGAATAAAGAAGCTTAGAACGTGAGGATATAAAATGATCGAGTTTCGTGAGTTTACATTTCAATATGATAGTCAAGCCGAGCCCACATTGAAAAGGATCAATTTGACCATTAAGCAAGGAGAGAAGATTTTGATCATGGGCCCAAGCGGCTCAGGCAAATCAACGCTGGGAAAATGTTTGAATGGCATCATTCCGCAAAATGAACAAGGCAGTTTTACCGGCAGTCTGACAATCAACGGCAAAACGTTCAGTGAATCATCGATTTACGATCTTTCTTTAGATGTCGGAACGGTATTGCAGGACACGGATAGCCAATTTGTCGGTTTGACTGTGGCGGAGGATATTGCTTTTTCTTTAGAGAATGAAATGGTGGAGCAGGAGGAGATGCGCAAGGCAGTGAATTACTGGTCGGAAAAGACCAACCTGCTGGTGCAGCTTGAAAAACGCCCGCAAGACCTTTCTGGCGGTCAAAAGCAGCGGGTAACGATGGCTGGCGTTCTGATTGATGAGACACCGATTCTTTTGTTCGATGAACCATTAGCCAATCTTGATCCGCAAACGGGCTATGAAGCAATACAAATGATCGACCAATTGTATCAGTCGCAGAAATTCACAACGATCATTATTGAACATCGCTTAGAAGAAGTATTGGCTGCACCGATCGATCGCGTTATTTTGATGGATGAAGGTGCGATCATCGCGGATATGGCGCCTACAGAGTTGTTGAAAAGCAATTTGTTAGCTGAATATGGTATTCGCGAGCCGCTTTATATCTCTGCGTTAAAACGCGCGGGGATTTCATTGGAGGCTCTTCCTGATTTAACGCAGGTCGATCAGCTAGTGTCACCTGCAATAGCGACAGCGCTAGCGCAATCACAGGGAGAGTTTAAACCCGTTATCCAAAAGAACGACGCGTTGCTAAGTTTAGATCGTCTCTCTTTTGGGTTTGGCGATGAGTTGGTCATTAAAAACATTGATCTAACGCTCTATCATGGAGAGATGGTCAGTCTAGTCGGGCATAACGGCGCTGGAAAATCTACATTGTCCAATCTGATTACGGGGTTTTATCCTTTACAAACAGGGGATCTTTTGTGGAAAGGGCGTTCGATCGCCAATGAAAGTATCAAAGAGCGGGCGGATAAAATTGGTTATGTGCTGCAAAACAGCAATCAAATGCTCTCAAAGAATATGATTTTCGAAGAGGTCGCTTTAGGCTTGGAAAATCGAGGTGTCGCTTCTGAGGTAATCCAAGAAAAAGTATTTGAAACACTAAAGGTTTGCGGACTTTATGAGTTTAGAAATTGGCCGATCTCAGCACTGAGTCATGGGCAGAAGCGTCGAGTGGCGATTGCCGCGATTTTGGTTCTGGAACCAGAATTATTAATTCTCGATGAACCAACTGCTGGACAAGATTATTATCATTATAATGAAATGATGACCTTTTTGCGGAAACTGAATCAACGAGGAATCACGATTTTGATGATTACTCACGATATGCATTTGATGCTGGAGCATACACAACGAACCCTTGTGTTAAAAGAAGGAGCAATCATTGCGGATGAGACACCGGCTAATGTTCTATCATCAGCAGTGCTAGTTGCTTCAGCAAGTTTGCGGGAGACCAGTCTTTATCGATTGGCGAAAAATAATCATTTAGCGGATGCGACGGGCTTTGTGTCGGCATTTATCCAACATGAGGAGGGACCTTATGGCGGGGAATAATCTAATCGGCTATCTGCCGAAAAAAACGCCGATCCATCAACTTAGCGGCTTTACTAAATTGCTATGCTTCTTAATGATCTCAGTAGTGGGAATGATTTCTTATGATACGCGGTTTTTACTAGCATTAGCACTGTTTTCTGTCATTCTTTTTCGAATAGCACGGATCAGTTATCGTGAAATTTCTTTTGTCTTGAAATTTATCGCTTTCTTTTCAATCTTGAATTTGTTGACAGTCTATTTGTTTGCTCCAGAATACGGTGTGACGATCTACGGGACACGCCATGTGATTTTTGAAGGCATTGGCCGTTATACCTTGACGCAGGAACAGCTTTTCTATGAGTTTAATCTGTTGATCAAATATTTCGTAACGATTCCGCCAGGGTTGATTTTTATTTTGACTACGAATCCCAGTGAACTAGCTTCAAGTATTCATCGGGTAGGTGGATCGTATAAGATTGCGTACGCATTTTCCTTAGCGCTTCGTTACATTCCGGATATTCAAGAAGATTTTCGAACGATTTCTAAAGCACAGCAGGCCAGGGGAACCGAACTTTCCAAGAAGGCTTCGTTGATGAAGCGAGTGCGGGGAAATTTAACGATCGCAATTCCACTGATTTTCTCAAGTCTAGAACGGATCGAAACGATTTCGTCAGCTATGGAACTGCGTCGCTTTGGTAAGAAAAAGGGGCGGACATGGTTATTAGCCAAACCTTTGAAACGAAATGATTATTTAGCCTTGGTGCTAGTAGTTCTCCTGTGTTCGGCGGGCATCCTATTGTTGTTTGTCAATGGCGGACGCTTCTATAATCCTTTTCGCTAAAAAGCGAAGCTCTCTAGTTTGAATAGAGCGCTTCGTTTTTATTTGTCTTTAGTAATAAAATGTAATTCTTAAGATGATTGTCAATAGCATTAGTGGATATATTGTTAACAACATCAACTAATAGCCAACAGGCTCTGACACCGATCCATTTCATAAGTTTAGTAAAAAGAGCAGGTGAATCTTAAAAGATTTGAGTGACGTCTAAAACTGACAAAACCTTTTTACTTTTTGTGCATTTTAACTAGTGTGAATCCTTTGAGAAAGACTTACTCTAGAGATGTGAAAGTTTGTTCGAAAACTAAAAAAGAAGAAGGAAAAGGTGAAAAGAATGAAAGTATCAAAAGCGGAACTGCATCAATTGATTCAATCTAAAATCCATAAAGCCGGGCTATCTGAGGAACAGGCTGGAATGGTCAATGACTGTTGCCCCTCTCTTTTTCATTTTATTAATAAATAGAACTTTTTTTGAGAAAAGGAGCGTTTTATTAGGATAGCGCGTATAATGTAAATAAGAGAGGATCGGCTAGTGAAAGGGAGCGAGTTAAATGCTAAATCCATTTATCAATCCAGGCTTAGAAATAGCCTTAAAAGAACTTTTTCGCGATAATGTCAGCACAGAACAAGTCTATCCAGCAATCGCAACCGATGTCCGCAAAGAACGATTGATCGTTTACGTATATTCCGACAGTTTGAAATTTATTTTCGTAGATCAAGAACAAGAAGCCTTGGAACTGCAGAACCCTAGCAACGCTGTGGAGGAAAAAACATAACTTAAAAAGCCAAAGCACCGAATCATCGGCGCTTTGGCTTTTCTTTTGACCTATTTTAGTAATGGAGACGGCGGGAGTCGAACCCGCGTCCAAACACTCCGATTACCCAAAAATCTACGCTCATAGTCATACTATTTAAATTTCGCTTTGTCCTCTGCCGCATGACAGGCCTCGAACATTGCTAGTCTGATGATCTCTTTTTCAACTTGCAGACGGAAAGTTGAAACGTATCCCACTAATTTTGAGACCCTTACTTGAGCACATGGGCGATACCAAGAGGATCTACGCTAACTGTTTTTAGGCAGCTAAAGCGTAAG
>Ga0153985_1000111_pt1 | contig 25263 bp, 30 predicted proteins | sample TSGA069MetaG_FD_104715 | JGI IMG/M metagenome (GOLD analysis project Ga0153985, IMG submission 104715) | Attine ant fungus gardens microbial communities from Georgia, USA - TSGA069 MetaG | ecosystem: Host-associated > Fungi > Mycelium > Unclassified | place: USA: Georgia, Alexander Wildlife...
TACAGCGATATTCGCCATCAAGCTGTAAAAGTTGTGATAGATAAACGCAAACGTAAACAAACAGAAAATGACGGCTCCTGTACCTAGTAAATAGTCAAAGCCATAAGCTGTTACACAGATGATTAAGATAATAAAATCTCGAATAGCTGAATCGATCATCGGCGTACTGCTTTTTCTTTTTACGGTTGACAATTTGGCTAACCGACCACCGACTAACCACTCCATGACAAATACCAGTAATAAGAGACCTATAATGATCACATGTTCAACACTTAATTCTTTTGAGGTCACCCAGTGAGGCAACGCCAGCGAAAAACCACTCCCAATCCCTCCTACAATCCAACTGCCGTCTCCGGTCATTTTAGTCAACTGTTGCTTCAATAATTCAATAATTTCCTTCATAAACCCGTTCCTTCCTCTCTCAAAAAAAGAAAACGACCGACAAATAAGCCGATCGTTCCACTGACTACATAGCCAACTAGTTGTTTCCTTCTTGCTTTTTTGCATTATTCACGATTTCTTGCACTTGTTCGCGAATCACTGCCGGAACAGAATCTATGGTGCGTTTTCCTTCAATCACATGTGTGGCATAAAGCATAGCTAGTGCTGAGTACATCTTAGAGCCCTCCCTTCGTAGGGTTTAAAACAGTATCTGCTAATTCTAAAAGCGCATTGTCTGACATATCTACCCGTTGATTCAAGGCTTCGATTGGGTCATCATAAGCAGGTTCTGGCAAATCCGTCGGCGCATGTACTAATTTCCCATCACGTACACCCCAACTACTATAGTCAACGGGTTCGTATTCTGTTTCAAACTTCAACCAATCCTTCTTTTCTTTCAGACTATATTCTTCCACCATATCGTGTTCGCCTAAACGAACCCAAACGTTTATTTTACTCGCCATGATGCGCCTCCACTCCATTCGTAACCTTTTTTAACGCCGTGTGAATAAATGGTTACTTTCCCATCATTGGAAAATTTAACATGTACATGTTGATCAAGCTGCGTGGCATTTTGTTTTGCTACAAGTAGTTTTCCTGAACCTGTCGTTACATTAGGTCTCAACTCTGATGGGAGATTTGCTACCGCATGCCAACCATTTTGCAAGTCTTCATTGCAGATACCGGCTATTTGGCACGTGACTATTCCACCACAACGGTAATAATTAAATCCTACGCCTTTGTTTGAGTGGTTCGCTTGTGCCGTTTTTCCGACCCACGCCAACCCATCAAGTGTCTTTTTGATTGACGCTACGACCGTCTTGTCTTCTTTTTTGTTTAAATCGTCTTTTGTAGCAAAATTGTTCGTACTTGGAATATCACTTTTATTTGCTTTTTCATCTAACAATGCTTTCATTTTAGTAATTGCTTTTGCAATTAATGTTATATGATTTTCAGCCATGAGGTTCACATCCTAACTGCCTGCAATCGTCTCGATCTCTTTTTTTAGTTCTGCATCGGTAATCGTCACATCTTCCGGTTTATCAGCTTTCTTTTTCAAGTCTTCTTTAGTAGCGTACTAGGACAAGTCGGGTAATTTGATTCCTGCCACTTTATCTGATAATTTTTTCACTGCTTTTGCGACTAATGTTACGTCGTTCATTTCGCATACTCCTAACTGTTGGCTAATTGCTCAACTTCTTTTTTTAGTTTCTCATCTAAAATCGCGACATCTTCTGGCTTCTTCGCAAATTTAGAGGTATCAATGCCGCCTAATTTAACGAGTTTCTTGGCATCGTGAGACAACACGTAGACCTCGTTTGTCGGCAAGACGTACGCATGATCCCGACTTGGGTCTTTAATCTCAGTCAAGGTAGTTACAGGAATAAACACATACGTTTGTTCCTCGCAAAACTCGGGAACTACTGGACTGTGCCAATTCGTACAAATTGCTGGTTTACTCATCCATACTGCCACCTTTCAAAATATCCGCAAAACAGGCCGCACACGCAGTGACAGAAACCCCTAAAAATTTACTCATGGACTTGGTAAATTGCTGATTGAGTTCTAGTGCAAATTGAAGAAGCATTTCATCGTTTTCGCTTGCTTGCCATGCTTCGAAAGCGGTGTACATAGCCATTGCTAAATGTTTAAGTAAACACCACTGTTCTTTGTCACCCTTACTGTCGAACAAATCATACAGATACAACATTTCGCGTCGGCGTATATTGGCAAGCGTCCCCAAGTTTTCTTTGTTTTCGTTTATTGCTTCTAATTGTTCTTCCAGCACTTTCTCCTCATCTAGGTTGATCAAACCGTTCTCCAGCTCGGACACCCGCTTTTCCAGTAAAGTTTTGACATGCAATTCTGCACCGGCTACTTGAACAAAGCTACGGATCAAATCTTCTGCTAAGCCATCAGAGGCATGTTTATTTTCTGCCATGTTTTTCACTCCTTATCGATTGACATGGGAATACTTCAAATAATTGATCAAAGTAGCGTGAAACACGCCTTTTCCCCGCACTTCTATTTTTTTAAATCCAGGCTTTAACACCACGCCTCGTTGCCATTCAGGCAGGTACTCGATGGCTTTGAGCACATCGTAATTGCCTAAGCCGTTCGATGTTTCAGGAAAGATGCCGGTACCTGTCACCCAGTGACCGTTATATTGTTGCTTGAACGCTTCGGTGAGATTGATCCCATCGATAAACAACTCAAACGTTTGACCAACATTGCCATCCAACGTAATCCCCGCAGTGATTTCATGCGTATGAGGATTCGGCGTAATCTTGCCGTTGACGATTTCTAGGGTTACAGGTTCTGTCTGTGGGACTGAGCCGCTAGTTCCTGTTTTCAAGGGAATTCGAAAGGCCTCAATCACCAACTTGAACTCAAAGCGTTCGTAATAGATGAGATCCGGGCTAATAGACACGAAAAAGGTCGCTGGGCTTGTTTCGTCGCCCTGACTGGTATGTTCCATACCGTAGGTATCCACCACTTGATTGCGTCGTTGGCGTTGCGTGCGTTCATTTTCTTTTTTTCGTATGACTGCTTGTTGCGCCAATGTGGTAATGGCACGGTCCAATTCTGCCATGCAATCATCCTTTCTTCCGTCGAATTTCTTTTGCAAGGGTCACCTTATTTGTCTCTCCACCGGTTGCGTCAAACTCATAGTCGATTTTCGTCACATAAAACCAATCGTCTTTGGTTAAGATCTCTTCCAAATACGAGGAACACTCCCCAATTTGAAACAGACTCAGATCATAAAACAAGCGTACCTTGTCCCCCACTTCGATCTCTCTGGGGAGTTCTTCGACCTCGACGGTCATAGACCAGTAACGCCGTGATTCTTTTAGGTTTTTAATGGCCGCTTCATAAGCAGTCCGTGCCGCTTTTGCTCGGTCTTCGTCGGTGATCTCTTCGTCCTTTTTTGAAAAAGGCGCCAGATCATTAAATGAGAACGTCGTTTCAATGGCTTTGTTGCTTTCCATCTTGATGCTCTCTTCATCGACCACGGTATACTCAATATCATTATTCGGAGCCAATTTGCTAAACTGCATGTAATCATAGCCGCGTTCATTGTTGATCCCTTTACGCAACGTCCGAACAGGAAAGCCTTTGACTTGGCTCAGCGGTTCGAAATAGACTTCTCGCAGACTCATACTGGTCATACCAGAATCTGACTTCTCGCCATAGACCGTCGCCATATTGACCACATCCGCAAATTCATGGGTGATTTCAGGTTCCCCAATGATTCGAATGTTTTGTTCAGACGTGGGTTGTGTAGAAAAGCTGTAGTTTTTCTTTTCCCCAAAACTGCCAAATTCTAGCTTGCGTCCAAATTGAAAACCGACCCGCCAATAAATGTCAGGCGTCAACTCACAGGTTTGCGTCAACGCTTCAAGTTTGGTTTGACGGCTATACACGTAATCAATCACGGTTTGTGCCGATTTTTGCAGAAACGCTAAATGCCACTGCTTGGAATAACGGAAATCATACGTGCTGTACAAATCATTGATCGTTCGATTTTTTGCTGCAAGATTCGTCGACAATTGACGGTAGCGCCATTCATCGACCACATGGATCAATTCAACCATGAGTTTTCCCTGCGCTGTATCTCGCGTATAGTGCTTGGTAATGCCGTGAAAGACTTTATGATTGATATAGAGCTTCACTTCTTCTCGCTCTAAGAAAAATTGTTCATAGGCAATGGGCAGTTCAATCGTCGTGGTTGGCGCAAACTGCAACTCATTCGACCAGCTCAGCGTATTCAAGAGCGTATTGCCTCGAGCAATCACGGTTTCTTTACGAATAATTTCAAAGAAGAACCGCTCGTTGCCTTCGGCAAACGGATCAATAGGCGCATTGGTCACTGGCTCAAAGGTCAGCAGTTTATCAAAGACCAATTCGTGGGCATCCCCATTGCTGCGGATCCCTTTCAAATAAATCGTTGTTAAGGCGGGCACGGTAAAGGTAATCTCAAAGCCACACCGTTCAACGCCTTCCACCTCGGGATGTTCCTTTTTGATATCGGGTCGTGGAAGGAGTGCTGGTGTGAGCCGTTTCATTTCCTTGCCGGTTTCAGCATTCATGACCACCAAGGTTTGGTTGGGTTTGCCACTGCTGAAATGCCACCCTTTGGCAAAGGCTTTTCCTTCTTTGATCCCGAACAGTTCCAACTCACCGGCATTTTCCAATGTCGCTTTTTCTGGTGGTGGTGTTGGCTGTTCACCACTTCCACCGCCATTAGCTTCATACGATTTCAAAAACTGGAGCCAACGCTCCGCCGCACTTTGGCGCGCTTGCAGTTTTTCTACGCCTGCGCGTTCAAAGTTTTTCAAAAAGGCAAGCGCCGCTTGGCGTGGATCCTTTAATTGTTTGAACCCTTCTACCGTCTTTGGATCAACAACACCGATCCATTGTCCATGGGTCATGTGCCACACGAGCAGCTTGGCTTGAGTGGCGGCTTGACGATAATCCCCACGGATACCAGCTTGGCGTAAGAGACGTTGGACATAAACCACACCAGGCTCTGCCGCATTTGGACTTGTCCACTGCACGATCCCATAACCAGGGCCGCCGCCAAGTTCGGACGTATCAGCTTTCATCCCACATTCCAGTTCGATGTTTCCTAATTTTCCTGCCGTGCTTTCCATCGAATAGTGAGCCGCTTTGGACTCCTTCCAAATGTCTATGGCCGTTTGTTCCTGCGGGGTTAGTGGTTTTGGCTTTGGGTTCGGTGCTGGGTTCCCGCCAGTATTGCCTGGATGGTGATAGATCACAGCAGGCGGTTGCCCTGCCCATTGATGGCTTTGTGCATAATTGGTGGTGGAGATGCCATTGGCGTCAAAGTTACAATGGATAATCCCCACGCGATCCACAAACATACCGGTATGACCAGCACTACCACTAGAGGCGCCTCTTTTTCCCCAAATAAAAACATCCCCTCGAACAGGAGAGGATGTTTGCTTCCAGCCGGCGGCTTCAAGGTCGCCATAAAGGGTGTCGGTATAGCCTCTTTTCCCTGGAGGGAACCAGCCGCCAGCGACTAAAGCAGAATAAACGGCAGACGAGCAATCATAACTGCCGGGTCCCCAAGCACCCATAGAATAGCTCACTTTTCCTTGCCGTTGGCCAAACCAAGCTAGACAGGCTTCTCTATCTGCCATCTGTCCTCACCTCCTAAAATAGCGGCTCTTCTGACCAGAAGACGCTGGTTTGATACGGGATACCTCCGTTAAAGGTGATATCGCGTTCTAGCGCAATAATATAGATATTGGCTGGGAAATTTTCTCGCCCTGGACCTCGTCCAGAGGTCCCAATGTAACAATTATTCTGCGGAAAGATTTCTGGTGTGCGATCTGGGCGATCGTATTTGTAGTTGTGCCAAACTGCAGGCGCCAAGTTTTCTACCACGTTCATACACGGCAATTTCTTGTCGTTGATCCCTTTACCTTCAAACGGAATCGCCAGCTTCTCGCCCTTTTTGATGGTGAAGGTATCTTTGCTCAAAATCTGCACCCGCAACTGAAAGTTGCTTAAGGTCCGTTTGCCGTTTTGGTCTTGCAAATACGACGCGGAATAACTGGTGCCTCCGAATGCCCCTGAGCCAACTTCTTTACAGGCAACGAGTTTGAATTGACTTTTGCTGAGTTCATCTGTTTTTTTCCACAAGCCGCAAATGGCACAGATCAAAGCTTTGAGGACATTCCACAAATTGGTCACTAGATCTTTGGCAAACTGTTTCCAGTCGCACTCGTCATAGGCCGGGAGTTTGTCTCCCAGTGTGCCAATGAAACAATCGTTCAAATCATTGAGGTCTTCACAATCGTTTCGTTTGTAGTCTTTGTCACACTCTCCGCCAAGTCCCTTATTATCTTGCAGGCTTTTGCATTCCTTTCCCGTAATGCCGTTGACAATGACATTGGGGTTGTGCTGTTTCAACCGCTCACAAGCAGAGCAGTGTTGTTCTTCTGCCATGGTTCGTTCCTCCTATAACGTAATTTCTCCGACCTTCACATACGCACACGTCATTGTGCAGCACTCATCCGTATCAACAATCAATGAATTCATGCCATGATGGACGAGATATCCAAACGTATTCCCTTGGGGAATCTTCAGCTTTTCAAGCGGGATCCGCACATCGGCAGGCGCATAATTCGCACGTCGTGTGTTCCGGTTGAAGGCAATCCACACAACAGGTATTCATAACGCCTACTTGACACGGATCGGGCGCTCGAAAGTCTAAACAGCGCGTGAAATCACAGGAAGAATAGGGTTTGAAAAAGGTGGTATAGCGATTGGCTTTGTGCCAAACACCATCGTATAGCGTTAGTGACAAATCGCTTTCTAACACATTTTTCTCTAGCGAATACACTTCCGAAAAATCTGTAACATAAGCACGTGTCCACAACAATTGATCGCCCTCAATTGCCCAGAGTTTCCCAGGCATCGACAGATTCATTACTAGCCATTCTTTGAAGAAGGGTTTTTGTCTGCGGGTAAATTTTTCATAATGCATCTTGATCGATAAACTCAAGTGCTGCTCTTTCGCGAATTGATGCCGTGTTTTAAACGGCACATAACTGCCATGACCATAACTATAGTCGTGCCCTTCCGTTTTAAACGACCGACTCAGGTCGGCAGCTTTCAGCATCGTAAAATCATCAATGACCAGATCATTGAATTGTACATATTTCTTGTAGGGATAATAGTCGTTACATTTCATCCTGTCGCCGCCTTCCTAAGTGAGTTGTTGCAAACTTGCCGCCGCACGTTTGAGACTGTAATTGGGGGCAGCTTGTTTGATCTGTTGCGTCACGTTTGCTTGATTGTTGGTCGTGACTTGATGGATATTGTTGATGATCGGCGCTCGATACATACTGCTGGGATCAAACCGGGTATAGGTCTGTGCCAACACGCCTTTGATATCTAAGCGATTCACTTTATCCATGAAGTCTTTGCCGAAGGTATTCACCGCTTGGCGACTCTGAACAAACTCTCCCGGGGTCAACATGGCTGGCACGGTATCGGTTCCTTTCGGAACAAACCCACCAGTGGCGTAATACGCCGGAAGCGAGCGACCTTCTTTGCCGCGTTTCTTTTTCTTCGGCGGGCGTTTGCTTTTGTTTGAAGAGTCGCTAGGAGCCGACGGTAAATCTTTTAAATTGTCCCGCAATTTTTTGATGGATGCTTCCATCCCTTCAATAGCCTGATCAAAACTGGTTTTCAAGGCATCCCCATAACTCGTTCCAATCGCTTGGAACAAATCGGTTTTTCCTTCCAGGTCTTTGATCCGTCGGTTGATGGCCCTGTTCATCCCACTTAACCCTGACGAAAAGCCTTCTTTCATTGCCTCGCCGTATTTCCGTCCAATTTCCTGAAATTTTCCTGTTTTGTTTTCCAGTGCTGTGATCAGTTTGTTGATGATCCTAACAATCTTGGTTTGAACGTTGGCTGCTTTAAACCCTGCAACAATGCTTTCCCCGTAATTTTTTCCGATCTCGTGATACGCCGGCGTTTTCTCACTCAACGTATTAATCAGTCCATCAAAGGCTTGTGTGAGACTGTTTAAGCTATCCGCAGTTGTCTTAGTGTCATTCGCGAAGGTTTTTAACTCTTCTAAGATGGTTTTCAGCGTCGAAATACCACCGAATATTCCCTCAGTGTTCAACGGCACAGAACCAAACATGTTTAATTTATCCCGAAGGTTTAGCATCTCTTCGACAACAGCACTCATTTTCACCCATTTTTTGCCTTTCAGCATCTTTTCATACGACTCGGCAATCTTGGGATCGGATAGTTCACGGATTGCATCTTTAATGAGTTCGATATTGGTTTTAGCTGCTTCATAACTAATCTCAACACCTAGTTCATTCAGCTTGTTTGCAATTTCAACCAAATAACCCATGGTCTTGGTTATTGAGGCAAAGGGTTTCGATCCTTCGCCTTTACCCATACCGTAATTTGCAAAAATCTCTTTCATGTCTAGACTTTTAATCACATCTTTGATGAGCTCGATATTGGTTTTGGCGGCAGTAATATCAATTTGAATTGAAAGCTCATTTAGTTTCCCTGCAATGAAAACAAGATGACTCAGTGTCTTAACGATTGACCTGAATGGTCCTGACCCTTCACCTTTTGCCATACCATATTTTTTAAATAGCTCCTTGGTGTCCAAAGATTGAATAACTTCTTTGATTAATTCGATATTCGCTTTAGCTGCTCCTATTTCAATATGGCTGGATAATTCATTCAGCTTTTGCGCCATCGTGACTAGATGGCCGATTGTCTTAACCATTGAAGCGAAAGGTTTAGAACCTTCATTTTTCCCCATACCATAATGTTCAAATAATTGTTGATTATTCAAAGAACCGATCACTTCTTTAAGTAATTCAATATTCGCTCTTACAGGTCCAATATCGATATTGCCGGAAAGTTCGTTCAATTTGTTGGCGATCTCAACAAGGTATCCGATCGTTTTAACCATTGATGCAAAGCGTTTAGATCCCTTATTTTTCCCCATATCGTAGTCTTTGAATAAGTCTTTATTTCCAAGGCTTTTTATGATTTCTTTAAGCAATCCAATATTCGTCCGTATCGGTTCAATGTCAATCGTTCCATTGAGCTTAGTTATGTGATCAACCATTTGTACTAACGAAGCAACAACCTTTTCTATGGATTCAAATTTTCCGGGTGATTCTATTGTGTTTAATTTTTTTGAAAAATCATCCTCTCCCAAGAGTTTTAGTGCATCTATAACGCCCTCAACTTTTGAGGTTACTTCTTTTGAATCAATCTTGATTTTCTCTATCGACTCTAAGTCCGCTGCAATTGAAGCCAGTGAGGCAATCGTTTTTTTTTATTGAGCCCATCTCTTTATCATCTAAGAAAGACTTCGCCCAATCTTTCGCTTTCTCCCAGGCGCTTTTATCATCCTGCAAAGAAACCATTACTTTCTGAACCCCTTGAATCCTTTTCAAGGATTCAGTGGCATCCACTGCTGGAAATTTTAATAGTTCCGTTCCTAGCGTCCCCATATCTCTTAGAATACCGGAGACAGTTGAAACATTAACTCCTTTAAACTTGTTTTTAACTGCTTTTACTGGACCGCCCAAATCAGCGTGCGACATGTATTGGATGACATCCACGATTGAAGCTAGTTTTCGTTTGACTGAGCCCATATCATTTGGTACTTTATCATCCAGTTGCTTGATCGCTTCGGCAGCGACCACGATTTCTTTGGAGACGATTTTGGTGATCAAAGCACCTAACCCAATCAATGGTCCAAACACTAACGCGGTGCCGCCCAGGGCAATATCTAATGCCGTGATCGCACCGATTGCAATTGACAAACTTCCGATTTTTTTTGCGATCGTTTTCATGTCGCTAGGAACCTTTTCATCCAATTGCTTAATGGCTTCGGCCGCTAGCATGATCTCAAATGAGACGGCTGCCACAGCAATCATTCCTGGGATGATCGCAGCCGCACCTAGCGTTGCAATCGTACCAACAACACCCACTAATAACAGCATGGCACCAATCGCCGTGGCGAGTGTGCCGATTTTTTTCACCACACCGATAAAATCAGCGGAAATCTTTTCACCCAACTGACGAATGGCTTCTGCGCCTAACATAATTTCCAAAGACACCACCGCAACGGTTGCGAGTCCTTTAATCAAGACTTCCTTCGGAAGTTTCCCAGCAATCGTAGCTAACCCACCAATGGCGCCAATCCCTAGACTCATGGCACCGATCTTGCGTGCCAGTCCTAAAAAGTTGTCCGGAATCTTTTCTTCTACTTGTTTCATTGCCTCTGCCGCTTCTTCTACGACTTTAATGGCGCCATAGATCAGCGCAAGATTTTTCGCACCGTTTGCAAGGCTAGAAGCCGTTCCTTTTAGGTTGTTCAACAAATCCACTTTAGGGGATACTTTCGATCCACTCTCTTTAAGGAAAGGCAACTGAACACCTTTAAATTTATTGAGTTTTTCTAAGATTGAAAAGCCGCCACCTAACAACTTGAAGGCCCCACCGGCAAATTTTAATCCGTGCCCTAACAAGAACAATTGAAACGGCAATTTCCCTAACCCCTTAGAGATATCACCTTTACCAAACAATTTAGCGATTGGTTTGACAAATGTATTAAACAAGGCCATGCCGACATTTTTCACTTCGGTGAAACCTTCTTTCATGCCATCAAGGAACCCTTTCCAGTTGAAGGCTTTAAGTTTTTCGACAAATGATTCCACCAGTTGGACGCCTTTCTCAATAAAGGGTTTGGTTTTGTCCATATTCTTATTGATATTGTCAAAAGTGCTATTGATTATCCCTTTGAAATTATCGATATGTTGCGGAATGTTCTTTCCGGTTACTTCTTTGACGGTTTCACTAAACTTTCCTAAAACATTTGCCATCCCTTTGGTGGTCGAGTTTTTTAAATTTTCAAAGGAGGTAGCAATCCCTTCACTATTGATCTTCGCTAATTCCGCCAATTCGCCTGTACCTGTGCCCAACTCAATCAGTTTGTCTTGAAAGCGATCAAAGCTAATGGTTCCGGCATTCAGCGCATCATACAAATCATTCTTCGCGCTCTCTCCCGTGAACTCGAACGCATTCGCAACTTTTGTCAGTGAAACCGGCATCGTGTCAATTAAGGTACGCCAGGAAACAAGATCTACTTCACCGCGCGAGAGCATTTTTAAATACTGCACCGTTCCGCGTTGGGACTTTTCATAATCCGCTCCACTGGCGAGAAACGCATTGTTTAAGGCGATCGTCGCTTGGGTTCCTTTATTGATATCGCCTGTCGTCGAAACCATTTGTTGGTTGGCGGATACAATTGAATCTAGCGTTGTCGGTAAGCCATCAATCCCATCACCTAAAGCTTTAATCGAATCTTCGGATTGTTTGGCTTCAAAGCCTAACGATTGCATCACTTTCGGGTATTTCTCCATCGTGTCAAATCGGGAAACCGCGCCACCGACAGAGTTTTTCAGTTGGTTTACGCCTGCATCCACTACTTTGACCGCCGCACCAATACCTAGGACTTTTCCCGCCATCGAGTTTAGCGGATTCAAAGACAGCAGTTTGTCTCCTGCACCTTGCAACTCGCTGCCCATGCCGCTCAGGGCAGACGAGACACTTACACTGGCTTTTGTCGTATTCACTTCGTGAATCTTCTCGGTCAAGCGCCCCATCTGTTCTTCGGCTTTGACGGCATCTTCTGCATCAACTTGTAAGATCGCTTTGCGCTTATTCAACTGATCCATTTCTTTGGTCAGGTTCTTCGCATCCCGATCGGCACCTTTTAGTTTTTCGGTGGATACTTGCAAGACCGCTTTGCGTGCCCGCAATTTATCCATCTGAGTATTGATCTCAGCGATTTGTTTCTTGCCTTTGGCAACATCCGTTGTATCCGCTTTGATCATGGCTTTTTTCGCCGATAACTCTTTTAATTCAATAGAAATTTTGTTGATCTCTGTCTTGGCATTCTTGAGTTTTTCCGCACGTATCTCGATCTGCGGTTTTTCGGTTTTTAGTTTCTTCAAACGGTCGTCGATTTCTTTTAGTTCTTTTTCGATGTCCTTGGTATTCATGCGCAAGTGTACGCCAACTGTTTCACTCGATGACATCGTCGTCCCCTCCTTCTCCTAAGCCTTCATCCGTGTAAAACTTCACTGCATACGCCTCAGGAGCCGGATGTCCGTCTTTCTTGGGCAGGCTCTGCCACTCTCGGAAGGCTTGATGGCTCTGTTCATTGGCGTAATGGCCATAGGCGACGAGCAACTCTGGGACACCCCAGTGATCTAAAATATCGTTTGGTCGACACTGCAAGATTTTTGCGACAGTATGAGCCATATACAAATAAGGAGAAAGATTCGCAAAATACGTCTCTTTCTCCCGCGTGATCGTGGTGTTATTCTCAATAGATCGCCGGTAAGCTACCCGAAAAAAACATCGGCCTCGTTAAATACCTCTGGGTGGGTATCGATCATGGTAGCTAAGGCTCCAATCACGGAGGCTCCTGTCATGAAGAACTTTAGTTCTTCCCCAACATTCAAGAAGGCTGCGACCAAATTATAGATGCCTTCAATGACCTGGTCACCTGCATAGGCCAAGCGTTTGACCATCTCTTCCCCGCTTAAGGAATCGATCTCACCGTTTTCTTTCAAGTCGTTGAAAAACGGCAACATTTCTGCAATCGCCGCCATGATCTTCAAATCATTTCGCGGATTTAGTGAAATGTCTTCATAAGTCATATCGATGATGTAATACTCGCCGATGATTTTCGCGGCTGCCGGTTTTTCCGCTAACGCGTGTTGCGGGATGCGAAAGCGGATCGAATAATCCGCTTTTTTCACTTCTGTTTTATTGGCATCTCCTAAAACAGAGATCTTCTGATCTTGAATCGACGCGTACGGTGTCGAATCCTCTTCTGTTTTCTTTAACTTTTCGTTGATGTCTACTAATTCAATCGTTGAAATCTTATCTGTTGTCATTATCTAGACCCCCATAGTTTATTCATTTCATAAAATTGACCGTTTCGGTCTTTTTGAATCGAGATCGTAAATTCAAACGAACCTTCTTCATTGGTGATCGTTCCAGGAAATGACGTAATCAACACATTGTTAAAGATGTATTGGACTTGTACGCCATCCGTTTGACAAGCAATAAAGCTCATTCGCACGCGGCGTTCATTGATGTGCTCGGTGCTTCCGATGAATTGTTCCACTCGTGTGCGTTTTGGATAAGACACTACGACATCGGTTCCGATTAACGATTCATGGAACAATAAGACGCCTAAATCATCTTGTGTGTATTGACTTGTCGTCATAACAAAGAACTGCGTACTTTCTAAATCCAACAAGACCGGGGTGCTTACGCGCACCAATTGGGCTTCGGTCACGTGACATTCGTCATCTCGTGCAGCGGTAGTAAAGGCACATTCGTCTTCGTACATATCCGCTACTTTCACATAGCCGTAGCGCACGCCGTCAACGAAGCGCTCTTTGACTTCCTTGCGCCCACTTACCAATTCAAAGCCGTCCTTCATTTCGCCTTTGGCGATCAAAGGGTTCAATAAGTGGTAGTTGGGCGTGGCTTTTTTCCCGACTAAGGTCCGCTCAATTTTGGTGCTGTTTGGGTCATACTTTGCCCCAAAACAGGTCGAAGTGGTCGCATCCACCGTAAACGCTCCCGTGATGTTTTCTAGACAGCCGATCTTCACTACGTCGTTGCCTTCTAAATCCTCAATGCTTTCAAAAATGATCATTGAGGAGTAGCCGACCTTAGCGGTCTGCCCTTCTTTAGGTGTGGAAATCACTTGAATCAAGACACCCTCTTCTGACGCTTGCCAGCCATCCCCGCGTTGCTCCTCAGGCGCTTTACTAAAATCGACAAGCAACAACTTAAATTCCCGATCGGCGGCGTTCGTGATGCGTTTGTACACATCCGCGTTTTTTTGTTCATGGTCTTTGATATCCGAGACAATGACCGTGTGTTCATAACGGCCTTTTCCTTGGATATATAGTCCTAGAATACCTGCGTAGAAATACGTTGCGTCTTCTTTCACCGCAAACGTTGCAGAGATCCCTTTTCCCGCCTCTTTTCTTGAGACATGCAACGTGCCTGTATTGTGACAGCTATCGGGTAAACAGTTAAATTGATCCTTTGGATTATCAAAGGAATCATAATAACTGTGGTCGCCCTCTACCTTAATCCGATCGATCGTTTCCAAGCGCACGCAACTGTCAATGTCTGTCAGGACGGCAAAATCGACTTCCTGTGTGTCTCCGAGTTTTTCCAACCCGATTTTTGCTAAAAATGCTTCATTTTTACAACGAGCCATGTTGTTTCCTCCTTCTTCTGATTAACGATTATTAAGAATGACGCGTTGCGCCAAGCGTTCAAATTTAGAGCTGCCTTTGGTGTTTAATACTGTAATTTTTCGTTGAATAAATGCTTCTTTATTTCCCATTGTTGCGTCCTCCTTGTCGTGTTGATCCGAGACCATTTGCGCTTGCGCGAGCACCTTTTCCACGTCTGCTACGGTCTTGGCTTCGTTGACCTGTTTGACAAACACGGCTTTTTGCTCTTTCAAGTTCAGCGTGTTAATTTTTTTTAATGCGGCTTGCTTGGTATTTTCCAATTCTGTGTCTACCGCATCTTCTTTACCCAGCTGTTTGATGGCTTCTTTTTTTGCCTTTTCTACTTCTTCCATTGGTTTCATCCTCTCTTAAAGCGTTGGACCGCACGTTGAACAAAGGGATCGCCTGCATGGGCGGGGTTCTTCACTTTGGTTGCGAAATGAACCTTTCCGTCTGCCCCTATCCACCGCAATACTTTTGCGCGTTTCGGTACGATAGTGTATGGACCATGTCCATCGTGGTAGGCGCGAGAATAATCCAGCCCACCGATGTTCCGAGGGTCGGCTTTTAATTTCTCGACATTGACACCGATGAAATACTCCCCGGTGCCCTTTTTCTTTTTTTCGATGCTGTCGCGCAGGGCACCGGATTTCACATGGACTTCTTGTTTTAACAGTACCTCGATACGTTTGGCTTTTCTCTCCAGCTCTTTTTCAGCCACCGCTAAGACCATGCTGGTAACACTCATCTAGCCCACCACCTTAAAAATAGGCACTTCTGCACAGGTATGATTTAGTAAATACCCGGCTTCTTCTTGGGTCACCTCATAGGTCTCTCCAGCCACATATTGTCGGATTTCCCCATTGGTCATCACAAAGCGGGTCATGCGTTCCATTGTGTATCCATACGACGTAGCACCACCGCAGGAGCGACAGCCGCTACCTGTTTTTCGTTTGGCACACCCTAAATATTTTACTTTCATATAACTTCCCCCCAAGCGTACACACGGCGTCGCCCACATAGGCTAAGCAACCCCAATTGGCGCTGGTAGCTCTTCGCAATCAAGCGCATTAAATAGCGCTCCACCCGAGCAGTCGTATCCTGCATCCGTTCCAGGGCCTCGGCATCTTCAAAAACAGCACCGCTAGTCCCACCGACTGACGGTTTGGTTTTACACCCTTGACAGCTCTCACAATCGCAATTGTTCTTGTGATAAAACAATTGCAGGATTTCACAAAACAGTTGCAAAAGACACTCGGGCAAACGCTCATAACCTGCGTGATAGAGGACGAGTAGTTTGTAGTCCTTCGGACAATGGCAACAATTCTCGCCACCCATGAATGGGCGAAGATCGACCTTCAATTGACCGGTCACTTCACTGTAGTGATAGTCCTTTGGCTTCACTTGCTCCACGGATTCTTCGACCCCATCCAACGTGACAAAAAAGACCTCAAACGATTGCGGATCGATTGGGAAATAGTAATACGGGAAAAAAGCGAACACCCCTTCACAACTGCAAGGAGCGAACGCTTCTGTCTCGAATACTTCTTCTCGTTGGCTATTCAGAAACGTTTCACAAGGCTTATTCGCCCAGCACGTTTGATTACTAATCACCCAAATCATCTCTTCCAGCAATTTTACGAGATCTTTTCGTTTCAATTTGTCCGGCAAGCAGTCGCAATACGCTTCTAGTTGATCGGCAATTTCTTCATACATCGGCTTAAACCATTGGAACTAAGGTGTCTGGTGCAATCAAGTTGTCTAAGCCGAACAGTACGTCGCCTTGGCAATTCGCTGACAACGGAATTTCTTTGATTACCGCTAATTGGTTTGGATTTGTGTTAAACACCGTACCCAAGTTATAGTAGTAATCGCATTTCCCCGCACAGCCTTTGGCCGGATCATTGGTTGACGTGAAATCGTGGTAAATGTAGGGTTCTGCCGGGATCAGATCTGTTGCCATGTAGGTACCCACAGAATTCGCCTCTAAGATCCACGCTTCTCCGATTCCTTTCGTCACATCCACTGGAATCACTTTATCTGCAATCACTGGTGCGCCATGAAAGGCTAAGGCCTCCCCGTTTCGGGTCCATCCAGCCGGCAATTTATTGTTTTTCCCTTCGACAATCACCGCTTCAATCCCCATCTTCGTTAAGGGGTGGACTGCGATTACATAGTTTCCGCCACCTAATACATTCCAGCGGCATGCCAAACGGTCAAAGGCGCCTAAGATATTTGTACCGAAGAACTTGATCACATCCGCACTTTCTAACACTTCCAATAAGCCGTGGAACGGTTTTAGATGGGTTGTGCCGCCGTTGATTGTACCGTTGATCATATTGTAGGCCGTAAAGAAGGCCATCGAATTTCTTGCCATGCGCACGCGTGCATCTGCCACGGTTTCGCCTGGTTTCAAGAACACGTTTAGCAAATCGTTCGAGCCACCAATGCGGTTTTTATTGATCAAGTCATCCATAATGTTTTCACAGTCTTTTAGACACAACAAACGCAACGGCACCTTTCCACCGCATTTGGCAATTTCTAGCGGTACCCAGCAGCAAGCGCCTGTCGTATCATCTGGCGGTAACGTCCCGACCGTATACGGAAATTCCAAGACCCATTCGCCTGTCGTCGCCTCTTTATGCAATGAACCTAAGCCACGACTTGCGGCTGCGCGCATTTTAGTTGTCATGGGTGTGTTCATCAACCACGTCACCAAGGGGTGCGTGTTTTCCAAATTGCTGGCTAGCGAATTGTTGCTAAAATCGGGTGCATAACCAATATCGCCAATTTTTGACGACAGTTCGATGATCTCCTCCATCGGTTGAGAGAGTGCTTTGATTTGATCGATTGAATAATCCAGTTTCATTGTTTTACCCCTTCCCGAAACCATCGGTCAGCACCGGTTGGTCTTCGTTGTTTTTTGCCGTACTTAGCGCTACATCCAAATTCATGGTTTTCACCACTTCTTCGAAGTGTGCCAAGCCTTTGTCTGTTGCCGTGGCTAATTGTGTGTTTTTGCCTTTCAATTCGGCATTTTCTTTTTCTAGCGCAGTGATCTTTTGTTCCATGGCATTCATGATGCTTAAGGCTTTTTGTTGCTCTTGCCCCATGTTTTTTATCAGGTTTGCCGCTTGATCCAACTGCGCATCGGCGGTTTCTTTGCTTTTTTCGGGTTCCTTGTCCTCTTTTTCTACCGTTGTTTCTTTGGCTTCCTTGGTTTCTGGTTCCTTGTCCTTCGCTGTTTCCGGTTCAGTCTTTTTCTCCGGTTCGTTTGTGACGTCACCATTTTCTGTGACGCTCTCTGCTGGTTCGTTTGCGGCTTCTGTTGCGAGTTTTTCGTACTTCGTAAAGTACTTTTCAAACAAGGATTGCTTTTCTTTTTTTGACATGTTGCCACGCTCCTTTGCGTTTAATTGAATGTTGTTACTGCTGACGTTGCCGGCATCTCCGACAAGTGCGAAATCTTTAATGTCGATCGCTTCGATAATTTGAATTTGATACTCCTCAGAAGAATCGACATCCAAGCGATAAGAAAACTCTGCGCTTACCCCGATGGGGTAGTCGCGATTCTTCAACTCTTGAATAAAAAGGGAATCCTCATAAAGGTTCAATTGCACCTCTAGGCCTTTCCGACCTTCCCCAATATCGACCACCGACAACGCTTCCTTGGTCCATTCACCGACTAAAAACGGAAATGTCGCAAAATCGTGGTGACCGACATTGATACTTCCGACATGCTCTGTGGACAGTTGTTCGTAATAGGCGTCAATTGCCCCTTTTTTGATATAGAGTTGCGGATAGCCTTCCGCGTCCACTACCATGCCTTCATCCAACAATCGAACGGTGCCATTGTCGGACACTTTGGTAGCTAGTTTGATGATTTCATCATTTGTGGACTTAGCCGCTAAGGTGAGTACTTCGTCGTACTCTTTTTTGGCTTGTTCTCGCTGCTTGGTACGCCATAACAACGATTGAATCAGGTTAGGTTTCGTCATCAAGGGTCACCTCCACTACGGGGTAGCTCAGCTTGGTGATTCGGCCGCCACACGATTGACAGCGATTCAACTCATAGGCGATTCCTTTTTGATCGAGCGTTTCTTTCAACGAGTCTGAATACGGTTTGTGCACCCGTGCTGCATACAGCGAGCGCAAGAACCGCTCGTCGCCTTCCAACTCGTACACCTCACCCGGTGTCAGAGTCGTCGACGTATAAAACGCCCCACCGTTGCGGGTAAGGACCACTTGAAACTGTTGAGGACTTTCGACCCCGTCGATCAATTTATAGGTGCCTTTACTCATGGGCGTTCACCTTCTTTTTTGGACGTTTACCGGTCGGTTTTTTCTTATCCACTACTTTTTTTGGTTCATAGGGTGCGTTAGTCTGTGTACCCCTGAGAGCTTGGCGCATCTCTTCCAGATCTTTGTACCACGTTACCTCTGTTGTCATCACGCCCACCTACTCTTTGACAGGCGTTGTTTTTTCGTCGGGTGTCTCGTCTGGCTTTTTATCCAATACTTTAAAGGCGGGGACAAGTACTTTATACGATTCACGCACCGGGCCACGATTGGCGATTTTGTACGTTCCTTCGATTACGGCTGTTCCTGCAGCCAATCCGGTCAAGGTAACTTCGCCTTTACTTATGCCACCGACTTCGATTTCTTCTGTGATGCCTTTATACAGCACCAGTTGTATGCCTTCGATTGCTTCTGCTACAATCTTGGCGCCATCTCCGGTTGGCGTGACAGTGATCATTTGCGGATCCACAGGACGCACAATCGGTTCGATGCAATCCCGTGGGTCGCACGTACGATCTGGAATTTCTTCTGTGGTCGTTGGATGGATGGTATAGCCACATAAACAGCGCCATTCAATCCCTTGTCGCTCACCTTTTCCATCTACATACTGCAACATCGTATTTTCTGTTTGTCCAAGTTCATGCAGTTTGTACTGTTGCACCACTTGTTGGGCTTGATCGCCTTCAAACGTGAGTTTCTCCCCGCTGGTTAGATTCACGCTGACTTTCATGATTCGTTTGGTTCTCATGGTTCTTCCTCCTCTTAGTAAGTGATAATAAATTCCACATAACACCGATCATTTGGGTGCATGATAGCGACGTCTCGTGAAATGTAGTCATATATGAACGCTTCGCCGTTTGCAGTTTGGACGGCTTGTCCAGCAACGAGAAACGGTTCATCAATCGGTACTTCGACCCCATCCATGGCCAGACACCGCTCACAACCGCCTGCGTGTGCGACCCAACGCTTCATAATCGTGGCACCGGGATGCGTGAGTCGAAAGTGTTGAACGACATTTAGTTGTGCCAGTTGTTTGGCATTCGACCATTCAGAGTGTTCAATCCGGTCAAATTCGTTTACGACCATCAAAAAAAGCACCATTCGATCGAATGTGCCGTCGTCTTTCATGCGTTGTTGTTTGTCTATCATGCGTGTGCGCAATCCTAAGACTAGATCAGCCAAGTAGGCCGCATAGTCTTGCCGCATCTCCGCATAGGTCTCCTCTTCTATCGGCAGGTTATTGACTGTTGCAAAGCGCTCCTGTTCTTCGTCAAATACCTGTAATAGATACACGACAATCCGGTGAAGCTGTTCTTGAGTTTCTGCCGTTTGGTTACCAGTTGCAAAGGTATAAAGTAGCTCTGGATGGAGAGTCATCTTGCCACCGCCTAGAATGCGAGCGCATCAGATTCTAGCGCTTTTGCGATTGTTCCCATGGCTTTTGCGATTCTTGCCATGTCTTCATTTTTCAACTTCTTACCAAAATCATTGACAAATTCGCGCTCACTGATCAACTCTTGCCCTGTGACCACTAGATGGCGGGAATTATTGCGCTCCACGACATAAGCCACCACATTCGGTGTATAAATTGCCCCGCTAGCTTGTTCTTGAATGGCACGATAATCAGTGACCACGTAATACTTCACCGTTTTTTCGCCCTTCTCGTTGGTTTCTTCAACGCGTTTGTAGCGATTAATGAAATACATGTCCGGATCGATCGCTAAGCGTTTGGCATTACTAGAGGCATAGGACAACCCGCCAGCAACCGTTCGGCGCTCGCCTAAGTCTTCTTCTTTGCCAAAGGCTAATTCTGCCCGATTGGCTTTTTGCGCATCTTGGAACGTCATGACGTCCATCCCGGCGACGGTGGCAATCGCGGTCACTTCTTCGCTTTGTTCAATAATCTCTTTCATTTTTTCGACGCCTAATTTTTTCATTTACGTTTCCTCCCAAATAAGGTTTTCTTTTTCTTTTTCTTGATCGGCTGACTTTTCTCGGGATCGATTTCTTGTTTCAGTTGTTCCGCAAAGCCGTCGGCTACTTCGTCGTAGCCCGCATCTTTCAAGAGTTTCGCGATTCCGGCAATTTTTACGCGCTGCTCGTTTTCATCGATCTTTTGTTTCAATTCGTACTTGTTGAAATAAATCTTTTCAAAGCCTAGATGCGCCGCCAACATCTTTGACAACTGGGTGGCATACTTTTCACGGATCGGAATGATCGTGTTTAGCATGGCATTATCGATCACTTTTTCCATCGAGACGTTACCGTTCATCTTTCCGATGCTTAGTAAAACCGGATTGATGGCAAAGAGCTGTGCTACGATTTCTTCTGCGTTGTCTAATAGCGGCATCAAGTCCGTCGCTTTGGTGACCCGCGGCAGATGCGTAATGTCCTTATCGAAAATATTTGACACGGTGATCACTTGCGATTCGGTAGACTCTTTGATCTGTTTGGCTAAGCCAGTTGCCTCGGCACGAATTTGTTTTGACCGGCTTTCTTGTGCGGTTGAGGATTGATTCATGACCTCAGACGCACCGGTCGCCCCTTCGGGGATATCCCCAGTATGATCATTCACGCGTAAGACCAATCGACCCGGACCGTCATATTCAATGTCGTAATTCAGCCGTTCATAGATGCGCTTGATCAATTCTAAGCGTTGGCGATCATAAGACAATGGGCTGTCTGCAGCTTCCTGTGTGGGATTTTCCCGCACACTGACAAAGGTCTCTTTGGATAGGATCATCAGTTTCTTTTCCTTATCCACAATCACGCCGGTTTTCTCATAAGCGGCACGATCAAAGTTGATTTCCTTGCGATCCACTTCGTAGATCTTTTCTTTGCCGAAAGACAAGAGATAGCCAATCGTATTTTTAAAGCCGTAATAGTCCTCATTGTCTTCAGTGATGGCGTTGAAATAGCGGCTATTTACCGTCAGCAATCCGTCTTCTTCGCTTAAGAAGCGCAAGCCGCATTTGCCATAAATCATGGCTTCTTCAATGGCGTTTTCTAAGACGCTGTAATTGGTCACGCCTCGGATGTTGTAGCCGTATAGCCACGCATCTAAGCGCTCGTCTTGTTCGTCGTTGCCGGTCGTCATGCCATTGGAAAAGATATGATTGACGGTTTGTTTGACCGCATAGCGCACGGTTGGCAAATTGCGATACAACCAATCGATCGCATCTTCTTCGCAGCGAAATTCTTTTGGCGCAAAGGAACCGGCACAAGCGGCATTGCACCGCAGCATGTCTTGAATAATGGGAATGTTGGCATCCTTTTTGGTTTCGTTCATCGTTTCACCGCCTTTCAGGGCAACAAAAAAAGCCCTAGGATTTAGGACTTTTTCATCTTTTATTTGATTAAAGTGTTGATATTATAAACGATATCGTTTATAATATAAATATAAGGAGGTGAGGATATGAGTAGACATAAGAAAAAACAATCTAAAGACACTACAGAGAAAATCTTGCTAGCAACAGCCATTGCTAGTTTGATAAACACTCTACTAGAAATCTTGAGATTGTTTTTAAACCGTTAAGGGATTGGAGCGATACGCTCCTCCCTTTATCTACTCATAGTTTATCATGGATAAAAGAAAAAAACAAAAATACCTGATATTTATTCTTGCGTGTTTGTCTATTTCTATACTGATAAAGCTTCTTACCTTCTTTTTTTAGGAGAGGATCAAAAATGTCCATTAATTTAGATACACTTAAAATTTACAGCGCAACCGAAGCATCAAGAATACTAGGAAAAGATGATGGTTATGTCCGTCAAATGTTATTCAAGTATCCTGATAAGTTTCCAAAAGGATCTTATCGTAAATTTGGGAAAACTATTATCGTCACACAAGATGCTATAAACGCTCTATCCCAAAAGAAAACCGATCATTAAATTGGTCGGTTTTTGTTATATTATTTCCTAGTTTACATAATCACGCTTAGCTCAAGCTGTAGGGTTGTAGCGGTCTGTAGCACCCGACATTGTGAATTTTAATTGGTCTAGGTGAACGACCACCCTTTCATGGGATTTATACCGAATTGACTTTGTGAAATGCGCTTCTGCATTTCTTCAATTTTCGTTATTTAATCGCCCTGATACAACAACACTTTTTGTTCTAATCGGTGCAGTAACACGGCATGAACCGACAATAAGGTGGCATCCAACTCGTCGGGCGATTTCCCAATCTTTTTCTTGATGTCATCCTTTGGGATGATTGCAGTTTTCGGTTTGACGTCTCCTGACTTATGGTAGACTTGTACGGCATTCAGCTGCTCTTTAACAAGTGCGTGCATCTCGCTAGTCATGGACAGCCGTTGGTTTTCGATCAAGTCCGCCAAGTCCAAGTGCATCTCGGCCCGCTTATTCGCACCCTGAACCGCTGCATAGTGCCCGGCTTTTTTCCGGTAGTCGGTGGTGCCTGACCCAAAAGCGATCGGTGTGACAGTGAAGTCCTGCGCTCGTTTGGCTAAGCCTTCCACAATATACACCCCATACCCCACATCCACACAGACGTGCTTCACGTGATAGGTTTGGATGATCTTCACTAACGATTGTACCACTTCTTCTCCGGTTCGCCCATCGACCCAATGCTCTTTTTTAATCGCCACATGATCAAGCACGCGGATTTTTCCTTGTCTGTCTACAGCACTCAAAACCGTTGCTATGCCGTCTTCGCCTTTGTAGGCACTATCGACGCCTAAACAGTACTCTAGCTCCTCAGATAGCTCGCTATCGTCACATGTGACAGGTTCAAACAGTGAGGCTTCGGAATAATCTTCCAACTCACACAGCAAGTAGCGCTTGCAGGTAGACTTGTTTTGAAAAAACTCTGATTCGAGCACTTGCTCTTTGGACTTGACCCGACCTTCTTCATAGGCGGTTCGAATATCCATCCACACGATCAAGGTTCCTTTAGGAATCGTCGTATGGGTCAATTTATCAAAGAATCGCCCAGGATTATGAGGATTCGAAATTTCAAATGAGATATATGGATCGCCGACTTCTTGCGCAAACTCACGGCGCCCCATCTCTGCATAAGCGTCATCACTGATCAGAGACGCTTCATCAACAATGAAATCCCCACCGCGGCCGACCGCTTGATTAGATTTAAGCGGATTATTGAAAGTATCCCCCAAGGACAAGCCTTCGACCGAACCACCGCCTCGAAACGATAGTTTCTTCTTCGAGAGACTGGTTTGCAGGCGTTCCAATTTGTCTGCCGTTTCTAACAGCTTATCGGTAATCTCACGATCTGCGTGCTGGATATGTCCAATCGTTTTATTCATGATGATTTCTGTGGTATTGGTATTTCCGCCGGATACGTACACTTGATGATTTTTATTGGCTAACCACAAGGCAAGTTGACCACACAGCCACGACTTTCCATATTGCGAAGGCGTCACCACAATAAACTTTTGATAACGACCACTCGCGACAGCGCCAAACAGCAACGCTTGGGTGAAATACAACTTCGTACCAAAATAAGCAACGGCTTCGGTTGCCCCAGTAACAGCAAGCTCATTGGCTTCTGCCATCGAGATACTCAACCGCTTGTAATGCTTGGGGATATATCCAACAAGCCATTTCTTCAATTCTTTTTTCGGCACCGCTTGATCGAGAATCTTTACGACTTTTTTCTGTGTATCATTCATCTGGATTCATCTCCGCAAAAAACTCTTCGGCCAGTTGCTTTTTGTCTTTGACGCTTAACTCTACGTCACTCGTCACTTCTAACTTGTTTGCATGAACCAAGCCAGATACCCACGCCGCCGCTTTGGCATCTCCTTTAGCCGCTTTTTGTACCATCGAGAGGGTGATCGCCATTTCGTGCGTTTGGTCAAAGCCCATCCCTTCAAGGGTTTGTTTCATCTTCTTGTCAGAAATATCTGCCTTTAACACGAGGTCTAGGGCTTTCTTGAAATTGGCTTTTTCCCGTCGGACTTGCCCGCTTTTGATGCCGCCTTTTCGTGCGTTTTCCCTAACTTTATCCGGACTTCGTTCATCATTCGGGATCAAGTTGTCTATACCTTTATTCACCATGGTTGCTCACCTCTTTTTCGGTATTGCCATCTATGTATCGCAATGGTAAAATTCTTTCCAGTTACTTCTTACACTTTTGAGCGTTGCGGAAACAGCGGTCTTCTTTTTATTGCTATGTAAGCGCTGTAGTGCTATACTTTGTATACAAACAACCCTATTATACTTTTTCATTGTCTCCGGCCACTGTTAACCCGGCAGTGGCCTATTTTTGTGTGCAAAAAAGACGCCCCCAAAAGGACGTCTACAAATTTATTCATAGTTTTACTGATAACAGTATATCATGATTTTTCAATACTTAGGGTCACTAAAAGGTAACTTCTTTTGGTCTCTAGATTTCAGTCCTTTGAGTACCGCACTGTGTCTGTTCTTGATGTAACCAGCGTTATAACCCAATTCGCTAGCAACCTCTTTCAGCGTCAAGCCTTCAACATATTTCATACGTAAAATGTGGTGGTTTAATCCTTTGAACCCATAGATCACAGCTTTAAGGTCATGCAAGGTATTCATCTCATGCGCCAATTTCCATTCATACCCTGCTATAATTTCTTCGATTTTTGAAGCCCTAGACTCTTTCACTAACGTGTATCTTCCCAAATCCTCGGAATTACACCAACGA
>Ga0153985_1000112_pt1 | contig 25193 bp, 29 predicted proteins | sample TSGA069MetaG_FD_104715 | JGI IMG/M metagenome (GOLD analysis project Ga0153985, IMG submission 104715) | Attine ant fungus gardens microbial communities from Georgia, USA - TSGA069 MetaG | ecosystem: Host-associated > Fungi > Mycelium > Unclassified | place: USA: Georgia, Alexander Wildlife...
AACTGGGGTAGCTGGATTCGAACCAACGCATGAGGGAGTCAAAGTCCCTTGCCTTACCGCTTGGCTATACCCCAATGGTGGAGGAGAGTGGATTCGAACCACTGAACCCTAAGGAACGGATTTACAGTCCGTCGCGTTTAGCCACTTCGCTACTCCTCCATCTAGGTTTTTTTATTATTTAAAAACCCGACTCAGTTATAATACCTAATCTTTAAAAAAAATGCAAGTACTTTTTCAAAAATTATTCATGTAAATTCCAGTTACGAATTAACGCTTCGATACCGTCATCTAAAGTCTTGTAATTTCCTAATAAATGCCCATCATTATAGGCTTGAAAATTTTTATTTGCAGAAATAATCTCACCAATAGTTTTTTTACCGATCACTAATTGAGTGATGGTTTGTTTTTTCCCATCAACCAAACGCTCTTCTTCTTTAATTTGAACTTGGATATCTTTGTTCTTTTTAGACATATACTTCCCTCCATCTTGAATAGTTTATCATACAACAAAAGAAAAGGACAACTGATCACTCAGTCATCCTAGAGGTTAAGGTTGCGTGATCGCTGCCCTCAATACTTCATAACCATTATCTGTCAAAAGCTGCTTAATCTCTTCAGTTTCTTTGCTTGCTAACTGAATCTCTACGATCGTAGCATTTGTTTGATGATCGACAATAACGGTTAAAATGCTAAAATCATGGTCAGCTAAAATTTTAGTTACTCTAGCCAACACACCTTTCTTATCTTCCAAAATTTTCAATTGAACACGCGTACCGCCTTCATAATACCCTGTCAGTTTTAAGAAAGCATCGAAGATATCGTTGTTCGTGATGATCCCCACTAATTTATCTCCGTCTAAAACGGGCAGTACGTTAATTTTATTTTGACGCATTAAATAAATGCCGTCTTCCAGTTCTGCATCAGGAGTAATTGTTTTGACATCTTTTATCATCACATCAGAAACAACGGTCTTATTCAATAAATAGTTAACTTCATGAACACTCAAACTTGTCGCTTTTGAAGGTAGTGCCTCTTGGATCGTTCCTTCAGTAATTAACCCAACCAATTGGTCATTATTAATAACTGGTAGGCGGTGAATATCATATTTTTTCATCAAATCAACCGCATCAAATATTTTTGTATTTGGTGTGACTGTCACTAATTTTTCTGTCATAAAATCTTTTACACTCATGTTTTATCCTCCTAGATAAGCTTTCTTCACTTCTTCACTCTCTAGTAATTCTTGACCTGTTCCCGACAAGACTACTTTACCTGTTTCCAATACATAGCCGCGGTCAGCGATCGATAAAGCCATCTTCGCATTTTGCTCGATCAATAAAACGGTAGTTCCCTGTTTTTGAATCTCTTGGATAATGTTAAAAATTTCTTGAATAAAAATCGGCGCTAATCCCATTGAAGGTTCGTCTAGCAGCAATAAACGCGGTTTAGACATCAACGCCCGCCCCGTCGCTAACATCTGCTGCTCCCCGCCAGATAGCGTTGAAGCATCTTGATTCAAACGTTCTTTCAAAATCGGAAATTTTTCATAAACATGTTCATAATCTTTTTGCATATCGCCATCTTTTCGCAAGTATGCACCCATCTCTAAGTTTTCCAAAACAGTCAACCCACGAAAGACGTGCCGACCTTCTGGCACTTGTGAAATTCCTTGAGCAACGATTCTTCTTGGAGCCTTCTTTTGAATAGGTGTGCCCTCAAAAGTGATCGTCCCTTTAGACGGTTGATTTAAACCAGAGATCGTCCGCAAAATCGTCGTTTTCCCGGCACCATTTGCTCCGATCAGAGAAACAATCTCCCCTTGATTCACCTCAAAACTGACATCCCGCACAGCCTGAATCATACCGTAATGAACCGAAAGATTTTCAATTTTCAACATTATAGCTCACCTCCAAGATAAGCTTTGATAACTTCTGGATTATTCTTGATTTCTTCTGGAACACCTTCTGCTAAAATACGACCATATTCCAAAACGTAAATTCGTTCACACACATCCATAACTAAACTCATATCGTGCTCAATCAACAAAATCGTGATCTGAAACTCTTCTTGGATTTTTCGAATTAACAAAGTCAAAGCTGCCGTTTCTTGCGGATTCATTCCTGCAGCCGGTTCATCTAAGAAAAGGATCTTAGGTTTAGTAGCTAACGCCCGTACAATCTCTAAGCGTCGTTGTTCACCATAAGGCAAATTACGCGCCAAATTTTCTGCTTTGTCCTGCAAATCAAAAATCGTCAATAATCTCAAAGCTTCTTCTTTTAATTTATCTTCTTTATCATAAAAGGCCGGCAAACGTAAAACACTAGAGAAGAAACCCTCTTTATTTTTACTGTTCATAGCAATCAATACGTTATCCAAAACAGTTAATTCTTTAAATAGACGAATATTTTGAAACGTCCGACTCAAGCCAAGATCAGCAATTGTATACGGCTTTTGACCATTCAAGCGATGGCTCTTACCCTCTACCTCCAGTAAAACATCGCCTTCGCTCGGTTCATAAACACCCGTAATTAAATTGAACAACGTTGTTTTCCCAGCACCATTCGGACCAATCAAGCCGACTAATTGATTTTCTTCTAATGCGATATTGACATTGGAGACCGCCGCCAAACCGCCAAAGTTTTTAGTTAAATCTTTAATTTCCAACAGAGGCATTCTGGTCATCTCCCTTTTTAAACTTATTTAAAATTTTCTTCACCGACAATTCCTTCGTACCTAATAAACCACCTGGTTTGAAGATCATCAAGATAATCAAAGCGAACGCATAGATGATCATCCGTAATGTTCCAAAATCCTGCAAATACATATTGATGATCCCTAAAAGAATTGCTGCAATAAATGTCCCCGTCACACTACCGATACCACCCAATACAACTAAAATCAAAATATCAACTGATTTGGTAAAGGCAAAATCTTTAGGTGCAATTGATTGTAAATAACCTGCGTATAATGAGCCTGCGATACTAGCGGTCATCGCGCCAAAAGTAAAAGCCATTACTTTGTATTTAGTGGTATTTACACCCATTGCTTCAGCTGCGATTTCATCTTCACGAATCGCCATTGTTGCGCGTCCAGCACCTGAGCGAATATAATTAACGATTAATAATGTAGTAATCGCCATAAAACCATAGACCATTTGCCAATCAACAAAAGGCTCTATTCCAAATAGACCTGAGGGGCCATTCGTAATTTCTTTAAAGTTGATCAGTAAAATACGAATAATTTCTGCTACACCTAACGTTGCTATTGCTAAATAATCTCCGCTTAAACGCAAAGTTGGAATTCCAACCGCTACGGCAACAACACCAGCTAAAATAACGCCAACCGCCATACCTAAGAAAAATCCACCATAAGTCGGCATATTCATTGAAATCAATGCTGCAGCATAAGCTCCTATTGCCATGAAACCCGCGTGTCCCAAAGAGAACTGACCAGAAAAGCCTATAATCAAATTTAGACCCACCGCCAAAATCACATTGATACCGATTTGAACTAAAATATTATCTAAGAACAAGTTGACCATCCCAGCAGAATAGGATACGTATAAAACCACGTAACCAATTACGATTAAAGCTAGCCAAATCAAATTGTATTTCAAATTCTTTTTCATTTGACCCACCTACACTTTCTCTTTTACATGTTTGCCTAAAATACCGGCCGGTCGAACTAATAAAATCAAAATCAATACAGCGTAAACCACTGCATCTTTAAAATCAGAAAAACCTAATGCAGTAGTCAATGTTTCAATTAAACCGATAACAAATCCGCCAATCGCGGCACCAGGAATAATTCCGATTCCGCCTAGAACAGCCGCAATAAATGATTTCAATCCTGGAATATACCCCATCATTGGATCAATCGAGTTATAGTACAACCCGATCATCATTCCACCTGCTGCGGCCAGTGCAGACCCTAAAGCAAAGGTAAAAGAAATTGTACGATTCACATCAATCCCCATCAACTGAGCAGCATCCGTATCCACACTTACTGCACGCATCGCTTTTCCCATCTTCGTTTTTTGGACGATCAGATTCAAAGCAATCATCAAGAATAATGACAGACCTAAAATCAACAACTGGATATTTGATACACTCAAGAAGCCGATCTTGTAGACTTGCAGCTTAATAGCCTGAGGGAATGGTCGTGTTGTCGAACTGAAGAAATAGATCATTGTATTTTGTAACAGGTATGAAACCCCGATCGCCGTAATCAACGCAGCGATTCTCGTTGAATTTCTTAATGGTCGATAAGCTAAAAACTCAATCACTACTCCTAGAATTGCACTACCCGCCATCGACAAGACTAACGCCGGAAAGAATCCCATGTTGAACTGATTGATCAAAAAATACCCTATGAACGAACCAATCATATAAATTTCGCCGTGGGCAAAGTTGATTAATTTAATAATTCCATAAACCATAGTATATCCCAGCGCCATTAGCGCATAGACACTACCTAGGAAAAGCCCATTGACAATTTGCTGAATAAATATTTCCATCTTTATCACATCACTTTTCAAAAAAATAGAGTGGTCGATCATTTTTGCGACCTTGATTCTTAAAAGGGAGTGTACCAAAGTTCATTGGCACACCCCCCTTGCCTGCTTTTACCGAATAATTATGGATTAACGGTTTCAGCAGAAGTTTCTTTCCCATCTGTTAGACCAAGAACAACCGCTGGTTTTACAGGATTATGTTCTTTGTCCATTGAAATCTTACCGGTAACCCCTTCAAAGTCTTTCAAATTCGCTAGACCTTTATCAATTGCTTCCGGCGTTGCTTTTCCTTCATCCTCAATTGCTTGTTTAATCATATAAACCGAATCATAAGCTAAAGCGTTGAATGAAGATGGTTGTTTGCTATATTTCTTCTCAAAAGCTTTTACAAACGGTTCAACTTTATCTGTTGCTGGAGCTTTTGTTGAGAAGTGCCCAGTATAGTAAACATTTTTTACATTGCTTGCGCCTGCTGTTTCAACTAACTTTTCATCACCAAAGCCGTCAGCACCGATGATTGGCTGCTCGATACCCATTTCACGTGCTTGCTTGATGATCAAGCCAGCTTCTGTGTAGTAGCCCGGAATGTAGATAACATTAAAGTCTTTATCTTTGATTTTGGTTAACATCGCTTGGAAATCTTTGTCACCTGCGGTAAAATTCTCCTCGGCTACGATTTTCCCTTTATAAGTATCCTTAAATGCTTTCTTCAAGCCATTCGCGTAATCACTTGAATTATCGCCTAAAATCACGGCTTTGTCCGCTTTTAAGTTTTCATCGGCATATTTAGCCAAAACAATTCCTTGGAAACTATCTTGGAAACAAGAACGATAAATATAATCTTGAACCTTACCCTTTTGTACAGTAATGGCATCATCCGTCCCAGATGGTGTTACTGCTGGAACCTTAGCCTTAGTTAGATTCGGTAATGTTGCTTTTGTCGCCCCTGAAGTTGCTGGTCCAATAATTGCTACTACTCCATCTTTTGTTGTTAAATTTGCTGCAACAGATGCAGCTTCATTATTATCTGACTTATTATCTTTTGAGATGTATTCGATTTTCTTTCCGTCAATTCCGCCATCTTTATTAATTTCTTCAACAGCTAATTTGACACCTTCATTTTCAGCTTCGCCATATGCAGCTACAGCGCCAGATAATTCGAAGTTCCCACCGATTTTAATCGTCTTAGCATCTTCTCCACTGCTGCTATCGTTAGCTTTAGGCGAACCACATGCGCCAAACAAAAACAACCCTGCTGCTAGAGCAGCTACTGTTCTTTTCTTCATCCTGTTTCCCCCTAATAAAATAATGATAAATCGTTAAGATAATAAAGAATATATAGGAAAAAACTCTCACTGTCAATTAAATTTTCTGAATATTTTAATAATTCGGCAATACTCAAACAATTTATAGCGCTTACACAATTGATTCGAAATTATCAGATAACTAAAAAAAAATCTCTCTGACTTACAAACAGTCAAAGAGATTCATTTAAAATAACTTAATATTAAAGTGTTGATCGCTTGTTATAGCTGCTTCCGAATGGCTTCTAAAAAAATAGTAAGTGAGGATTCTACTCTTTTTCAATCCTATAAGTTGATACAGTCGTAAACAGACATAGAAAATACCACTATTCTTTACAATAACTTCTCTACTATTTTTACCCGCAATCATCGAACAATCTTTATATAGAAATTTTCTGTTAACAATACCTATTAAATCGCTTCATATTACGAATTCTTTTTTAGATTTTGATAATTAGGCTCTTCTCTATCGATTAAATTTTTTTTCAACGAAAATTTTACTGGTACATAATCTAAACCAGCCTTAGCAAAAGGATGGCATCTTAAAATTCGCGAAACGCCCATCAAAAAGCCTTTAAACGCTCCATGAATCTGAATAGCTTTGATCATATAACTAGAACATGATGGATAATAACGACAAGAAGGTTGTGTTAACGGCGAGATAAAACGTTGATATCCCCGTACTAAAAAAATTAAACCATTACCCATAAAACTCATTCTCTCACCTCAAACTAGTTCCTATAGTATCTCAAATTTTATGATAGCATAAAAATCTATACACCTATTTCTATTAACGCTATTACGTTTTTAATACACTTAGTATTCAATCAATTAAATAATACTTTTTACTATTGTAGTTTCTATTTTCAAAAACTGCAAAAAAAGAGATTGAACCAAAGAAATGGAACAATCCCTTTATCAATAATCTACACAATTTTCATTATACGTATCAATGAACAAAATCTAAAATATGGCGCCAAACATCTGGCAATAGCACTTTAAATGGATTTCCGCCGCCCATCACTCCATAACCAATCATGCTGCCGATGACAAATAATAAAACACCCGCAAGTAAAATGGCTACAATTCGAATCAAGCTGCGTAATACATGTTCACCTGAACTCATATATCCACTCCTTAAGCTAATACAGTTGCTAAGTCAGCTGCTCGCTTACTTTCATTGTCTACACGCTCCACATCAGCACCCAATAGTTGCAATTTTTTGTGGAATTGATAGTATCCACGATCTAAATATTTTAAATTACGAACGCGTGTAATACCATTTGCTCTTAGACCAGCTAAAACTAATGCCGCAGCTGCGCGTAAATCAGTCGCGTACACTTCCGCACCTTGCAACTCAGAAGCACCTTTAATCAAAGCAACATTATTGTCGATTTTTACTTGTGCATTCATTCTACGCATTTCTTCTAAATGTTGGAAACGATTTTCAAAAACCGTTTCCGTCGTTGTGCTGACACCATCAGCCACTAATTGAATAGCCGTCATTTGCGCTTGCATATCTGTTGGGAACCCTGGATGAGGCATCGTTTTAATATCAGTCGCTTTTAAAGACTTAGGACCAATTACACGCAAACCGTCATTTTCTTCACTAATCTTAACGCCCATTTCAATCAATTTAGAAATCAGCGGACGATTGTGTTCAGGAATCGCACCGTCAATCAAAACATTACCTTCTGTCATTGCAGCAGCAACCATGAAAGTTCCGGCTTCGATACGATCTTGAACGATTGGATGAGACACAGCATGAAGATGGTCTACGCCTTCAATACGCATCGTTTCTGTTCCCGCACCATGAATGCTAGCACCCATTTTATTCAAGAAGTTCGCTAAATCAACAATTTCAGGTTCACGCGCAACATTTTCGATCACAGTTGTACCTTTAGCTTTTACAGCAGCCATCATGATATTTTGCGTTGCGCCGACACTTGGAAAGTCTAAATAAATAGTATCCCCAACCAATTCGTCAGCGATTGCTTCGATGTATCCATTTTTTTGAATAATTTTAGCACCTAGAGCTTGAAACCCTTTTAAATGTAGATCGATTGGCCGTTTACCAATTGCACATCCTCCCGGCATTGCAACTTTTGCATGCCCATTGCGAGCCAATAACGGACCCATCACAACGATTGATGCGCGCATTTTACTTACATATTCATAAGGTGCTTCCACATTTAATTGGCGTGTAGCATCCACTGTAATTTCTTTCGTCTCTTCATTGAACTCAACATCTGTATTTAAATAACGAATCACTTGATTCATGGTAAAGACATCCGATAAAATTGGAACGTTACTCAGTGTTGATGTTCCTTCTTCAGCCAATAAAGTTGCAGCTAAAATAGGTAGCACAGCATTCTTTGCTCCCTCAATATGTACTGTTCCTTTTAATTGTTTACCACCACGAACGATGATCTCTTCCATTGTATTCCCTCCAAAAAAGCTAATCGATTTCCTCGTATATGTATCTTAATTAAATGTCAAAAATATATTTTTACACAAAAGAATGATTTCTAAAAAGAATGTACTGCAAGTAAAACCTAAAGCAATAGCTATCATCAAAATCACAAGACGAACCTGTGTTTCTTTAAATGCCTTAAAAAGATTTTCTATGCGCAATGATCTTAAAGACCAGAAAGCTAAATAGATGAAGGAAAAATGCGAGACGATTCTCACGATTGCATCAATTCCATATACCTGCATAATTTGTATCCTTTCAAAAAAAATCAACAGTTGGATTATATCACAGTTTCTGATAAAGAAGAATACTTTGCATACTCAAAGGACTGTTCAGAAACTTTTAAAAAACTTAACGTTCACTTTTCATTCTCCATTAGTAAAAAAAATAATTATTTATTCTTAAAAAGTTCTTTAAAAAATTTTGGGCGTATTCTTTTGTCAAAATAGCTTAAAAAAATCCGTTTTAGGTATAAGCATCCTTAATTTATTGATCCTTTTTTTTCTTTTAAAAACAAATAAAAAAGAGTCATACCAAAAACTAGTTGGCATGACTCTTCAAACTATTATCGATGTTTTGATACTTTTATCCGATTCATCGCACGGTGCAATGCCACCTCAGCACGACTTAATTGGTCGGTGTCTTCTTTTTCCCGCGCTTCTTGAATTCGCGCTTCCGCACGTTGTTTAGCTCTTTCCGCACGAGAGACATCGATATCACGTTCACGTTCAGCTGTATCGGCTATAATCGTCAACACATTATCTCGAACTTCCATGATCCCACCATTGACTGCGATCCAGTCAACATGCGTATCAGCATCCGTTCGGCGAACACGAACCTCATCGATGGCAAGAGGCGCAATGATCGGTGCATGGTTAGGTAAAATCCCAATTTCACCAGCAACTGTTTTTGCAACTACAATGGTTGCATTGTGATCATAAACGTTGCCATCTGGAGTAACAACGTTCACTTGCAGAACTTTGTTTTTTTCTTGTTCCATCGGGCACCTCTTTCTAGTAGCCTAAAGTTTTCGCTTTTTCGATGACATCTTCGATCGTACCTACACTGCGAAAGGCATCTTCAGGGAGATCGTCATATTTTCCTTCAAGAATCTCCTTAAAACCTTCAACAGTTTTTTCAACGGGTACGTATGAACCTGGCTGACCAGTAAATTGTTCCGCCACATTAAAGTTTTGTGACAAGAAAAATTGAATCCGACGAGCACGAGATACGATCACTTTTTCTTGATCAGATAATTCGTCCATCCCTAAAATAGCGATAATATCTTGTAATTCACGATAGCGTTGTAAAACTCGTTGAACTTCTGTCGCTACACGATAATGTTCTTCTCCAACAATTTCAGGTGCTAACGCACTTGAAGATGAAGCCAATGGGTCAACGGCTGGATAAATCCCTTGTTCCGTCAATTTACGTTCCAAGTTCGTTGTTGCATCTAAATGGGCGAAAGCTGTCGCTGGCGCCGGGTCAGAATAGTCATCGGCTGGTACGTAAATGGCTTGGATCGAAGTGATTGAACCTTTTTTGGTTGAAGTAATTCGTTCTTGTAATTGCCCCATCTCAGTTGCCAAAGTTGGTTGGTAACCAACAGCTGATGGCATCCGTCCTAGTAAGGCAGAAACTTCTGATCCGGCTTGAGTAAAGCGGAAGATGTTGTCGATAAACAACAGCACATCTTGCCCTTCTTCATCACGGAAGTATTCAGCTAATGTCAAACCGGTCAAAGCAACCCGCATCCGGGCACCAGGCGGCTCATTCATTTGTCCGAACACCATGGCTGTTTTCTCAATAACGCCAGAGTCTTTCATTTCATAATAAAGGTCGTTCCCTTCACGAGTACGTTCGCCAACACCGGTAAACACGGAAATACCACCGTGTTCCTGTGCAATATTATGAATCAATTCTTGGATCAAAACGGTTTTACCAACACCGGCACCACCGAAAAGTCCGACTTTCCCACCTTTTAAGTAAGGAGCCAGTAAGTCGATAACTTTGATCCCAGTTTCTAAAATTTCATTACTCGTGCTAAGTTCTTCAAAAGTAGGCGCCTTTTTGTGGATACCACTTCTTTCTGAATCTTCTGGAAAAGGTGCTTCTTTATCAATCGTTTCACCTAATACGTTAAACACACGACCTAGAGTGTCTTTACCTACAGGAACGGAGATTGATTTGCCAGTATCAACAACTTCCATCCCGCGCTGCAGACCATCAGTAGCCTCCATAGCGATCGTGCGAATAACACCATCACCAAGTTCTAAAGCAGCTTCAAGCACAACTTTTGTTTTATCTTTTTTATAAACAATCAACGCATTGTTGATGTCTGGTAAGGATTGATCTAAAGAAAATTCCACGTCGACAACGGGACCAATAACTTGAACAATCTTGCCTGAACTCATGTTTTTTCCTCCAATCTCGAAATTATTCTAATGCGGAAGCCCCGCCGACAATTTCAGTAATCTCTTGGGTGATCGCCGCTTGACGGGCCCGGTTGTATGAAATCGTTAAATCACCAATGATGGCACTTGCATTATCTGTTGCTGTCTTCATCGCTGTCATTCCAGCCGCATGTTCTGCCGTTTTGGCATCAACGATCGCTCCGTAAATCAAACTTTCAGCATATTGCGGAAGTAATTGATCAAGAATCGCTTCTTTTGAAGGCTCGAATAGATATTCTTCACGATAGGTTTGCGCCTCACTTGGATCCAAATCAGAAATCGGCAGCATTTTTTCTACTCGAAACTGACTGGATAATGAATTAACGTGATGGTTATAACATACGTACAGTTCATCAAACACTTGGTTTTCATACATGCTAGTCGTCATCGAGACGATTTTTCGTACTTCATCAAAGCTTGGTTGATCCGATAAATTGCGTAATTCATAAGCCAATTTAACGCCGCGAGCTTTAAAAAAGTCCGCTCCGGTTCCACCAATGGCTAGCAAAACATATTCATCAGCAGAATCATGATCATCTTCAAGCATCGTCATAGTCTGTTTTAAAATAGAACTATTGTACCCTCCGACCAAACCGCCATCTGAAGTTATCACGATGTACCCCGTTTTTTTGACTGGACGATTCAACAACATGCTATGATAATTGATGCCGCCTAATTCGCGGCCAGAGTTTGCCAACTCAGTTAATTCACTCGCTGTTAAATGCGTCAACACTTCACGTACTTTTGAAGCGTAAAGTTGAAATTTTGCTGAGTAAGCTTCTGATTTCGTTAATTTGGATGCTGATACCATTTGCATAGCATTGGTGATTTGGCTAGTTTTCTTTGTCGATGCAATCCGTGTTTTGATTTCATTTAAGGATGCCATGATTTATTCTCACCTCGGTTATGCTTTTTCTTGGTTAGCAGATGAAGCATCAAAAATGTCTTTGAATTCTTGGATCGCTCCGTCCAGTTTATCTGTATCTGGCAATTCTTTTGTATCACGAATCGTTGCAAATAAATCAGAATGGTTCGTTTCCAAATACTCAAATAATTGTGCTTCAAAATCCAAAATGCTATTCACTGGAATACTGTCAAGCACACCATGAGTCAAGGCATAAAGAATCACTACTTGTTTTTCAACAGGAAGCGGATCATGCAATTTTTGTTTTAGCACTTCAACCGTTCGGCGCCCGCGATTTAATTTGGCCTGTGTTGCAGCATCTAAATCAGAACCGAATTGCGTGAAGGCTTCTAATTCACGATAGCTGGCAAGATCTAAGCGAAGTGTTCCGGCAACTTTTTTCATTGCCTTGATTTGTGCTGAACCACCAACCCGTGACACAGATAAACCCGCATCAACAGCTGGGCGAATACCAGCGTAGAACAAATCGTTTTCTAAGAAAATTTGGCCATCAGTGATTGAAATCACGTTAGTCGGAATATAAGCAGAAATATCGCCAGCTTGTGTTTCGACGAATGGTAGAGCTGTTAACGAACCCCCGCCTAATTCATCTGAAAGTTTTGCTGCACGTTCTAATAAACGTGAGTGTAAATAGAAGACATCCCCTGGATAAGCTTCACGACCTGGCGGACGACGTAATAGTAATGACAGTTCACGATAAGCAACAGCTTGTTTTGATAAATCATCAAAAACAACTAATACGTGTTTGCCGTTGTACATGAATTCTTCACCCATTGCGGTTCCAGCATACGGCGCGATAAATAATAGCGGTGCAGGTTGAGAAGCACCTGCTGTTACAACGATGGTATAATCCATAGCACCGAATTTCCGAAGTGTTTCCACTTGTGAACGTACTGTAGATTCTTTTTGGCCGATAGCAACATAAATACAAATCATATCTTGACCTTTTTGATTGATGATCGTATCAATTGCGATCGACGTTTTACCAGTTTTGCGGTCGCCAATGACTAATTCACGTTGACCACGACCAATGGGAACAAGTGCATCAATTGCTTTTAAACCTGTTTGCATTGGCTCAGACACTGACTTACGTTGCATAACACCAGGAGCCATTGCCTCTACTGGTCGGGTTTTACTGGTTTCGATTGGGCCCATACCATCAATCGGTTGTCCTAAAGGATTAACGACACGACCAATCATGTTGTCATCGACTGGCACTTCCATGATTTTCCCGGTACGTTTTACTTTATCTCCTTCACGAATGGACTCAAATTCACCTAAAACAATAATACCAACATCATTGCTTTCTAAGTTTTGTGCCATTCCATAAGAGCCGTTGGAAAACTCTAAGAGCTCTCCACTCATTGCATTCTCTAAACCATGGGCACGGGCAATTCCGTCCCCAACATAAGTGACTGTTCCAATTTCCTCAACAGACAACTTATTATCATAATTTTGAATCTGTTCTTTGATTAAAGCACTGATTTCTTCTGCTTTGATGGCCATTCATTTCACCTCTTCTTCTCTACTTTTTACTAAGTGCTGCTCGTAGACCATTTAATTGGCTGGCGAGGCTGCCGTCGATCACTTGATGATCGGCTTCAACAATGACACCGCCGAGAATTGACTCATCAACTATCGGGGTTAGCGTGGCCTTCTGGTAGCCAAAAACATCAGCGACTTTTGCTTCAAGCTCTTGTTTCTTTTCTTGAGAGAGCGGTACAGCCGTGGTGACTGTTCCGTGTGCGATTTTATTTAATGCATCATAACGATGTTCGAATTCTTCAATCATAAAAGGAAGATCATCGCTACGGTTATATTCAAAAACAACTAATAGAAATTTTTTTGCAATGCCGTCAAATCCGCCAGTGAACGCATCCATAATCGCTTTCTTCTCAGCACCTTCTAAACGAACATCAGTCAAAATATTTCCCAGATCAGGAATTTCTTTGCAAATTTCCCGAATCGTCAACAACTCTTGATAAACGTCATCGACCGCTTCATTTTCGATCGCCAATTCAAACAAAGCTTTTCCATAACGTTTACCAACAGTATATTTATCAAGCTTCATGCTCTGTGTTACCTAACTTGTCCATATAGTTGTTGATCAAATCTTGATGAGCATCTTGCGAAAGCTCTTTACTCAAGATTTTTTCTGCGATTTGTAGAGAAAGTGTTGCCACATCATCTTTAACAGAAGTCAATGCATTTTCGCGTTCATCTTTGATTTCCGCTTGCGCACGATCTTTTAGACGAGTAACTTCTTCTTTTGTATCCTTGATGATGTTTTGGCGGCTTAATTCGCCACTTTCCTTCGCATTCTTAATGATATCTGCCGCATCACTACGGGAACTTGCCAACTGAGTTTCTCGTTCTTTCTCCAACTCAGCCGCTTTGATCCGAGATTGTTCGGCAGAATCTAGATCATTGGCGATCTTATCTTCACGTTTTTTCAGGATGTCTTGGACAGCGCCCCACGCGAATTTTTTCAATAATGCCATTAGGATTACAAAAGCTCCCGTAACGGCGATTAAATTGCCAAGTGTTGTATTGACAGCCTCAGCAATAACTAGATTCAGCATACTCGGTCTTCCTTTCTGTTCTTTCTCATTAAAAGAACCGTTATACGGTTCTCCTGCTCATCATTGGGATGAGTCGCAATAAAAAAGTATCAATTATTAACCTTGGAAAACCATCAACATACCTAATACAACACCTAGAATTGGCACAGCTTCGATCAAACCAACACCGATAAACATAGTTGAACGAATTTGTCCTGACATTTCTGGTTGGCGTGCCATTGATTCAATTGCTTTTGAGATTACTTGTCCGTTACCATAACCAGCCCCAATTGCGGCTCCCATGATTGCGATTCCTGCACCGATAAAGTTCATAATAATTTTCCTCCTAAAAGTGTGTTAAATTTTTTAAATTATTCTACCTCGATTTTATGACTGATATAAACCATAGATAGAGTAGTAAAAACAAAAGCTTGGATACTACCGATAAATAGTGAGAATGCGATCCAAATCATTTCAAGCGGGATAGCGAATGGCAAAGTCCACCATCCGGTACTAGTGACCATACTTGCAATAAGTGAAAGCAATACTTCCCCCGCAAAAATGTTTCCGTAAAGACGTAAGCCTAACGTGATAACATTTGTAAATTCTTCCATCAATTTAATCGGAAATAATCCCGCAGGTGTGAAGAAAGAATTTTTGATGTAACTGCCTAGCCCCAATTTCTCAGTTCCTAAGTAATTGGCTAAGACTAATACTAGTAATGCCAGCCCCATCGTTACAAAAGGGTTTGCTGTTGGGCTTTTCCAATAAGTCACCTCATTACCTGTGACAATTTTTGTGACTAGCCCAATTTGGTTTGCTACAAAAATAAATAAGAACAACGTAAATGAGAACAAACTAAAATTTCTGACTTCTTTACGAGGCATATTGTCACCAACAATATTCGTAGTGAAATCAATGACCCACTCAATTGCGTTTTGCTTCCCTTTAGGTTTCAATGATAGGTTGCGTGTAAATGCATAAACAAGGAAAAAAACAATCACACACGTAACGATAATCATTGTTGTTACCGTTCCATCAAACCATATGGGGCCAATATGGAAAAACCAAGATTTTTCATTCAATCAAGTTCACCTCTCTTCCCAGCGACTCGAGCCAGCTCTTGCCTGCTTAGTGCTGCTCCTCAAAATACTATCGTATGTTACCACCAGAGAAAGAAAATTTCAAAGAATTTTCCTAAAAATTTTCGAATAAGTCAGAGATATTTTCTCTAACGTTATTTAATCTCTGTCTATACGCCTTAAGTAGCTGGTTTAGCACATAAAATGGCTAGTATAGATTGTAACCAATCGTATCAAAATCCATTGTGAAGTAAAGAAATTCTCACCAAATATGCGAAAAAGAATATTTTGTTAGCGAGAATAATTTTTCAGTGTCCGACTAATTTGTCGATCGACATCTTTACGCTTCAAACTTTCCCGTTTATCATATTGATGTTTCCCTTTTGCAACACCTATCAAAACCTTCGCGTACCCATCTTTCAAATATACTTTTAATGGTACTAGTGTTATTCCGGTATTTTTTACTTCCCCAGCTAAACGTGCAATCTGTTTTTTATGCATTAGTAATTTACGTGTGCGTACAGGATCATGATTAAAGATGTTTCCTTGTTCATAGGGACTGATATGCACATTGTATAAAAAAGCTTCGCCATTTCGAATCCGGGCGAACCCGTCCTTCAGGTTGATTCGACTATTACGAATCGATTTTATTTCTGTACCTTGCAATACAATTCCAGCTTCAATCGTATCTATGATCGTATAATCGTGCCGCGCTTTTTTATTTTGCACCACTAATTTACCTTCACCTTTCGGCATGCTACCCCTTCTTTCTACCTGATTTTTTCTTTTTAGCTACTGATTTATAGAAAGGTTTCTTTCCTTTTTTATTTTTTCTATCTTTTTCTTTTTTGGTACGATCAGTAGTTTTACCTGAATGCTTTTCAGAATTATTATTCCTTCGTTCTCCAGTCGGTTTTCTTCTTTGATCGCGACGATTGTTTTTTGGCAGATCTAAAGAAGGTATTTCTTCTGCCTCTAGAAGTTCGAAATCAATCTCCCGAGTTTGCGGATCAGACTTCGTGACTTTTACTCGAACTTTTTGACCGATTTTAAATGTTTGTCGTGTACGTTCCCCTACTAACGCTAATTGGTTTTCAACAAAGTGGAAATAGTCTTGCTTCAATTCATTCAGGTGAATCATTCCTTCTACTGTATTCGGTAGTTCGATAAAAATCCCGAACTTCGTCACAGAACTGATAATGCCATCAAACTCTTCGCCGAGTTTTTCTTGCATATATTCAGCCTTTTTCATACTATCGACTTCTCGCTCAGCTTCCACAGATCGGCGTTCCATTTTCGAACTATGATCAGCGATATCAGGTAAAGCTTCTGCCCATTTTTCTTTTGCGGCATCACTTTGATCTTGACTATATGTCCTAATCAAGCGGTGAACGATCAAATCAGGATAACGACGAATTGGCGAAGTGAAATGTGTATAATATTCCGCAGCCAATCCATAGTGCCCATAATTATCTTCCGAATAGCGTGCCTGCTGCATACTGCGTAATAGCATCGTATTGATTACCGCTGCTTCTGGCTTATCTTCTACATCATGTATCACTTGCTGTAAATCTTTCGGAGTAATCGTATTCTTAGTCCCTTTCACTAAAATACCCAATGCTGCTGCAAAGTCGAAGAATCGTTGCATTTTTTCTTCCTTTGGCTGTTCATGGATTCGATAGATGAATGGCAATTTTAGACGATTAAAATGTTCAGCAACTGTTTCATTTGCTGCTAACATAAAAGATTCAATCAGTCGCTCTCCAACACCACGTTCACGCAATTCAATATCAATAGGGTGTCCTTCAGTATCAACAATAATTTTTGCTTCACGGTCTTCAAAATTAATTGCACCACGACGACTGCGACGAGTTTCAAGGATTTGGTGAAGTTCTTTCATCAAGTGGAACATCGGCACCAAATCATTGTATCGTTCGATTGTTTGTGTATCGTCTTCCTCCAAAATCGCATTAACCGCTGAGTAAGTCATCCGTTCACTCGTTTGAATAACACTTTGAAAAATTTCGTGATGTAGAATCGACCCGCTAAGATCAATTTCCATTTCACAACTCATTGTTAAACGAGGTACTTGCGGATTCAAAGAACATATCCCATTAGACAATCGCTGGGGAATCATAGGAATCACACGATCTGTCAAATAGACACTCGTTCCTCGTTCAAAAGCTTCTTTATCTAATATGCTATCTTCAGTTACATAGTAGGAAACATCCGCAATGTGGACACCTAAGAAATAATTTCCATTTTCTAGTTTGCGCACAGTCACCGCATCATCCAAATCCTTAGCATCAGCACCATCGATTGTAACGATTTGTTGATTACGCAAATCATGACGGTCAACCAAATCAGATTCCACAATTTTATCAGGCACTTGTTCAGATGCAGTCTGCACTTCATCCGGAAATTGTGTAGGAATCCCTTGCGCGATCACAATCGATAAAATATCCATACCCGGATCGTTCTTATGGCCTATAACTTTAGTAATCATCCCTTCCAAACTAGTAGCATACCCTTTTTCTGGATAATGAGTGATCTCAGCGATGACAATACTCCCATCAACAGGTTGAATTCCTTCTGCCGCAATAAAAACTTTAAATTGCGCACTTTTCTTATCCTTCGGAGTCACATAACCAAACAAATCAGACTCTGCAATCTCATCCACATCAAAGGCAGTAAACTCACCAACGATTTGCTGAATTTTTCGTTCCTTAATAGAAACAACTTGACCTTCAGCACCGCGGTCAGAAAAAAGATCTGCATTTTTTTTGATATCAATCATGACAATGTCGCCATCCATCGCGAAATTTGTCGCATCTTTGGGAATAAAGACGTCAGGCTCTTCAGCATCAATCGTCACAAAACCAAATCCGCGTTCGTTTCGACGGAAGACACCTTCAACTTCAATCGGTTGAAAAGGCAATTTGATTCGGCCTTTTTTGTTAAATTCTAATGCTTTTTCTCTTTCTAATTGCGCTACAGCTTTAACTAATACTTTAAAATCTTCACTTTTACGCATGTCTAATAATTCTGCCAATTCTTCCATTGAAAGACTTTTTTTGTTGGCTGCTTTCAACCCAGCCAGTATTTCTGTTTTAATTGTTTTTCTCTCCATTATCTTCTCTCCAGCCAAGACCAGCTAAAAAATCTGCCACGTCTTGTTCTAATTGTCTTCTTTCAGGTCCCACAGTAATCACATGTCCACTTTTAGGATACCATTTCAAGGTAAAGGTAGTCTGCTTCAACCGTTCTGCCGTTCGAAAGACTCCTTCAGCTTCGATCATTTCATCTTGACCTGCCTGAGCCATAAAAAACGGGCAAGTGATTTTCGCCAAGTGGTCATTCGCAATGCGTGCCTGCTCTTCGATCGTTCCTAATTGACGCTCAACTAACGGGCGGTAATTCTCAATTTTTTCCTTCGTCGTTTTTACACCATTTCGTTCTAGTACTTGTTGCGCATATAATAGGAAGTTTTTAGTCACATTGGTTTTGACAGGTGCAATAGGAGAACAGAAAAAACCACCGGCAATAAAAGAATTTGCTGGCATAGCACTTAATAAACGTGTTGCAAAAATTCCGCCCATTGAAAGACCGAAAACAGCAATCTCTTGGTACCCTTTGGATCTTAAAAATTCTACACCTTGTTGACTATCTTGCCACCAACGTTCAGAAGTCTCCTGTAAAATATCCAAAGGATCTGATGTTCCATGCCCTGTATACAGAGGAACATAAACTGTATAATTCAATTTCTCTAAAAAACGCGCCAACATTCGTACATCATTTGGGCTGCCAGAATAGGCATGTAGAAGTAGAACTGCTCGTTTCCCATGAGGTAAAAATAACGAATCAGGTGTTTGGACCATTTTCTTCACTCCTCGCATATCATTCTATTGGACTCATTGTGCATTAAAAATCCTCTTTAAGGATTATAACTTTTTATTAGCTTCATATGCAGACTAATTATTAATTTGATTATAATAGGGTCAATAGAACTACCATCCTTGTTCTACCTTAAAGTGTACTTGATTTAGTGCAAATACAAAATAAAAAAGACCTCTCAAGTGAGAGGTCGGTTTTATTTGCTTGATAAAAACATTAATACGAAGAGCAAAATCATCCAAACCGCACCTAGAACAGCGGTTGATCTTTGCATCACAGCTTCAAAGCCGCGTGCCTTTTGCTTTCCGAACAATTGATCTGCACCACCAGTAAAAGCACTTGCAGCACTATTTTGTTTGCTAGGTTGCATCATAATCGTGATGACGATGATTACCGACAAAACTAAGATAACGCCCAAAATAAAATTATACAAAAGATGATCCTCCTTATTTCCAAACTACCTCATTTTTACTTTAGCACAATTGAAGTCGTTTGACTAGAGAAGTCATAAACTTATTTTCTTAAAACATCTGCATATTCTGATTTTTCTTCGAACTCTTTTTTAGCAAACGGACATAAAGGAATGATCTTTTTGCCTTCATTTCGGGCTTTTTCTACCCCAGCAGCAACTAGTTTTTCCGCTAATCCTTGACCTCTATAGGTTGGGTCAACAAACGTATGATCAATAATCATGATTTCTGAACCAGCATTTGACCAAGTCATTTCTCCAGCTTCTTCGTTTTCATCGTTCAATAAGACAAAACGTTCTTTTTCTTCTTTAATTTCCATAATGATTCCCCTTAATCTGAATTATTCATTAAGCAGTTAACTAATTTTTGACGACGTATTTCAAAGCGCCACTTGGACATGTATCTACAACATAGCTAGCACTTTCAACGCTACCGTTATCCGGAATGATCCACGGTCTGCGTCCTACCTCAAAAATTTCTGGATTTCCTCTGACACAATTCCCAATATGTGCGCAAATATCTTTATTGTAATAAATGTCGATGCCCTCTCCATGATATTGGCGATACCCTCGATCCAATAATTCTTTCTCGTTTAGTGGCTCCTGATCAAATTTGTTCCCGTCCATTTTTCATCACTTCCTTTAATTAAGATTATAATGGGCTTCATAAAAAAATTACACTAAAGCGTCTTATTATGCTAAGAGTTCAATGAGAGTCTGCATCGCTTGGTGCGCATCGCTCTGATCTGGAAATGCTAATACAAATAGCCGACCCCCAACAGTTTCTATAACTAATTCAAAGACTCCAGCCTGTTGTCTAATTGAAAAAGGTCTTAAACTATCCGTTGTGTAATAGACATTTCGTGGTGTTTTTGTTAATTCATCCTCTTCCAAAACGTGAAGTCCGCGATTAGAAAAGATCAAAAAATGTTCTGTTATATCTTCGTAAATAGCCAATTGATTTAATCCTTCATCAGGAAATAATGCTCTTAGCTGTGCCTGCAATAATAAAAAGCTAGTTTCCCTCATGAGCAGCTCCCTTTAGATGGAGCGAAGAGATTTCATTCTTTAAATAGGCTTGTCCTAATTCATAATAATGTTCCGCATTCCCTCGATTTTTTTCAATTTCTTTTTGAGTCAATTGACGGATCACCCGCGCTGGTGATCCAAAAGCTAACGAGTTTGCCGGAATGATGGTTCCTTCTGTCACTAGCGATCCAGCCCCGATTAAACTATTTTCCCCGATAACTGCATGATTCAAAATCGTTGCTCCCATTCCAATCAAGGCCCCGGAATGTACAGTACAACCGTGGATGATGCAAGCATGTCCAATGGTCACATAATCCTCAATAACCGTTGGTGCGTCATGATCGACGTGTACGATTGTCCCATCTTGCACATTGCTCATTTTCCCAATGGAGATTGTATTGCTATCTCCTCGCAAAACACTTTGAAACCAAACGGTTGACCCCGTTCCTAACCTCACATCTCCATAAACATCTGCGCTATCGGCAATAAAATTTGACATTTTCTTTCCTCCAAAACCAGTAGTCTTTTTTATAATTCGCTCAATTTCTTTCCAAGTAAGTATAGCATTTATCTTCCGTTTCTTCCTTAATTGCCTGGTCTGTCTTCATTAGGTTCATTCTGCAAAACACACTGAAATTACTTATCTTGATTGTATATTTGTTATCATAGATAGCCTTTTCACTCTGTCGATATAAAATATAGGTATAGAAAAAAAGGAGCGCTGATCAGCGCTCCTCTAAAAATTATTCTGCTTCTTCCATGAACTGACTATTGTAAAGCTGCTCATAGAAGCCGCCTTGTATTAACAATTCATTATGTGTACCATGTTCAATAATTTGACCATCGCGCATCACTAAAATATGATCTGCATCTCGAATAGTTGATAGTCTGTGAGCAATTACAAAGCTCGTTCGCCCTTCCATCACACGATCCATTGCTTTTTGGATCAATCCTTCTAAACGAGTATCTACTGAACTAGTTGCCTCGTCTAAAATCAAGATTTTAGGATCAGAAATAATCGCCCGAGCAATCGTCAACAGCTGTTTCTGTCCGAGAGAAACATTATTTCCCTCAGAGTTGATTTCCATCTCATAACCACCTGGCATTGTTCGAATGAAATGGTCCACATTAGCTGTTTTTGCGGCATCAACAACTTCGTAATCAGTTGCTTCTAAACGACCGAATCGGATATTATCCCCGATTGTCCCTTCGTACAGCCATGCATCCTGTAAAACCATACCGAATAATGAACGAACATCAGAACGGTTCATTTCTTGTGTGTTAACACCATCGATCAAAATTTTACCGCTGTCGATATCATAAAAACGCATTAATAAATTGATCAATGTCGTTTTACCAGCACCTGTCGGACCAACGATTGCCACTGTTTCTCCCGCCTTAACTTCAAAGCTCAAGTCTTCAATCAGAGGTTTCTTCGGATCATAGCTGAATTTCACATGATCAAAAATCACATTTCCTTGCACGGGTTCTGATAGCGATAAATCCTGCTCGTTTAGTTCTTCTTCAGGTTCATCTAAAATTTCAAAAACACGTTTTGCAGAAGCAGAAGCACTTTGAATCATAGAAGATAATTGAGTGATCTCTCCCATCGGCTGGCTGACCTGCCAAATATATTGAATGAAGGCTTGCAATTGTCCGACTAAGATCACACCGTGGATTACGTTCCAACTTCCTAATATCGCCATCGCAATATAAGTCGCATAAGCTGTCAATTGAACAAGTGGCTGCATCAAACTTGAAACAAAAGCAGCCCGAAAACCAAATCGACGTAATTTATGATTGACTTCGCTAAACCCCGCTAAGGTTTCTTGTTCACGCCCGTACAATTTCAAAACACTGAATCCAGTCATATTTTCTTGTACGAAGCCGTTCAGATCTCCAAGTGAATTTTGCATTCCTTGAAAGTCCTTCTGTGAGACCTGAACAATTTTTCTGGATATGACGATTGACAAGGGAATCATAATCATTGATATGACCGCCATCATAGGATTGATGTAAAACATCATTGCAACTGCTAGTAAAATTCCTAAAACGGCATTTATTGATTTTATAATCGCCTGCTGCATTGCATTGCTAACGGCATCAACATCGTTAGTTACTCGTGATAAAATATTTCCTTGTTGGTTTCGGTCAAAATAAGATACTGGCAAACGATTGATCTTCGCTTCGATATCTTCCCGCAGATCCCGCATCGCGGATTGGACAACATTAGCCATCATCCAGCCCGTTCCTAACTGTGTACCACAATAGGCTATACCAACGATCACAATCACGACTAGCCATTTGAAAACATAATCAAAATTGATCGAATCGCCTTGTGCGATATTTTTGCTGACCTCCGTTGTAGGCAACCCAGTTAAATAAGGCATCCATGTTCCTAAAATCAATGTCCCGATAGCTAATACTAAAACAAGAATAAATGTTTTTCTATAAGGATTGATGTAATGCATCAATCGTTTTAAAGAAGAAGTGTATTTTCTCATGCCAATTCCTCCTTCGTTAACTGTGATGCGGCTATGTCATAATAAATCGGGCAAGTTTCTAACAACTCCCGATGTGTACCAATCCCCACGACATCCCCTTCATTCAATACAATGATCTTGTCTGCATGCATGATCGTTCCAACTCGTTGAGCAACAATCAAAACAGCTGATTCAGTCGTTTCTTTTTTTAAACGAGCCCGCAGTTTTGCATCAGTCTGATAATCCAACGCTGAGAAGCTGTCATCAAAGATATATATTTCTGGACGACGAATCACTGCCCGCGCAATTGCTAAACGTTGTTTTTGCCCGCCTGAAAAATTACTGCCGCCTTCTGATAATTCTTCTTGATACCCATCAGGTTTTTGTGAAATAAATTCCGCAGCTTGAGCAATTTCAGCAGCCTGTTCCATTTCTTCTTGAGTCGCATCCTTTTTCCCATAACGTAAATTATCTTCAATCGTCCCTGTGAATAATTGTGCTTTTTGTGGAATATAACCGATTTTTTGGCGCAAATCCTTTAAACGATAGTCTCGTACATCTTGTCCATCGACCAAGACTTGCCCTTCTGTCACATCATAGAAGCGCGGGATCAATTGAATCAGGGTCGACTTTCCTGAACCTGTACTGCCAATAAATGCAACAGTCTCTCCCGGTTTTGCTGTGAAACTAACATTTCTGATCACAGGACTTTCTGCATGCCCTGGATAAGCAAAAGTCACATCTCGAAACTCTAATGAACTTTTTTCTGTTGGCTCCGCAATTTTTTCAGGATTGTCTTTGATCAACGGATCCATGTCAAAAATTTCTTGAATTCGCTGCGCTGAAACATTCGCTCGAGGATACATCATGAATACTGTCGCAAAAAGCATAAATGAAAACAGTGCATGAAAGATGTACTCGATAAAAGCAATCAAGGTCCCAACCGCCAATGCTCCGTGACTAATCTGGACTGTTCCATTCCAAATAATTAGAACCATCACAATATTAAATAAGAAGAAAAATCCGGGCTGAGCAACTGCCATCAAATGAAATAAGCTTTTAGAGCTATTTGTATACGCGTCATTGACTAGCCGAAAACGCATCTCCTCAAATTTTTCGTTTACAAAAGCACGAATCACTCGTAAGCCCGAAAGATTTTCTCTTAAGATACCATTAATATCATCCAAATTATTTTGTTGCTTCGTTGATAGTGGCTCTGAATACTTTGCAATTAAGATAACCGCCAATAATAAAATCGGCAACGACAGCAAAACATATATACCCAGACCCGGACTTGTCCGCATAATCAAATATAGGCTCATTCCAAACATCATCGGAGTCATAAAACCAGTGGTTAAAATATTTTGCATGAATAACATAATTTGATAAGCATCATTCGTCGCTCTAGTAATCAAAGATGGCACACCAATTTGTTCGTACTCTGAATGAGAAAAAGTCTGAACTTTCTCAAAAAGATCATCACGAATAGCTGCAACCATTCTAGAGGTAATCTGAGAACTGAAATAACGTAAGGAGATGCTCATAATTATACCGACTACCGTAATCGCAATCATTATAATCCCCATCTTCTGTACATAATTAAAATCGTTATTTCCAATCCCCTTATCGATCATCATGGCTAAAATCGTCGGCAACCCCAACTCAATCAAGATAAATCCGAAAACACTGATGAAATCAAACAATAATAGCTTTTTGTAGCGCAAGGTATACCGCAACATCAACTTCATTTTTTCTCGCCTCTCTCTATACCGTAATGACTCCAATATAGCATAAATAAAACGTTTCTGTCTGCCTAGTAATCTAGTTTTCTATTTTTGTTTTTCAGACTTTCTGAAATTTTCTAAGGTTTCCTCATTTCACTTCCGTTAGCGTAAAATAATTGTTGGAAAATAAAAAAGAGATTTCTCCACATGTGTTAAAATCAAGGTGTTCAAAACCTTAAAACATCAACATGGAGGAATCTCTTATGAATATTGTACAACAAGC
>Ga0153985_1000113_pt1 | contig 25193 bp, 24 predicted proteins | sample TSGA069MetaG_FD_104715 | JGI IMG/M metagenome (GOLD analysis project Ga0153985, IMG submission 104715) | Attine ant fungus gardens microbial communities from Georgia, USA - TSGA069 MetaG | ecosystem: Host-associated > Fungi > Mycelium > Unclassified | place: USA: Georgia, Alexander Wildlife...
AGGAAAAAAAACGTGCGTACAACATATATGGCTAAGCCAAACGAAGTAGAACGTAAATGGTACGTAGTAGACGCAACTGATGTTCCTTTAGGACGTCTTTCAACAGTTGTTGCATCTGTACTACGCGGAAAAAATAAACCAACATTCACACCACATATTGACACTGGTGATTTTGTAATCGTAATTAATGCGGATCAAATCAAATTGACAGGTAAAAAAGCAACTGACAAGATTTACTACCGTCACTCAAACTACCCTGGTGGATTGAAATCAATCTCAGCAGGCGAAATGCGTGCTAAAAATTCTCGCCGTTTGGTCGAAACTTCTGTTAAAGGAATGCTTCCTAAAAACACTTTAGGTCGCGCTCAAGGCATGAAACTTCACGTTTACGGTGGAGCAGAACATCCACATGCAGCACAACAACCAGAAGTCTTAGACATCACAAACTTGATTTAATAGGAGGGAAATTCATTGGCACAAGTTCAATATATCGGCACTGGCCGTCGTAAAAATGCAGTTGCTCGCGTACGTTTAGTACCAGGAACTGGTAAAATTACTGTAAACAAAAAAGACGTTGAAGAATATATCCCACATGCTGACCTACGTTTAGTAATCAACCAACCATTTGGTGTTACTGAAACTGCTGGTTCATACGATGTATTCGTAAATGTAAACGGTGGAGGCTACGCAGGTCAAGCCGGCGCTATCCGTCACGGTATCTCACGCGCTTTATTAGAAGTAGATCCTGATTTCCGCGCACCATTAAAACGCGCTGGATTGCTTACTCGTGATTCACGTATGGTTGAGCGTAAAAAACCAGGTCTTAAGAAAGCACGTAAAGCATCACAATTCTCAAAACGTTAATTCGTTTTATACAGAAGATCGAAGACACTTTCCAATTGGAGAGTGTCTTTTTTTTATCTCCACCAATTTCCCTTTACTGGGTTTGGTAAATTATTTAAAAGTAAAATCAGCAGGGTTAATTCAATGACATTATTCGTTTTGATATATGTTTTTACTGTTTAACTCCCAAGTTAAAATATAGAGAATTGAATAGATAAAACTAAAAGAGTGTTGGATTTGTTGATAAATAGGCCTAATACCAAAAAGTTGCGTATACACTAAAATCAAAGTTTAGGTGTATACGCAACTTTTCTATTTAAGTATAGTCGGTGATTTCTTTCCATTAAAGCAGCTTATTCTAGCTCGACTGAATTTCTTCTAGTAATCGATTCTGTTTGCGGACATCAAGATGTAGGCCGACATAGTAGGCGATGGCGCCAACTATGTAGATAATCGTAAAGGAGCGGAAGGCACCGATGTAGCTGTTCGCGTGTAGTTTTTCAAAAAAGCTGCTAATCCAAATAGTCAAAAATACCAGCAGCATCGCCCCGACATATTGCAGTACGATCATCGCTAAAGGTGACAGGCGTTCCAGCAGCGGATGGGTGTATAAGATGCTCACTGCAATGGTGGTACAGATGAATTTGAACAGCAGGCTGGAGAAATCGTCACGGCCATCGTAAAATAAGCGATCGAATAGGGTCGTTCCGAGGGAGATGATCGTATAGCTGATACAAATCATTGTCAGCATTTCTTTTAAACGATTTTTAGTCATGTAAAATACCTCGTACTTTCTTTAAATAGTTTTGAAAGATCTTGCGATAATAGCGGCTGATGACTAGTTCCTCTTGATTATTCAAAACTACTTTCAGCCGCATATTGGCTTCGGACTTCACTTTCTTTATGTGCTGAATGTTGACGATATTGGCTTTACTGATGCGGCAAAAACCATGTTTGGACAAAGCAGATTCAAGAAAGGTTAGACTTCCTTGGATTTGGTAAACGTGCTCTTTTAAGTAAGCGAAGGTCTTTTTATCGACGGTATCAATATAAAAGATTTCTTCCAGCGATAGAAGGATCTGCTCGCCATCTTCTAGTCCAAAAAGCTGGGGGACGGAACCCTCCAGCAATTGGCAGACTTTCTCAATTTGCTCGGTCATTTCACGATAATAAATTTCTGTTCGGTCTTCTTCAAGAGCGTCCTCTTGAAATAATTTGATCCGCATAGTTCAGCTCCAATTCAATCAATTATTTTGCTAGAAATTGCATAACGGCTGCAGTGTACTCTTCTTTCTGGTCCAGCATGCCTTTAATGTGCTCGGTATCGATGGAAACGAGCTCCTTATCCTCTGTGGCAACATTCTCATATAAGGTCTCAACCTTTTCTGGCAGGCATACGTCATCTTGCTCGCTCTTGATAACGAGTGTTTTGATTTCATTATATTTTTGTTGTTCGGTGATTTCAACATCTTTAAAGGTAAAGCCGTAGTTCAGCTTCATATATAAGTTCCCGCAAGTGACAGCATAATAGAAAGGAATGTCTTCGGTATCTTGCCAAACGCCGGCAAACATTTCCTCCATACTATAAACTGGCGAATCCATAATCACAGCATCCACATGCTTGGCTGCATGTTCAGTCGCTGCATACATGCCAGCAGTCGCGCCGCCTATTGATTGACCGTGAACGATAATTTGCTTATCCGAATTTACTTTTTCTGCATAATCGACGACCGCATTTACGTCCATTCGCTCTAGGTAGCCAAAAGTAACCAAAGGATCTTCGTTATCACCATGTCCGCGCAGATCGAAGGTCAGCACGTTCCAGCCATTTTCCAAATAAATCTCTGCCAAAGGAGAAAGAAAAACGTTATCGCCGCCCGCACCATGAATCAAAATCGCGGTATCTTTCGCTTTATCACCATCTGTGCTGTAAGAGGTCACTGGAAATGTATTGCCATCCTCAGCCTTCAAGTGAAAGGTCTCGCCAGAGTATTTCGCATTAAATTGCTCCAAATCATAGCCCCATTCCTCCAACTGCAGCAAACTATTCTTCTTTGTATCATTTCCATCGTTTTGGTGGAACAAGCCTTCTGTTACCAACTTTCCAAAATAGTAGCTGCCCCCGATGCCGCCAATTACGATAATTCCTAACAAAATACTTACCCCGATGATGATTTTCTTTTTGATTGATTTTTTCATTTTGTTCTCCTCCATGTCGTTTTTGTTTTATCTTTAAGGTCATCATAGGCGATTGGAAAAGGGTTTTCTACCGAGTTTTTCTTTGTTGCACTTTGGAGGAGCTGAGTTGCACTTTTTTTTAAATTTACTTAGCAAATCGCGATTTAATTGTGAATAGTAGGTTACCGAAGTTACTGATATACTAATGTAAAACTATATAGGGAGGTTAGGATTGGACAGAAAAAAACAACGCGGGCAAAGCCGCAAATTAAAAATGTTGCTTAGCTATATTAATGAATTCACGCCATTTCTTGAAATCGATGACCAGTATGAGCATTTTCATGTGCCGAGTGATCCGTTTATTGAACATCCAAAAACAAAAGGAAAAATAAAGACAGAATTTTGCAGGGCATGGCTAAATACGACTGAAAGATTCATTCGACAAAAACCAGCTGAGTTGCCTTTTTGTAAAGTTGTCGCGGTTATCTCCGTTCCTTATTATTGGAATTCGCAAATTATTATTTTTTATGATGAGGACTACTACGATCGATTTTGGGATCGAACAGGTCCAGAGCAATTTTGGACCAAGGTAGATCAGGATTATTCGTTTTGCAAAGAGCGGAATATTGAAACAGCCATGCGTGAAATTTGCTATTGGGAAAAGATTGTTGATGAGGAGATATTCGTAAACGATCTGTGGTTCTATGGAGAGCTGAGCAAGAAATAAAGGAAAATGTATACAAATATAGTTTGATATTTATCAGCAGACACTTTCCATTCGGAGAGTGTCTTTTTGCGTTGCCGAAACAATAAGAGTTTTAAGGTAAGGAGTCGATTTGCACGAATCGACTCCTTAAATTTTTGAAAAACGTGTTTCTATTTCTTCTATTTATAAAAGCATTTCCGATTTTTCGTTTTGACAGAAAAATTTGAACGTGTTTTTTATTACATTTTGGCCTTGAAATTATTGGCCTTTTTTTGGAAACGCTTCTTGTTAGAAAAATCATTCGGTTCATGAAAAAGAACCAATATCCCGTTTAACTGCCAAATTTTACTCAATTATTCGGAAAATAAAAGCTTGTTCTGCCTTGTTTTCCCAATATTTTTAGGGAAGATAAATAATTTGAAAAAAACAAATATGAGAGTATAATTCCGTTAGAAAAAAAGAGAGATATAAGAAATATTCCCCTTTTTGATCTTAAAAGATTGGTGAGGTGTTTAGGATGTTGTTTTTAAATTTTTTGATTTCTAAAAAAACAAAATAGAATTTCTTTTGCCGTGCTTGTATGATGTTGTTTGTCTCAGAGACAACAAATCTTATTTTTAAGCAAAAGGTATCGAAAGGAGGGTTTTACAACGAAAAGGATAGTTTCGGTAATTTCAGTAGCGTTAATGGTTTTTGTTTTTTCCAATGGGGCAGTACATGCGGCAGAGCATGATTATCGTTCACATGGCGTAACGAGTTTTTATGGCAGCTATGAAGAACCAAAAGAGGAACCGCAAAGTTCAGCGCCAGAGAACGCCTACCCAGATAACTCCTCCACTGAAGGAAACAAGAATCAGGGTTCATCTAATCAATCTCGGACTTCTCCGAATTATTCGGCCTCTGGTCGTGAGATCATACCAAATGCTGGAGACCAAGATTTTACAACCATTCAAGCGGTTGGATCATTACTATTATTTGCGCTTGTATTATTCCTAGGGATACAGAAAAAGGAGAGAATTTTGAAATGAAAAAAAATATTTTATTAGCTTCCGCTGTTTTAGCATTAAGTTTGGTTGGAGGAACTGCTCAGGCTTTTGCCGCTGAAGATGGCGGCACAATGCCGACAAACGGAACAGTCAACTTTGTCGCTGGTCAAGATCCAACAGACCCAACAGACCCGACTGAGCCCGGCAACCCAATCCAACCGATTGATCCTCCTACTCCAGTCGGCGGTGCTTTATCAATCGATTATGCATCAAATTTCAAATTTGGGGAACAAAAAATCTCTACAGATGATGAAACTTACTATGCAGCGCTTGACCAATTTAAAGGTTCAGATGGTGAAACGTTTGGCGATAGCAACTATGTGCAAGTTACTGACAAACGCGGAACTTTGGCTGGTTGGACATTAACAGTTGGTCAATTAGATCAATTTAAGACAGCAGAAGGTGAAGCCTTAAATGGTGCGCAATTGAAAATCAATACAGCTTCTGCTGTTGCGGCCGTTGATGATAACTCAATGGATGGCTACAAACCAGGTACAGTCGCTTCATCAATCACTTTAACACCTGGAGATGGCACAACACCAGGAACTTCAGATGCGATCACAGCAGAAAAAGGCAAAGGTGCCGGTACTTGGGTTTATCGCTTTGGTGATACTGCGGATGCTGGTAAAACAGCCGTTCAACTAATGGTTCCAGGTAAATCTGTGAAATTAGCTAAAGAATATAAAACAACCTTGAACTGGACATTAGCATCTATTCCAGAAAACGGAAGCGAAAATTAAAGATAGGAAGCGAACCTAAAAATGAAACCAATCAAAGCATTGAGCTTTTTAGCTCTTAGCACCGTAGCGTTAACAACGATCGGTTCAACGGCTTTTGCGGCAGAAACGCATGAATATCATTCACATGGTGTGGTTGAATTTCAACCAAATACTGATCCGACCGATCCCGTTGATCCGGAAGATCCTGATCCAGAACACCCAGTTGATCCAACTGATCCAACTAATCCAGGAGGAGAACCAGAGCCAGGGACACCGGGCCCGTTATCCATTGACTATGCTTCAACGCTGGATTTTGGTGTGAATAAAATCTCAAACAAAGATGAAGTTTACTATGCTCGTGCGCAACATTATGGCGAAGGTCATGCAGATACACCGGATTACGTCCAAGTTTCTGATAACCGCGGAACCAATGGTGGCTGGACTTTGAATGTGAAAGAAACTGGTCAATTGACAGCAACAACGAACACATTAAACAAAGTATTAACTGGTGCACAAATTGTTTTAAAAGAACCAGAAGTTAAATCAAATGCGGTAGGCGTTGTTGAACCAACACCTGCACAAGAGATTACTTTGAGTCCTGATGGTGCAGAATCACGAGTAATGGCTGCAACAACAGGTTCTGGTGCCGGCACTTGGGTCGACTACTGGGGCCATGTAGAGTCAGAACAAGAAACAAATGAATCAGGCCAAGAACAAAATGAAGATGTAACTAAGAGTGTCGCATTAAGCGTACCCGGCTCAACACCTAAAGATGCGGTGGAATATGAAACAACGTTGACTTGGGTACTAACGGATGTTCCAAGCAACTAATCAAGACAAGAAAGAAGCGAGAAAATTTGTTCAATAAATTATTAGGTACATGGGCCGCAGCGAGTTTACTTCTTTTTAGTCCATCAGTCGTTACTTTAGCTGCGCAGGTTTCAACTCCACAAGAACAATTGAATAATGGGCTTGTTCAAGAGGGCGAGACTACTAATGGTGAACGTACAAATTTGACTTCTTCGTCTTCTGAAATTCCCACGCTTGAAAGTTCAAGCGTGGAATCTTCTACCAAACCATCAGAGTCTAGTACGGATGTCGCGGATAAAAGCTCTGATACAAGCCAATCAACACAAACGACGTCTTCGAGTGAGACGACAGCGTCCTCTGAGAAAAAAGTTAAGATTGCTGCTCAAGCAGCGGCAACTGAAGTTAGTACGTGGGCTGATTTCGTTAAGGCGCTGAAGGATACCAGTGTTTCTGCGATCAAAGTTACTGCTGATTTAACGGCAACTTCTGCGGGGGCAACGGTAACCAGAGCGGTAGATATCGATTTTGATTCCCATACGTTGGATACCAAGAAGTATGTAGCAATCACGGTAAATACCCCTGGCGCTCTAACTATTCATAATATGCAATTCACTGGTGTACAAGGTGGATTTCTAGCTAGCGGAACAGGGACGGTGACCTTAACGGGAACCTTTAGCAGTCCTGACGAAAATGCAGCGCGAATTACAGATATGGCAACAGGGACAGTGATCCTTGATGCCTTGAAGATGAATTATAATCAGGTCGCCTACTCTAGTAGTGACTTAGCGGCTATTACTGCCGGTACTTTTACCATCACTAATGCTTCAACGATAGTTTCGAATGCTCAGTATTTCTACTACTCAGGATTTCGAACTGCGACACGATCTCAAATCGTGATTGATGGGAAATCTAAGGTGACGACCAATAGTCTTAGAGATGGAACCAATACTTCTGGTGCTATTTGGAACGTTGAAGAATTAAGTGATATTTGGATTAAAGGCGGCTCTACTTTGGAGATGCATGGGAATGCTCACAATAAAGCCGATTCTAATGCTTTATTCGGAATCTCAAGAGCTTCCGGCTCAACTTTGAATGTCACTGAGGGCTCTCATGTAAATGCAGTATCTGATACAGCTTCTGCCATTCTCATGCAAAGTGCTGGAGGTTCCTTTAACGTTAGTGGTCAATCCAATCTTGACCTAGTGTCAAATGGTGATAACTCTGCGTTAGAAGCTACCTTAAGGTTCAAGGTCGCTGGGAATATGACCTTCAATGTAGATGGTAATTCAACCATTGATATTACTAAGACTTCCGATAGTGGGAATACGAAAAACGCGCCGGCTATTCGGATGTATGGAGGAAACAATAAAATCAACGTTTCTGGCGGCTCAGACTTTACTGTAAATCGTGGAGTCGGTAATAAGGTTGGTGATCCGGGAAGCGATGGGAACAACCAAGCGATTCAATATACATCGGGTAACGGCAACGAATTTAATTTAACTGATGAAAATTCTTCTGTGTCAATTAGTTCATCGTCAGGACCGGCAATTGATGGTAGTGCTAGTGATATGAATATCACAGCAGGTAAAGGAACCTATTTTATCGCTCGTGGGAATACTCAGAGTGCGACTAAAGGTATCTTTAGCGGTCAATTAGTGAACTTCTCTATGGATAGTATCCATTATTTCGATTTTCGAAATAATCATGTGGGCGGCGGATTGATCTTTGGTAATACTGATGCTAGTTCTAAATTTACAAGTAAAAATTCTGATTTAGCTGTTTGGAATGCCGGGAGTGATCTGGATGGTGATCCAGAGCATCAATGGTTCGATGTAACCTTCGGACTTTCCGGTGCAAACTTTGCCAACCTTGATTCGACGGACAACTCACAAATGCAAACACAATTTGGTTCGTTAACCAACTATTCTCGGATGAGTGCCAACAATCAGGCAGCGGTCTTAGATGAAATCAGAGTCCCAACAAATGCCGATAAATATATTTATGCGCATGCGTCTGTTCCAGAAGGAAAAGATGAGATGCGGGATGCTTACACTGGTGAAGTTCAAGCGACGATCGGTGTGTTTGATGAAACCGGAAAAGAAGTCACTCAAGTCAAAGGAGAATCCATTGGTGATCCACTAGCTGTTTATGGCGATGCTGAGCGAAAAGGGATAATCAAAATTGATGCGCCTGACAAAGCTTTCTTGAAAACAGGCTACACATTAAAAGTTCTAGATGCTTGGCGCGGGATGAATGATTCTGGCTGGATTCATCAAAGTTCATCAGATGATCTGACAAAGGATACGCCAAAAGTCTATGACGTAACGCCGGCTGATCCGGTCAAATTGACAAGTGGTGGTGACACGGTTGCTCCAAGTGCCAAAGAAATTACAGGGACTGGTGAAGCCGGAGATATTTTGGATGTTTTCTTAAACGGTGTGAACACTGGGATTGAAACAACCGTTAACGAAGCGGGTGAATTTACTGCAGCGTTGCCGGCTGGTCTGAAAAAAGGTGATTTCCTACAATTATTCTTAAGAGACCATGCGGGAGCAGCCGCCGTAACGAATCCGCCAATAACAAATGACAGCGTCGGGAATATAGAACCTGCCACAGACATGACCTATCATGATGCTACATTTAAAGAAGCGAAGAAAGTTCAAGTAAATGGCAGCCTAGAGCTGGTATCCGTTCCAGATACAGTAGATTTCGGGACACAAAAAGTAGGCACGAAAACAGAAACCTATTATCCAAACGTTTCGGGTAAGTTAGCAATCTCTGATACACGAGGAGACGGCAAAGTGCCATGGCAGCTTACGTTAAAAGAAACGGAAGGGCTGCATTCAGATACGAATGACCTAAGCGGCTTATTATCTTACAAGAATGCACAAAACACAGTTCAAATTAATCAAGACAATCAAGTAGTGGAAACGGGCAGCTTTGATCAAGATGGTCTGCTGACGATCTCTGATCAATGGGGAGCAGATAACCAAGACAAGGGCTTGGCACTGACGGTTCCTGTTGGAAAACAATTACTTGGTGACTATAAGGGTACTCTTTCTTGGACATTAGAAAATGTTCCAGGAAATAATTAAAGATTAAAGGGGAAATCAATCATGAAACACGTTTCTAAAATTTTACTATCAACAATGGTATTAGGGGCTATCGCAGCTTCTCCACTAACGACTTTTGCCGCAGAAGATGGCGAACACGGCGGTGTGTATAATTCAAATGGTGTGATTGAATTTACACCAAGTCAAGATCCAACTGATCCAGTAGACCCAACTGACCCAACTGATCCCGTTCAACCGATCGATCCAACCGATCCAACGAAACCAGTAGAACCAGGTACTAACGGACCATTGTCAATCGATTTTGCTTCAAGCTTAGATTTCGGGAAACAAAAAATTACTTCTGAAGATAAAGTCTATCAAGCTTCAGCGCAACCATATCAAAAATTAGGTGAAGACGGCAAACCAACTGGCGATATCTTATACGGACCAGATTATGTCCAAGTAACAGACAACCGTGGTACTGAAGCTGGCTGGTCATTAACTGTCGCACAAGAAAAACAATTTACAGGTACTGCTAATCATGAATTAACTGGTGCAGCAATTACCTTAAAAGGTGCGAATATCCAAACCGCTTCTGAATCTGCAAAACCAACACCTAACGCTAGTGATCTGACACTTGTTCCAGGTGAAGTTTCACCAGTAATGAGCGCTCAAGCAGGTCAAGGTGCAGGAACTTACTTGAATGATTGGGGAACCAAAGATGATTTAAGCGTGGTTCAAGAAGATGGTAAAGACGTAACAAAAACCAACAATATTCAATTAGCTGTTCCTGGTGCAACAACCAAGTATGCTGAAAAATATTCAACGAAATTAGTTTGGACATTAACAGACGTTCCCGGAAATTCAGATCCTGAAGGAAACGCGTAGACTGTTACACTTGTGAGATTCGCAGTGCTTGCGAATCTTACTTTTCTTATCAAAGGAGAGAGCTACATTGAAATTTAAAAAATCATTACTTACTTTAATCATTACGATCTTAGCAGTCTTTTCTGGCGGTTTGACTTCATTGGCTAGTGAATTCAGCTTTGCCGTGACGCCAATTATTCCAGATAATCAAATCGACAAAACAAAAACATTCTTTGACTTAAAACTAAATGCCGGACAAAAAGAAACCGTCTATGTTCAATTGCAAAACGACTTGGATCGTGCTGTGAAGGTGGATGTTTCTGTCAATAGTGCGACTACGAATACGAATGTGATCGTAGAATACGGCAAAAACAGTATCAAACCAGATAAAAGTCTGAAATATGATCTAGCAAAATATGTGAAGGCGCCTAAACAAGTAACGTTAAATCCTCATTCAGCAGTGAAGGTACCATTTGAGTTTCAAATGCCCGCAGAAGCATTTAATGGTGTCATGGCTGGCGGGATCACGTTTAAGGAAGCCAAAACAGAGAAAGCTACCAAGGCCTCTTCCGATGAAAAAGGCTTGGCTATTCAAAACGAATACTCATATGTGGTCGCTTTGCTAATGCGTCAAAATGAAACGACTGTGGCTCCTAAGGTTCAAATGAATTCGGTTAAACCAAGTCAAATCAATGCAAGAAACGTTATTTTGTCGAATTTGCAAAATGATCAAATGACCTATATTAACCAAGTGGCGATTGACGCAGAAATCACTAAAAAAGGTGATTCAAAGGTTTTATATGATGAACATAAGGATGCCTTGCAAGTCGCTCCTAATTCTAATTTCAACTTTCCAGTAAATCTAAACGGGAAGCCTTTAGAAGCAGGGGACTATCATATCAAGCTTGTGATGGATGGTAACAAGAGTGCTGATGGCAAGTATGTTCGCGGCAAAGACAGCGCTGGAAAAGAAGTTCGCTATCAAAACCAATGGGTGTTCGAAAAAGACTTTACCATCACTGGTGAAGTAGCACGTGATTTAAACAAAAAAGATGTGACAGTCAAGACAGACTATACTTGGTTATTTGTTCTGATCGGTATTGTGTTGTTACTGTTAGTGCTATTCATTATTTGGTTGATTTGGAGAAAGAAGAAAAAGAATGAAGAAGAGGAAAAACGAAAAGCAGAATAGACTAGTCAAAATAGTTGTTTTGTTCTTGTTATACACTGGCGTTTTATTAGTTAGTTTCCCGATTCTTAAAAATAGTATTTTGGTGGAGAAGGCAACGACCTCGAAGATTACTGAAGTGAAGAACCTAACGGAGATCACTCAGATTCCCTTCGAACGAATCGAAGCCCCCTCTGTCAGTGAGATTATGAAAAGTAGTAATGATTTTTCTAGTATTGGTGAAGTTCAAGTTCCTGGGGTAGGTTTAGACTTGCCAGTTTTTGCTGGATTGAGTCAAGAAGAAATGATTTATGGTGCTGGCTCGATGTATCCAGAAAGAAATCCTCAAAAAGATAATTTAGTTTTACTAGGTCATCATTTGGGGGTTTCTGACCTTTTGTTTGGAAAGTTAAAAGACGCGCAGCTAGGTGATACGATCTATTTGCGCTATCTTTCCAACTATTATGCCTACAAGATACAGTCAAAAGAAGTTGTGAATGAAGCCGACATCGCGGTTTTAGAAAATACAGCAAAACCCTTATTAACGCTAGTGACCTGTGATCGCGGTACGCAAACGACCGGTCGATTAGTGATCACGGCTAAGCTGGTTGAAGATCAAGCAAAAGACAGTATTCAAACCAAGATGACAAAGCAAGAAAAAGTGAGTCATGGTCAAAAGCCTCGGCTGCGTCTTTCGATGATCTGGCTGCCATTGATTGGTATCGGTTTGTTGCTGGTGCTGTTAACCTATTTAATCATCAAGAAAGTGTGAGGTGCGGATGTGGAAAACAAGAAAAAAATAATCGTTTTAGGAACATTGGTCTTGTTTTCTACGGCGCTGCTTCTGCAAGAGGATGTTTCTTTTGCCAACGATACGATCTATAGTCCTGTTGACCCTAACCAAGAAGTAAAACCAGTCGCTCCTTCCGATGTACCTGAAGAAAAGACCACTGAAAGTTCAGTACCTGTCGTACGTACGGAGTCTTCTAGTAAGGAGCAGCCAAAAGCAAAGAAACAAACTCCTAAGAAGGAAACTGAGAAGAAGACGATGCAGAGAAAAAAACTTTATTTGGACGAGGCTTTTTTTACGAATGATTTTAATCATCAAGCGATTGCCTTAAATGGCGGCTCATCCGGAGGCGGACAGGGACATTCTGAAGCCCAGCTGACAGAAACATTAAAGCTGCTTTCAGGTGTGGCGATATATGGAAGAAGGAAGTGAGATAGATGTTGAGTTTGGAAAATTTCTTAGATAAAGATGATCGACGCAAGTTTGATTTTCTTCGCCTTTTGGAGGAGTCTTCAGATTTAACGGCGCTAAATACAACGATTCAAGCCCAACTGTCTCTTTCGAACTTCCTGTTCAATAAAACAATTGAAGAGTTATCCCTAGACTTTGAAAACTATGGTTTGGAAGTCTATTTTGCTATTGATAGCACTAATGTCCAAACGACGTTATTAGAAGTCGGACAAGCGACATCGGATTTATTACTGGCGCATTATTTGCGCAACTCTCTTTCCTTTGCGATTTTATTGGCACTGTTTAGAGAGGATTACCAATCGGCGAATAATTTTGCTTTAGAAAGCTATACGAGTTATACCAATGTGTATAGTCATACGCAGCAGATAAAAAAGCTGTTGAAAGAACTGCAGATTGAGGTTAGTAAGAAATATCACTTGGCCGGCAATGAAGGAAATGTCCGCTATTTATTGACGCGTATTTTTTCGTTTGTGCTCGCTTCCGATACGGATGTCTATCCCGATACCTATAAAAGCAAAGTCGCAAAAATCATCGATGAACTTTCAGAAACGGGAATAAGCTTGCCCCGTAATGTTCAGACCAAGCTTTTTCATTTTCTAGCGATTTCATTGATGCGCCATGACAAACAGTATCAATTAGCAAAAAAAGATATCAATAAACAAAAAGTGCTGGAAAAACTAAAAGCGGTTTATGCTCAAGAATTCCAAGTCATCCAAACATTTGATATTGATCCTTCTATTCAGGAGGAGGTTTTAGCTTATTTATATACGAATGGCATGCTTTCACGGGAAAAGATGAAAAATCAAGAACTGGGAAAACGAATCAACCGACTCAATGAGCGTTTCATCCAATATTTTACGGACTCGTTTCATATCGAAGATCGTCAAACGCAAGAAATACTGGCAGCCGAGCTGAATCGTCTCCATTTTGAATTGGCTTATTTTCCATTAAATGCCTTTAATTCCTTTGAACGCTTTGATGTCAGCTTTTTTAAGGAATCCTATATCGAGTATTTTCTATTTTGTCGGGACTATTTGATGGATGATGCCTTTGTTAAGGAAGAAAATTTTTCAGCCTACCGCCCCTATATTTTCTATAAATATTTGATGATTTTAGTGAGTCATGTTGAATTGGAGCGGGTGATGCCGCAAATAACGATTTGTATCGATTTTTCTTTTGGTCAGGAATACAACGAGTTTATTAAGAGAAACCTGACTTTTTTTGTTAATCTGAATGTGGCGGTGCAATTTGTTTTCGATGAATCGACGGATATTGTGATCACCAATTTGAATTCCGAGTATGAAGACCTCGATGTGGAAAAGGTCATTTGGTTAGATCCTCCCAGAGCGATTGACTGGGCGCATCTAGGAAATCAGCTGCTAGAAATCCGTGCGCAGAAGCATCAGCAAGCAAACGTTTAATTGAAACTTTAGACACGTCAAAAAGCGAGTAGATCTGAAATCACTCGCTTTTTGGCGTATTTTTGCTAATTTAGGCACCACAAAGAAACCTATTCTCCCAATACTAAATAAGCCAAACCCGCATGCTATTTATGCTCAACGGTCGTGCTGAATAAACTGCTCGTAATATTGCGGGCGCATCATCATTTTTTCTTCTTTTTTAGGGCCTTATTAACTTTCTGCTGGCGTCTGCGCGCTTCCCGCGCCTGCTTGATCTGTTCTTTGGTTTTCCCATGGCGCATATAGGAGGTATCGGGTTCGAGAAGTGCGGCGGCGCTCTCGGTCGTTAGTTTGTTGGTTTTGGGCGGACGGGTTTTCGCAAAGTCAGAGGGGTTCTCTGATTTGGTTGGCGGCGTTTCTTCTTGAAGCGTGGTCCGTGTGTCTGGCTTCGCAGCGACTTTTGGAGCGTTTTGCTTGGTTGAACGAGCGTTGCTTGATGATGAACGGGGTTGGCCTTTTGGAGCTGCCTTGCCAGTAGCTGCTGCGATTGGTTCTTGCGGCAGACTTTCTTCTGGCTGTTCTTCTTGAACAGATTCTGCTGGAGCAGCTTCGTGTTCGGCATCGATACAGCCTTTTTGGCTTTTGAATTTTACATATTCGGCGAAGCGGCGGACGCCTGATGCTTGGAAGATTGTCAAGGTCGTTAAAAGTTCCAATACTTTCGCGGTTTCTTCCACAGAAGAGACTTGCTTCGTATTGCGTAAAGTCCATGTATGGCGTTTTCCATTGGCGTCTTTAAAAATTGACACGAGGTCGAATTGAAATTCGCTTTCTTTCGGTGTTTCAAGGTTCTTTTTTGCTAAGAGCTGTTTATATAAACAAGTTTCCTTGGTAAATTCATGGTATTCTTCTTCGTTGGTGAATAGGCGTTGGATGACGGTTTGCCATTCTTCTGGTGCAAAGAAGTCTTCAAAGTAGACGCAGTGACGACGCAGGCTATCATTTGGTGTTTCAGTCAAGAAAATTTGGCGGATCAACTCGCTTAGCGGTTGAAGCGAAAAGTCTCCGACACAGATTGAGTGACGAAAAAGGATCACGACAAGGTACTCCACAACCTCTGCCGCATGCTGGGTTTGTTCGAAATATAGACGGACTCTTTTCAAGAGCGTCTCCTTTTTCATTCCAAATAATTGTCTTTGTCCTAGTTTCGCTACGTCCATCTTCGTTTTCCCCCATACTGTTCTAAATTTGTTTTTATTTACCGAAAGCGTTTTCTGTTATTTGTATCTAAAATAGTAGCCTTTAATAACATGATTGTAAATAGTTTTTTTAAAAATTATTTCTATTATTTATTATTAAATATTTGGGTTATAAGGTTTTACGATATTTTCTATAAAATTTTTGCTAGCTTCACGAATGTTAAAATAACTAAGTTTAGGAATTTGTTCTAAAGGTTTAGACGGCGGCGGATATTTATTTGATTTTTTCGAATTTATTTTTATAGCTAAGTAAGCAGGTTGATTATAATTATTTTCAATAAAAAATAGATACCACACAAAAAAATGCGGTATCTATCCTTATTGCTTCGTTAAGACGCAGGTGAAGATGTAGTTGGAGATGTCCTTCAAATCATTGGTTAAGTTGTTGATTGAAATAGGAAGAATAAAATTCTTTTCCTGATTCATTAAACAGCGCTCACAAACGATAAAGCAGTTGATATTGTAGAATAATTCCGGAATATCATCCATGGAATAATAGATTTCGTCATTGATGAAGAAATAATTTTCGGAGATGATCTTGCGGATATTATTTCTAAACAGCATGTGGGAGTATTCATCTTTAGAAACGATGATGATCGGGACCTTCTTTTTCTCACCTTTTTTCAGAATAGGCATGACTAAATGACAAAACTGCAAAATGATCGATTCGGACATCGTTATGTTGGACGAAATATTTTCTTTCAGCCAGGTTTGTATGATTCGGCTTATTTTTTCTTTGATGGAGTAGTCATTACAATCGATGAAATAGTACTGGTTCAGCAAAAAGTCATTGAGCCCCAAGGAAGTCGTGTAGACCAAGTCCATCAAAGGCTTTTCAAACTCGATCTCACCCAAAAGCGTCATGTCAAAAGCTGCTTCAAAATTTCTGATCAGTTGAGCGACCGAGGGATGATTTTTGATTAATCGGTTTCGATAGTATTGGTAGTCCATCTCAATCAAGCGATAGTTTTCGGGGTTGTAGGGCAGATTTTTATAGATAAAAGAAACAAAGGCGATATTCGCATCATCTACTTCGAGACCATGCTGCAAAAAACAAGTCTTAACGCTGTTGAAAATAATTCCGGTTTTTAAAAATTCGATCATTTCGCTATCAATCGGCAGCGTTTCTTTTCTGCGGATGCTTAAAAATATCGCGTATTGCAGGTAATGCAGACTTTTTTTGCTTAGCCGATTTTTTAACAGCTCGCCTAAATCCTGTGCAATTCGTTCGGACTTTAAAAACAGCAGATCGTTTTTCAACTCGTTGACACCGATTCCTCTCATCCAGAGGGTCAAGTAAATGTATCTTACTTTTAGCTTGTCATCAAATGCGATTTTCCCCGTAGGAGCTAGCCCCAGTCCTTGTCGAAAGTATCGTTCAGCCTTCTTTTTCAAATTGAATACTTTGGTCACAGAGATGAATTCCTCTTCTGCTATGGAAGTGTAGTTATTCTTCCCCAGCAGGCAGCGATAACATACTTTTAAAAAAAGTGAATCTGAATACAGCTTGCGCACCAGATCGTAACAGCAGACATCCGGTTTGAATTGAAACGATAGCTGCGAACGGGAGATATCGTAAGAGACGATCTCCTCTTCTAGTTTCGAAGCGATCTTTTGGCAATCTTTTTTGATCGTATTGAAGCTGGTATTCATATTCGCAGCCAGTTCCCCAATTTTTATCTGCCTGCATTCATATAATACATAGGTGATTTTTACTCTGCGCAGGATATCTTTTTCTATAAAGTTGTCTATCAATTGAATGTCTCCTTATATTGTCACAGCCAGGAAAAAACTTAATAAAATAAGTATCCCTTTATCCTTCTTGTCTAATCCATAAACTTCTCTACCTCGCTAAACAGCAGATCCCCTAGAAAATAGCCCTTATTCCATGAAGTGATCAGCTCGCCATCGGGAAAATGATTGACCGTAAGTTTCTTTTTGATTCGATGGGTCAAGTTGGAAAGCTGACATAAATTGGATTTTGTCACGTCGGATTCCCAGATCAGGTGGCATAATTTTTCTCGTGACAGGACTCTTCCCTCTTTTTGGTACTGGTACAAATGGTATAAGAGCTTTTTCTCATTAGAAGAAAGGCTGAAAAAGAATAGATCGGCGTTTTTTTCTTTCTTTGATCCGCTGGTTTCGTCGCTCGCAGCCCGCGTTTTTTTCTGATCACTGGTAAATTTAGCGATTTTTTCAATGATCTCGATTTCAGAGGCATCTCGGCCGATCCAATCATCAATCTCTTCGATCAAGTAGGAAAATTCAGATTTTTTTAAGTCGTTTTTATTACCCTTGCGCAGAATCGCCAGACCATTTTCTTTGAAAAAGGAATAGCATTTCGAGATATCCAAAGTAGAGACGGTGTCGCTAAAGATGACCAATGAGAAATACTGAATGATCTCTGGAGAAAGCCGTGCGTCAGCCATCAAATCGCTGGAGCAATATACCTCGTCATTGGAACGCTGCAGGATCGCCTGTAAATCTTGTTCTGCCAATAAATTTCTTGTTATGATTAATATTCTTGCCATGCTTTTCACTCCTATCAGCAAATAAATTTGCCTTATTTCTGTGTTAATACTGCAACAATACATTATCAAAAAAATACAGCATATTTTTTCCTTCTTTTTAATTTTTTTAATTCATAAATTAAATTTTTGAATAAAATACATTAAAATATCAACGCATAATCCACAGTTTATCATTACTTATAAAGGGAAAGGGTGTATGAATAAATTACTAATACGCTTTTTTAAACAACTAAATAGCAAAAGTATCGCAGATTTTATTCCTGCCAAAGAGTGATTTCCTCCTTTTTGCACATTACTTTTTTGTTAGTTTAAATTATGTTGGTTCGCTGAATGCGCAAAAACCAGCTTTTTGCTTCTTCGAGCAAAGCTTAGTATAATAACGTTGTTTTGGATGATATAGGAGGAAACATACATAATGACAACGAATTTTTGGGCGGAGCTGCCAAGGCCCTTTTTCATCTTGGCACCGATGGAGGATGTAACAGACGTGGTGTTTCGCCATGTCGTAAAAGAGGCGGGAGCGCCGGATGTCTTCTTTACTGAGTTTACGAATTCGGACAGCTTTTGCCATCCGGATGGGATCGAGAGTGTTCGTGGACGTCTGGCCTTCACCGAAGACGAGCAGCCGATGGTGGCGCATATTTGGGGCGACAAGCCGGAATTTTTCCGGGAAATGAGTCTTGCCCTAGCGGATATGGGCTTTAAGGGCATCGATTTGAATATGGGGTGTCCGGTCCCGAATGTTGCTGAGCGGGGCAAAGGCAGCGGCTTGATCTTGCGTCCTGATGTGGCGGCGGAATTGATCGAAGCTGCGAAGGCTGGCGGATTGCCTGTAAGTGTGAAGACGCGTCTGGGCTTTACAGATACGGCTGAAATGAAAGACTGGATCAGTCATTTATTAAAACAGGATATTGCCAATCTTTCGGTTCATATGCGGACCAGAAAAGAAATGAGCAAAGTCGATGCTCATTGGGAGCTGATTCCGGAGATTGTGAAAATGCGGGATGAGCTTGCTCCCCAGACCTTGATCACGATCAATGGTGATATTCTGGATCGTCAGATGGGATTAGCGTTAGCTGAAAAATATGGTGTGGACGGCTTGATGATCGGCCGGGGAATCTTCAAGAATCCTTACGCCTTTGAGAAAGCTCCGAAAGAGCATTCGCCAAAGGAAATGATCGGCTTGCTGCGGCTGCAGCTGGATTTGCAGGATAAATTCGCGGAGCAGGTCCCTCGTTCGATCGTTGGGCTGCACCGCTTCTTCAAAATTTACGTCAAAGGCTTTCCCGGCGCGAACGATCTGCGGGTAAGTCTGATGAATACCAAATCAACCGAAGAAGTCCGCGAGATCTTGGACAATTTCGAGAATCAACACGCAGAAATTATATAAGTTAAATAGAGGAGGGTGCTGAATTTACTACCGGACAGCTCCTCCTTTCTTGCTATAATAAATAAAAAGCTCAAGGAGGAAAAAGCGATGATTGAAGTAAAAATCGGCGATATTTCTCGTTTAGACGTTCCAGTGGATGCGATCGTCAATGCCGCAAACGCGGCCTTGATCCCTGGCGGCGGTGTCGATGGTGCGTTGAATCGAGCTGCCGGACCTAAATTGAAGCAAGCGATGGCATCCGTTGGCGGGACACCGACTGGAACAGCGGTGATCACCCCTGCGTTCGAGTTGCCGGCAAACTATGTGATCCATGCGGTGGGACCGCGATACATTGACGGCAAGCACAAGGAAGAAGCGCTGCTGTATTCGGCCTATGAGGCGGTTTATCGGTTGGCTCATGAATATAAGCTTCACACGATTGCAGTGCCCGTGTTAAGTGCGGGAATTTACGGTTATCCCAAAGAGGACGCGGCCCGGATACTTTGTGAAGTGGCTGATCGAAGGGAAAATCAGGAGATCACAACGCAGGTAATTGCCTTTGAAGAGTCTTGGCTGGCGATTTTTGATAAAATCAGGCAAAGCGGGTCAAAGTGAAAACGGTTAATTCGTTGAATCATAACCCGAATAAAGTGCTAAAATAATAGTAAATAGACGAAGTGAGGCGATTTATTTGAAGGCTATCTCCATTCACCCCGAGCCAGTTATGGAAATTCTTTCCGGCAAGAAAACTGAAGAATATCGATCGTGGACGACGCATTACCGCGGACCGCTCTTGATCTGCTCGACCGCGATCAAGACCCCCGGCTGTATCTCAGGACATGCAGTTTGTATCGTGGATCTTGTCGATGTAAAAAAAATCGCCGAGGATTCGTATGCGTGGATATTTGAGAATGTGCGCTGTATCAAACCTTTTCCCATCAAGGGTCAGCGACGGCTTTACCATGTGCCGGATGATCGCATTATTGAACCGGAGGCAGGGGAATTCGTGATTGAGGATGGCGAAAAAGTTGTGACCGAGGAATTTTGGCAAGACTATTATTTATCCTTAATTAACGACTAAAAAAACAGGTCAAAAACAAAAACCACGTAACGAACGATTTTTGTATAAACGTTGATATAACAATGAAAATAGCGATTAAAAAAACACTCATTTGACCAATGAGTGTTTTTTTTTAATGGCAAACCACGAAAATAAAAAAACCTTTTTTAGAATTATTAGTAATAAAAAAAGGTTTATAACTAGTTATCATACTAAAAAATTCCTGAATCCTATATTTAACAATAAATCGCATCTTAATAAATAACGAAATTCCGATTTATTGCCAAAAAGCACTTTTGGTTAAAATGATATACACGAGTCGCTGGCTATTAGTTTCTATTAATTAGAGGCGTTTTTGAAGGGAGTGATCTGTGGTGAAGAAAGTCAGTCTTATTTTTGTTTTGCTGGTCCTTTTTTTTATTCAAAGCCCGTCTCTGGGATAGAAGCTTTTGTTTTAATCCTCATCGATACGAAGGCAGCGGGTGAAAGAGTGGCAGGAACCGAAACGCTCTGCTTTGATATTTTTGATCTGACCGCTTGGAGCCAAAAGAGTCAGCAGAGTGAAAAAGACGTGAAGCAATTTTGGCTGAATCGTTATCAGAATAAAAGACAGTTTCAGCAGTATGTGCAAAAGGCAGCCTTGCCGAAAGTCAATGCTCGTCCTTTAATGGTTGATACTGACGGGGTCGCCCGGATAGAACTTCCGTATCAACAGCAGGAACAGCCGGCGGTGTATTTACTTGCAGCATCTGGTGAGACGGGAACACAAGAGTTTTTACCCATGGTGTTCTTTATGCCAAAGGAGTTTGCCAGCGAAACGCTCGCACTTTACGGGAAATACCAAGAGCAGCAGCCGGCAGAAACTGTCGAGGAACCAAAAAAATTAGTGAATAAGCCATCAAAAGAAAAACAATTGCCTCAAACCAATGAAGTGTCCAATAATGTTTTGCTTGGCGGGTTGTTATTGGCCTTGATCGGCGGCATGGGTCTGGCTTATCAAAAACAAAAACAGGAGGAAAAGTAAATGAAAAGAAAGAGGATAGTAAATATGGTAACGGTAATCATCTGTCTATTACCATTGATCGCGGGGGCGTTTGGCTTTGGGAATGCGGCGCAAGCGGCAGAAGAAAAGGTGAATGTGACACTGCATAAGAAAAAAATGGACCAATTCCCAACCCATGATGTTGAAAACACCGGGGAGGAAATGGATGAATTTAATCAATACGAAGGACTTCCAGGGATTACCTTTGAAGCGTGGGATATCACGGCGGATTTTTATGAAAAGTTAAATGGGATTGTCGGTCAAAATGCGTCGGACGCAGAATATGCGACCGCCGTCAAAGGGTTGATGAAAAGCTTTAAACTAGAGGAAGCGACAAAAGCTCAGTCAAAAGGCAGCGACATAACAAACGAAGCGGGTATCGTTACATTTAGCGGGCTGGACAAACGAACCGCAGAAGGAATCTACAAAGTCTATCTTTTCGAGGAAAAAGCAGCGGATGGTGTGGAAGGCTCCAGCTTCCCATTGATTTTAATTTTGCCCGTCGTCAAAGATGATGTAGAAAATACCGATATCCATTTGTATCCGAAAAATAAGGTCAAAGGCGATATCGGCAAAGAATTAGTCGATGAAACGGGGACACCGTTAACTGGGGGAAATCGCTATGACTTTGAAGTCGGCCAAAAAATCTATTATCATGCCAGCTTCACGATCCCTAACCAAATCGGCGAGATCCTTAATCAGGATGGTGCCGAGCAGACGCGTTATTCGCAGCTGCAATTTAAGGATGAGGTGAGTAAAGAGGGAGTCAAATTTGAAGGAATCGATCGTATCTCGATTGGCGACGCAGCGACGGATATCAAGGATACCTTCTTGTCCCATGGTACAGTAAAATATACGAATACCGTTCCTAAGTACACTGGACTTGCCGGCTTTGATATTCAAATGAATTTGAATAAGGCGAAAAGCAGCGAAAACGCTGAGGACTTCCAAAAATCAAAAACGACAGCAGAATATTTGAAGGATTTTGGCGGTAAAACGCTCCATATCTATTATGCCGTCTCCTTCACGGATGAAACACCGGTCGATGTCGACATCAATAATAATTTCTCAGTCGAAATGACTCACGATGGAGACCAAAAGGATTCCGCCGAGCATACGACGACACCGCCGATCACTACCGGCGGCAAGAAATTCATGAAGCACGAAGCCGGCAAGGAAAACCAAGCATTAGACGGTGCTAAATTCGTGGTGATTAAAAAAGAAAATGAGAAATTCTACTATTATACAAATGCCGGCGACCAAGTGAAATGGGTCGAGGTTAAAGCGGATGAAGACTATGCTGGCGCGACTCACTTTGTTTCTAAAAATGGCGGGCATTTGCAGGTCAACGGCCTAGCTTTCGGCACCTACTACTTGCGAGAGATTGAAGCGCCGAACGGCTTCCAGCTATTGACGGAAGATAAAGAGTTTGAAGTATCAAAAGGATCATTCGCCGAAACGGAGCAGCTGAAGATCGCCAATGTTTCAAAAGGCGGCTTCTTGCCATCAACTGGTGGAAAAGGGATCATTGCCTTTCTAATCGTCGGGTTAGCATTGATGCTGGGGGCGTTTATTAAGTATCGCCGTTTGCAGCAAACCACCGTATAAATGATCGTGAAAAACAAGGGAGAAAACTTCCCTTGTTTTTTATTTTTTTGCAAAAAATTGGGAAAAGGCTTAAAAAAGGTGTTTTTCCTTTGGCTGCAGGCCGAAATCGGGCTTGGAGCCGCTTTTTTTGGCGATTTTGGTGCGGCTTTTTTCCCTTTTTTTTCTTAAACTAAAAGAATTTGATTTTAAAATCATGCTTTTTGAAAGATTTTGACCAAAAATTGCCATATTTATAGTTCCGTATTATTATTTGTTAACAACAAAAGGAATTCAAGTATTTGCTATTACTTTCATGTAACTAATGGGAGATGTTTGGAAAATTATCGTGAAGAATATTTTTTGAATACCAGATTTCATTTTTTTTAGACGAAAAAATGGATACTTGTTTTCTGATTTCTTTAGAAAGTATGAGTTTTTCACAAGTGAAACAGCTTTGATACGGATGTTTACAGCGGATGAATTCACGAACTCGGTTTTTCGCTGAGTGCTCAATGGCTGAGTGGAACTTTCTAAAGCAGGGTCATTTTTTTTAGGGGAAGGCGTTCTTTTGATAGGGGGAGAATCATGGATTTTCGTGCAGTATTAGGAACAAGCAACAAACGACGGTTGGCCTTAGTGGAGCAGCTTTATTATCGTCGGAATGATTGGTCGAGCGATCAGCTGTTAAGTGAACTGAATTGCTCACTGCCGATTCTATTGAATGATATCGAATGGATCAATGAAGAGTATCCTAGCTTTCAGATAACGAAAACTAAGGGGCTTTATCGTTTAGAGGTGGATAAAAGGGTAAATCTAGGGTATCTTTATGCCAATATTTTGAATAACAGTCCTGAATTTCAAATTATCGAAGAGCTTTTGTATGAGGAATGTGAGAATATTACGGCGCTGGCTAAGAAACTGTATCTCAGCTCCTCCAACACCCAGCGCTATTTGAAGAAAATCGAGAAGGCTTTGACTCAAGCCGGGATGGAATTGTGTTATCGTCCATTGCGAGTGGAGGGCAACGAAGGGGAAATCCGTAATTTTTATTTTCGCTTTTACAGTGAGCGCCAGATTTCATTTGAAAGTACACTGCCTAAATTACCTTCGCCCCACTATCACATTATCGAACGCTACGTGGAAGAATTCGTGAAGCTTAACCAAATTCATGAGAAATATGTTTTTCAAAAACGCTTGATTTACAACTTCTATATCAGTATTTGGCGGATGAAAAATGGGCATGAATTTCCGCAAGAAGAGCTGCGGACCAAAGGCTTGATGCTGCCGATGGCGCTGCCTTATAAGCTGCTGAAGCATGCTGTTAGAGAAGGTGTGGAATTGGACTTAACGCCGGATATGGTGCGAGACGGTCTTTGGCTGTTGTTTTCCGATTCGATCGTCTTCAGTATTTCCCATCGTGAGTCGGCCATCGCGGATAATGAAAAATACCAGCAGCTCTTTATGCGGCATTATGAATTGGTGGAAAAGTACAACGAAATGCTGGGGCATCGATTAGACAAGCAAAGTCAGATCAATTTGGCGACAGTTTTATCGAATGATTTTTACCTTTATGATCCTCAAGGGCAATATGTGTGTCTGCTGTGGCGCAATCGCTCGGTTTTCCTATCTGAGGTTTCAAAGGTTTATAGCCGCGGTGTGGAGAGGGTACGTGAGCTGGTCCAAAAGTTTGTTAAATGCTATCGCATGTATGAAGAAGAGGACTTCATTCGGAACTATGTCTATTTGCTGATTACCACCGAAGAACGCGGAATGGAATGGCTGGCCAGTCAAGAACCGCTGCTGAAGGTTTTGCTGCTGTCTGATTTGACGCCGACTGAGGAAAGCTTTTTGGCTAAGCAGATTTCTGACACGATCTACGGCAACTTTCTGATCGTTCATTTCGAAAAATTATCTGGCGGCACACCGGAGTTACATAATGAATTGAAAAACTATGATTGCCTGATTACGACCGGTTCGGCGGAAGGCTTGCCTAAGAACTATCCAGTCGTGGTGATCGATCCTTTTTTGACCAACCAAAGCAGGCGCTGGATTCAAGATACGATCAACGAGCTTGAGGAAAAACGCAGCTTCGTTTCTGTGATAAAATAGAAACGAAAGAAGGTTGACTATGAATAGTATGGAAAAAATTAATCAATTTCGTGACGAAAGAAACTGGCGCTCTTTTCACAATGAGAAAGATTTAGCGTTATCGATCTGTTTAGAGGCGGCTGAATTGTTGGAGCTTTTCCAATGGAAGGATTCAGAAGAAGCACGCACCCAAACGGAACGCCTGA
>Ga0153985_1000114_pt1 | contig 24953 bp, 20 predicted proteins | sample TSGA069MetaG_FD_104715 | JGI IMG/M metagenome (GOLD analysis project Ga0153985, IMG submission 104715) | Attine ant fungus gardens microbial communities from Georgia, USA - TSGA069 MetaG | ecosystem: Host-associated > Fungi > Mycelium > Unclassified | place: USA: Georgia, Alexander Wildlife...
ATCGTTTTGTTCTGGTGAAGTAAATTCATTGGCTATATTTTTTTGCGAATCAGTTGAAGAATTTAAATAATTCTCAAAATCCTCTTGTGATATCAAATCATTCTGAGAAGCTTTTTTTGTTGGGGGTGTTATAAATATAGATTTTATGGTTGTTTGTGAAGTAGCTTCAACTAATAGTTTTTGACCTGCTTTTAATTTAGCAGTTATTTTTGGACCAATTTTTTTACTATTAATCTTTATTTTTTTATCAAAATTTTCGTCTGTATAAATAGTAGCTTTATCACCTATAAATATAGTAATATGTACATAATTATCATTAAGTTTTAACATATCACTACAATAAGTTTCGCTAGACAAATCAATACCTACATTTGGTAAACTATAATTATCATTAAGTTTTAACATATCACTACAATAAGTCTCGCTAGACAAACCAATACCTACATTTGGTAAACTATAATTACAAATACGAGATGAAGAAATTATTTCTCCATCGGACGAAAACTTAAGAGTACTTCCAGTTACTATATTACATGAGGATTGAGAGGTGCCCGATGAATCATCAGATAAATCATTAGGTAATTCATCAGGTAATTCATCTGATGATTCATCAGATGAATAAGAAATGTTATCTAAACTGCCGCCTAAAGTAACTTTACCTGTAAATGTAATAGGCTCAATAAAATAATTATCTTTTTCTTCTTTTTGAGAACTAACACTCATACCATTAGCTAGGCTATGTATTTCATTAGTATTTTCATTATTTTTAATCTGAGAGGATAACATAGCTTATTTCTATTTTATTCTTAATTAGAAAATTATTATACTATGAGGTTAACAAAAAATAAACATATTAATTGTTATTTTTTTGTTGGCATTGTTGCATGGATCGGCTTTCCCGTCATTGCAAGAAAATTACGAAGTAATTGACGAAGCAATCTAGTTAAAAAATGCTAATTTATAGCATTTTTTATTATTTTTTCTGGATTGCCACGCTCCTTTTAGTCGCGTAGCTCATGACGTTTTCTAGATTATTTAACAATATCTTTCTCTTCCTGTTGTTTATACCACAATTCTGCATAATAGCCTTTTTGTTTGAGTAAGGTTTTATGGTTGCCTCGTTCGACTATATAACCGTTATCAAGCACAATAATCTCGTCTGCATCGATTATTGTAGATAAACGATGGGCAATAATTAAAGTAGTGTAATGCTCTGATATTTCTTTAAGGCTTGCCTGAATTAGCTTTTCGGTTTTAGTATCAAGTGAGCTTGTCGCCTCATCAAAAACATATATAGCCGGATTTTTTAGTAACGTCCTAGCTATAGCGATTCTCTGTTTTTCACCGCCTGAAAGCTTTAACCCTCGCTCCCCTACTTGAGTATCGTACCCTTCCGGCAGGCTAATAATAAACTCATGGATATGAGCATTTTTTGAGGCTGCTATAACTTTATCATAACTTGCTAAATTGTTACCGTAAGCGATATTGTAATAAATAGTATCGTTAAATAGCACCGTATCTTGCGGCACGATTCCGATTGCTTTGCGAAGTGAGCTTTGCGTGATTTCTCTTATATCCTGCCCGTCTATGGTAATGCTACCGCTGTTGATGTCATAAAACCTAAATAGCAGACGGGAGATAGTGGATTTACCTGCCCCACTACTCCCGACTATTGCAAGTGTTTTACCGCTCTCTATAGTAAAGCTTATATTATGTAAAATAGGACGCTCTAGATTGTAAGCAAAATTTACATCTTTAAAGGTAACTTCGCCTTTTGATATAGTAAGCTCTTTAGCATTGTTAGCGTCCTTTACTTCTGCCGGTATATCGAAAAGTGTAAACATATCTTCCATGCTAACTAAGGCATTTTTGATTTCTCTATAAGCAAAGCCGAGTATTGAAAGCGGAATAGATAGCTGGAACAAATAAGTGTTAACCATGATTAAATCGCCGACAGTCATTTTATTTTGACTTATGGAATTTGCCGAAAGTATCATCAAAGCGACAAGCCCCAGCGAAATAATAATATCCTGCCCAATATTTAAAATTGATAGGCTGTTAGTCGTTTTGGTGGCTGATATTTCATAAATTTGTAAGGCTTCATTGAACTTATTTGCCTCATATTCCTCATTACCGAAATATTTAACGGTTTCAAAATTCAGCAAACTATCGATCGCTCTGTTATTAGCGGTATTATCACTTTTGTTCATTTCACGAGCAAATGAGAGCCGCCAAGTACTGATTAAGAAAGTAAATACAACGTAAACAAGCATAGTTGCTAAGATGGTGACGGCAAACCAAATACCGTATGCGTACCATAGCATGCCGCTAACTAGGATAATTTCGATGCTTGTGGGGAAGATATTAAATAGCGAATAACGCAGTACCGCTTCAATCCCCTTAGTGCCACGCTCTATTGACCTGCTTAAACCACCGGTTTTTCGGGTGATATGAAAACGCATGCTCAAATTATGCATGTGCTTAAATACGTTTAGAGCAACCAAGCGAGTTGCTTGATGCCCTACTTTTGAGAAAATAATATTCCGTAACTCGTTAAATATCGCCACAAATATTTTAGTGCCGCCATAGACCATAATTATGGCAATAATCACCGAAATAGCTAAATGTTTATTTAAGCCGTCAATTATATATTTGTAAACTATCGGGACGAAAATATTTATCACCTTAGCAAGCAATAAGCAAATAAGTGAGAAAACAATACGCAAGCGTATGTTAAAATCCTTCGACCATAAATAAGGAAGCAATAAGCAAAATGAGTTTTTATGTTGATTTTGATTGGACATTACTCTGTCATCCCGCGACTTAATCGCGGGATCCAAAAATTTATTTTAAAAATTCTTCGTATAAATCATTCCAGTTAGGATTAATAGATTCTATTAAATCTATTTTCCATACTCTTTTATATTCTTTTAAGCGTTTTTCACGACCGATTGCAAGATTAACATCATTAAATTGTTCAAAATAAACTAATTTATCTATATCATATTTTGATGTAAAACCTTTTATTATCTTTTGTTTATGTTGCTAAATACGTTTTATAATATCAGAAGTAACATCAATGTATAGAGTACCATTATATTTATTTGAAAGTATATAAACATGGTAATCTTTCATCTTATAAAGTTTTTATATTTTTATTATGGATCCCGCTACAAGCTCGCGGGATGACAAGGGTAGTGCTAACCTATAGGGGAATCACATAGAAGTCGCAATGTAATATACTTAATTCTTCTGCGGTTGTCCTTCTAATAACTTATCTAATCTTCCCTCTTTATCAAGTTCATATAAATCATCACAACCGCCAATATGCGTATTATCTATAAATATCTGCGGAACAGTTCTTTTACCGCCTGATTTTTTAACTAGCTTATCCTTTTCTGCATCGGTAAAATTGCTAACTTCTATTTCTTGATAAGCAACTTTTTTCTCATCAAGCAGTGCTTTAGCTTTAATACAATAAGGACAAGTGGCAAGAGTGTAAATAATAATAGTGTGTAATATAGCTTTATTCATAATGTTGTACTCTTTTATTGAATTTTAATATATTATCTTAAACTATAACTGTTAAAGCAAGAAAAAAGAAATGAATAATTTTTCTATTACATCGGATTATAAACCGGCAGGCGATCAACCGAGGGCAATCGATGAAATTATTAAAGGTTTAAATGATAAAAAGCGTTCCCAAATGCTCCTTGGTATTACAGGCTCGGGCAAGACCTTTACTATGGCAAATATCATAGAAAGAACAAACCGACCAACGTTAATCATGGCACATAATAAAACTCTGGCAGCTCAAATATATTCAGAAATGAAGTCGATTTTTCCGAATAATGCCGTGGAATATTTTGTATCATATTATGACTACTACCAACCGGAAGCTTATATAGCACGTACCGATACTTTTATAGAAAAAGATTCATCGATTAACGAGCAGATTGATTTACTGCGTCACTCTGCTACAAGGTCGTTGTTAGAGCGACGTGATGTTATAGTTGTTTCCTCTATTTCTTGTATTTATGGGCTTGGCTCCCCTGATTTATACTATCAGATGACTGTTAGTTTAGAACCTGGAAAAAGTTACCTTCGTGATAAGCTGCTAAATGATTTAGTGAATTTGCAATATGAGCGTAATGATGTCGGTTTTGAACGAGGCTGCTTTAGAGTCAAGGGCGATAATATCGATGTTTTTCCATCACACTATAGTGATAAAGCTTGGCGTTTGTCGTTTTTCGGCAATGAGCTGGAGTATATTCATGAATTTGACCCGTTAACCGGCGAGAAGCTTGCAAAACTTGACAAGGCAATAATTTATGGCAACTCGCACTTTGTAATGCCTAAAGAAGCCGTAAATAAGGCAATAGGCGAAATCGAAGAAGAGCTACAAAATCGCCTGGTATTCTTGAAGTCTCAAGATAAGTTGCTTGAAGCCCAAAGATTAAATCAGCGTACTCAATATGACCTTGAAATGCTAACCGAAACAGGTAGTTGTAAAGGCGTTGAAAATTATTCGAGATTTTTCACGGGTCGCAAAATTGGCGAACCACCACCGACTTTATTTGAATATCTGCCGAAAGATGCATTATTATTCGTTGATGAAAGTCATGTATCGACCCCGCAAATTAGAGCAATGTATAATGGCGATAGAGCAAGAAAAGATGTGCTAGTAGAGCATGGATTTCGCTTGCCGTCTGCTCTTGATAATAGACCGCTAAAATTTGAAGAATGGGAAAGCTTTAGACCGCAAACTGTTTTTGTATCAGCCACCCCTGGAGCTTTTGAGTTACATGAAACAGGAGGTGAAGTTGTAGAACTAATTATCAGACCTACAGGGCTGCTTGATCCTGAATGTATCATAAAGCCTGCTACCAATCAAGTTGAGGATTTAGTAGGCGAAATTCAAAGTACTATTGCCAAAGGATTCCGAGTGTTAGTTACTACATTGACCAAAAAAATGGCAGAAGATTTAACGACTTATTTGCAGGAGTTACAATACAAAACTTCTTATCTACATTCTAATGTTCACACGCTTGAACGTATTGAGATTTTACGAGATTTAAGACAAGGTACTATTGATATTTTAGTCGGCATTAACTTATTGCGTGAGGGGCTAGATATTCCTGAATGCGGTTTAGTGGCAATACTCGATGCTGATAAGGAGGGGTTTTTACGTTCGGAAGTATCACTAATACAAACGATCGGAAGAGCAGCAAGAAATAGTGAAGGCAAAGTTATATTATATGCCGATAAGATGACTAAATCCATTGACAAAGCTGTTGGTGAGACAATGCGTAGAAGACAAATTCAACAAGAATATAATGAGAAACATGGTATAATTCCAAAAACCATCAATCGTACTATCCATGCTTTAACAGAACTTGAAAAAGTTGACAACAAACTTGATAAAAAACAGGCTCATACTTTATTTGATAACCCTACTAAGCTTAAAGCTCATATTGAGAAATTAAAGAAAGAAATGCTAAAAGCCGCAAGCAACCTTGAATTTGAACAGGCAGCAAAACTTCGAGATCAGCTAAAAACTCTTGAAGAAGCAGCATTAGAATTGGTTTAGTATTTTTGTCACAAACTAATTTGATTAGTAAGTACCGACATTAATAATTACTTAAAATTAACTCTTAGATAAGTTAATATTTAAAAATATCTTAACTTATTAGAGTGCAAATATATGCCTGATATATCCTCTCAAGTCCAAAAAGAACTACGCCAAAATTTATCAGCTACATTAACAGAAATCAGTAATTCTAAAAATCCTGCCGAAGTAGAGAGTGCTACCAAAAATATTTTTGAGGCAGCAATAAAACTTATTACTGATCCTTCAGAAGCTACTGCAAGCATTTATAAAAGTCAACTAGATTTAGCCTCTTTAAAAATTCCTGGGTTAAATGATAGTAAAAACCTTGCCAAAGTAACTAAAATTTTTAGGGAAATACTGCCTGAACCGCAAAATCAAGAATTAAGAGAATATCTTGAGATCCCTCTTCTAGAACGATTAAATCAAAAGCAACAAAAAGAAATTGTAAATGAAATAAAAAATACATCTGATTCAATTGATAAGAATAATAAAAAAAGCAAAGTAAAGGCTGTTGAAGATACATTAAGGGATAGAAAAGTAGCAAAACAAACTGAATTTGTTGGAAATGATAAAAAACCAACCGGAGTTTCCGCGGGCTATATTACAAAAGAAACCGAGACAGGCAAAACTTTTATTTTAAAACAATTTTATAAAACTTATGATGATTGTCTAAAGCTACGACTTCAAAGCGAAAAAGAGCAAGCACTAAATGACAGACGTGATGGAGTACAAGAGTTAATAGCTTCTACTATGTATCAATTTTTATTATATGATCAAGCTCCGAAGGAGGGATTAGTACAGCCGGATGAAAACCATTCTAATTCATTATACGTAAGAGGAAAATTTTTTAATAATGTTGTAGGTCTTGGAACCTATTCTGGTTCTAAAGAGCCAACATCTATTGAAACGGAAAATAAGAATTTAAAAAATTTAGAAGGTTTTGAAAAAGTAATAGCTGCTTGTCACATGCTTGGAGAAGCTGATTATCATGCAGGTAATTTAATGGTTCAGGATGGAAAAACCATAAATAAAATTGATCATGGTAGGTCGTTTATTCAGTATTATAATAATTTTGAAGATATGATTAATACTACAACTGAAAATTTTGATATAATGGGATATAACGATGCAATAAATGCTGGAAATTTCACATTTAATATTGACAAATATAGTACTGCTTTAAATCAAATGGTAGATCAGCTTAGTAATAATCAAATAGAAAATATAGTTGACCAAAAAATTGCTGAATTAAAAAAAGCAGGTTTTGATCCTAAGGGTATCGAAGTTTTATCCATTATAAACGATAAAGAAACAGAAATTCTTATTAATAATTATGATGATTTAAAAAACTTTTATAAAGAGCAACTGATTCAAAATCGTGCCAATATGAAAGAAATAGCTAAATGTGCTGATATAGTATCAAAATTTAGCGATATGTCTCCTGAATTCAAAAATGGTAAGTGGTTACAAGATTTTGCAAAATCTAAGGTCAAAGATCCCGTACTTTATGCAGCTCAGAATAATATAAAAATTGAAGGGAAAAATGCTTTACAATGGGCATATGAAAATGATTATAAAGTGCGAGACACAAATATTATTCAAAAAGAAACAGTATCTCAAGAGTTACAATGGGTAAAAAATGCTAAAAATAAATGGGAACAACAAAAAAAACAAGTCAAAAAAAACAAAAAAGATTTTATATTTCATGATCCTATGGAATATCTCAAAACAACAAAAGATGAATCAAAATTTTCTAATGATGAAAAAGAATTTCTAAATTATACTGCTAAGTTAGATCAACAAGACCAGAAAATAAGTGATAAGCTATCCACATTAATTAGTACTTTTTCTAATCAAGCTTTAAAAGGCAAAGTTACCGAAAAAGATGTTGAAGCATTTTATGACAAAGCACTTGAGACATTAAAGCAAGAAAAATATCTTAACGATGAAGAGATTGCAACTATTAAAAATGATAAAAGCTATCAACAAACAATTAAATCAACAACTAATTTTTTAAATACAGTTGAATTAAATACCAAAGAAAAGCTATGCTATAAATTAGCAAATTTTTGTAAAAAGTTTAGTCCTAATCTATCTAACCATTTGATTAATAAGGGTATTTCACCAAAAAACTTAGATAAGCTACGTAGCATTGATAGTGCTATAGCAATAAGCGTAAAACTTCACAATGAGTTAATAAAACCTCAATCAAATGAAGATATATTAGCAAAAAGACGACAAAATGTTCATAAAAAAGTGCAGGAGTCAATAGTACAAAAACCTAAACGGGAATTTGCCCAGCGTTAAATATGTGAGTGTAATTGCCGACTTCTTATTTATAGATATATACGTGACTTTCTTGCAATGACTGAAGAATCGATCCATGCAAACAAGCCTAGTGCAGAAGTGAAATTACGATAAATACACTTCCTTGTCGAAAGTCCCTTCGCTACTATCGATAATCATAGTAATTGTTGCATCGCCTGTAATGTTGATAGTAGTACGAAGCATATCAAGTATTCGGTCGATACCTGCGATAATAGCCACACCCTCAATCGGTAAATGTACGGAAGAAAGCACCATAGGCAGCATTATTAAAGAAGCTCCAGGGATTCCTGCCCCACCGATAGAGCCGAGTGTTGAAGTTAGGATAATCACTAAATAATCGTGAGGAGCAAGCGTTACACCCATCATCTGAGCAAAAAATATAGTTGTAAGTGATAGATTTATGGCAAAGCCGTCCATATTAATTGATGCACCTATCGGAAGAACAAACGAAGTACTAGACTCTGAAATTCCAAGCTTTTCACGACAAATTTGCATGGTAGTTGCAAGGGTTGCTTTACTACTTGAGGTGGAAAAAGCAAGTATTTGATACTCAAAACTTTTCTTATAAAACGGGATAGGGGAAACACGGCAAAATACATATATCAGCACGCCAAAAACCAAATACTGAAAAGTCATAGCTACAACTACTGCTACGACAAGCTTTGATAAGCTTTCCATTATTTGCATACCTTGTGTACCTACAATCCAGGCGGTTAAGGCAAAAGCACCGTACGGAGAGAGTTGAATGACGAACGATATCATTTTTAATATCAGTTTTGACATTACATGAATTAAATCAGTAATAGGCTCTCCTATAGATTTCATTTTATTCAAGGTAATTCCAAAGAAAACTGCAAAAAATACTATCTGCAGAACATCCCCGCTTGCAAAAGCACCTACAGCATTATCAGGTACAATATTCACAAAAAAATCTATTATATTAAACGAGGTTCGCTCCACATTGTCTGAAATAGCAAAATCTATTTTCATGTCCACACCCGGCTTTAACACCGCAGCAACACCAAGACCAAAAACCGTAGCAAAAAAAGTAGTACCTAAAAAGGCGACTACTGCTTTCATGCCTACTCTGCCAAGAGCAGAAGTATCTTTCATACTAGTAATACCGGAAACTAAGCTAAAGAAAATTAGCGGTGCAATAATCATTTTTATTAAGCGTAAAAAGATATCACCGATAGGTTTAATATAATTAACATAGTCAGATAAATATCTACCGAATATAATACCAAAGATTAGACCTAAGGTAACTTTTTGCCATAATTTCATAGTTTATTTACTTTGTTTTTAAATTTAATTCAACCATAGGTTTATTTACTATTTTGATTAATCCATTCTAAGTATGTTTGAAGACCGCCGTCAACATTTATTTTTATTATTTGCGGTAATTCATAATTGTGAGTTACTAAAATTATACTTTCAATTTCACTATAGTTAGCAGATTTTGCTTTAATTACAATTCTGTATTCTTTTTCTGAACTTATTTTATCATTCCATCTAAAATAACTCTTTACCTCATCAATTTGTATACAAGCCACAAGCTCTAACTCTAACAAAGTAGAAGCTATTTTTTCGGTAATCTGTAAATTGTTAGTAGTAGTTAAAATTAAGCAGCAATCTTGCACCCTTAAACCTCAACAAAGCAGTTAGGTGTTTCAAATAGCTTAAGGCTGATAATAAAGAATTTTTGACTTGCAAACAATTTAGGAAAAATGTCGTTTTTTAAATGTAACGCAATATTTTCGGCAGTTGGATTATTCTGTAAATAATATATTTTCTGACCGGTATGATTTTCAATTTGCTGCCCGATTTCTTTATCATCTTGATGCAAAATCAAGCTATGATCAAAATGCTCATCAATCCATTTCTTAGCTATATCCTTAATTAAGCCGAAATCGACCACCATCCCAAGCTTATCGGTTTCGTCTGCCGCTACGCTTATCTCAAGAACATAGCGATGACCGTGTAAAAATTGACATTTATTTTGATGTCCGATAATTCTATGCCCTGCATCGAACTCAATACGACGAGTACATTTTATCATTACTAATATATTCCTTTCTTTTTTTAAGAAGTAACAGCAGAACGCCACCATGTGACTTTAAAAAGGGTCATTGTAAGGAGAAGCAAAGCCTTGGCTCAATAATCTAGCAAAAAATGCTAATTTGTAGCATTTTTTTATTTTTTATAGATTGCCACGCTCCCTTTAGTTGTTCGCAATGACAATCCTCCTATAAATTTAGTAATAATTTTTCAGGATCTTCGATAAGCTCCTTAATTTTTACTAAGAATGATACGCCCTCTTTTCCATCAATTATACGATGATCATACGATAATGCAATATACATCATCGGACGTATTTCGATTTTACCGTTTATAACAACTGCTCTTTCTTCCGTTTTGTGTAGACCTAAAATACCGGATTGAGGCGGATTAATAATTGGCGTGGATAACAACGAACCATATACACCGCCGTTAGAAATCGAGAATGTGCCTCCTGATAAGTCAGCCATAGATAGCTTGCCTTCACGTGCTTTCTTAGCCAATGCTCCAATCGCTTTTTCTACTTCAGCAAACCCCATTTTATCGGCATCTCTAACAACCGGTACGACAAGACCTTGCTCTGTTCCTACTGCTACACCTATGTCGTAATAATTTTTATATACCAAATCATCACCGTCTATTTCAGCATTTACTGATGGAATAAGCTTTAAAGCCTCTACCGTTGCCTTTACAAAAAACGACATAAAGCCAAGCTTTACATTATGTTTTTTCTCAAACTCTTCTTTATATTTAGCCCGCAACGCAATTACTTTTGACATGTCAATTTCATTAAAGGTAGTCAAAATAGCTGCGGTATTTTGAGAGTCTTTTAAACGCTGGGCAATGGTTTTACGTAGGCGTGACATACGCACACGCTGAACTTTATCCTCGTTAGTTTTAGCTGAAGAAGCGGTAGGGGCAGGAGAATTTATAGCTTCCAACACATCACCTTTAATAAGCCTACCGTCTTTACCTGTTCCTTTGATATTATTTGGATCAAGTTTGTTTTCGGTCACCAACTTCTGCACAGATGGAGCAAGACTATTATTGGCAGCCGCTGCAACAGGAGCCGTAGCCGGCTTTTCCGAAGCTGGTTGTGCTGCCGCTTGAGGCTTTGCAGCTTCATTATTAGTAGTGACAGTGCTTGCTGCTGCTCCTTCGTTTATTTCGCCTATTTCTTCACCGACTGCAACGTTTGCTCCATCAGCTTTTATTATTTTACCTATAGTACCATCACAAGAAGCGTTAACTTCTAAAGTCACTTTTTCAGTTTCGATTTCTAACAGCAGCTCATCGGTTTTAATCGGATCGCCCTCTTTTTTATACCATTTGGCAATAGTAGCTTCCGTTACCGATTCCCCGAGCGACGGTACTATAATTTTAACACCCATATTTTTTCCTTATTTTTATCATAAATTGGTATATACAATGTCATCCTTGTATTGGTATATTGTTGCATGCCCTATGTCATCCCTGCACAGGCGAGAATGACATTATAGACTTAACTTAAAGCTTCCTTTAATAGTTTTTCTTGCTGTCTATTATGTACTTGTAATGAACCGACTGCCGGCGAGGCTGATTCGCTTCTGCCTACATATTTAAACTCATTGCTAATACCCGATTCTTTTAAAGCATTATTTAAATGAGAAACTATATAACGCCAAGCACCCATATTCATCGGTTCTTCTTGACACCAAATGAACTCTTTAGCCTTATTATATTTTTTTAATAGCTCTACGACAACCTTTTTTTCAAACGGATATAATTGCTCAAGCCTAATAACTGCTATATTACTATTATTACCACGCATTTCAAACAGATCATAATATACTTTGCCGCTACATAAAATTACTTTACCGATATTATTCGCATCTATTTTGTTTACTTCATCTAAAACCGGTGTAAAGCTAGTATTATCACCAAGCTCGTCGAGTTTAGATACCGCATATTTATGACGCAACAACGATTTCGGCGACATCACGATTAACGGCTTTCTGATACTGCCTAATATCTGACGGCGGAGCAAATGGAAAATCGAGGCAGGCGTAGTCGGATATGCCACATACATATTATCTTCGGCTGTTAGTTGTAAAAACCGCTCTAATCTTGCCGAGCTATGTTCTGGTCCTTGTCCCTCAAAACCGTGAGGTAGTAAAACCGTAAGCCCGCTCATACGTAGCCATTTTGTTTCACTGCTTGAAATAAATTGATCAAAAATAATTTGAGCTCCATTGGCAAAATCACCGAATTGTGCCTCCCATATAACCAAATTTTTTGGATTTGCCAGCGAATAACCGTATTCAAAACCAAGTACTGCATATTCGGATAAGTTACTGTCCGCTACTTCGTATTTTGCTTGGGTCTTGGACAAGTTATTTAGCGGTATGTAGGTAGTATCGTCCACTTGATTATGAAGCACCGAGTGACGATGTGAGAAAGTACCGCGTCCCGAATCCTGCCCCGTTAGCCTGATATCAGTACCGGAAGTAAGTAGGCTTGCAAAAGCCAGCTGCTCAGCGGTTGCCCAGTCAATAGGTTGATCAGCCGTTAAAGCTACTTTGCGAGCTTCAAACAATTTTTCAAGTTTTGGATTAGCAACAAAATTTTTCGGTATTTCACACAGCTTAGTTCCCAAATCTTGTAAAGTTTTTTTATTAACTCCCGTTATTACTACTTTCTCATTAGTACGAGTAATACCCTGCCACAAGCCGCCTAGAAAATGTGCTTCTGCCTTATAGTCTTTGGCTTGTTCAAACTCTTTATCTAGCTTTGCTTTGAATTCTTCTTTTAGTTTGGCAAAATAATTATTATCGATTATGCCGTTTTTTGCTAGCTCATTTGCATAAATATTGCCGGGGGTGAGTTTATTTTTGATAACGCTATACATCTTGCCTTGTGTGTACATCGGCTCATCGCCTTCATTATGCCCGTATTTTCTGTAACAAACAATCTCAACTACAACATCTTTGCCGTATTTCTGCCTGTATTCTACAGCAATGCTAGTCACTTTTAGCACGGCTTCTATATCGTCACCGTTTACGTGTAAAATCGGAGCGGCTATTATCTTAGCAAATTCCGTGGAATATCTGCTAGCTCTAGTATCCGCAGCGTTTGCCGTAAAACCTAGCTGATTATTGACTATAAAGTGCAATACCCCGCCAATATCATAAGCAGCTAGCGGCGACATGGATAAACCCTCCGCAACTACACCCTGACCGCAAAAAGCAGCATCGCCATGAACCAAGATAGCTTTAACTTTGCTACGTTTGTTATCCTTAAGAATATCCTGTTTTGCTCTAACTTTTCCTGCAACAATAGGGTTTACGGCTTCTAAATGCGATGGATTATCGGCAAGTGATAAATGTATTTTCTTATCCCCTATAACCCTATCCGATGAATAGCCTAAATGATATTTCACATCCCCCGAAATATTTAACTCATCAGGAAATACGCTACCGTTTATGAATCCGGCAATGACGGCTTTATAGGGCTTACCGACCACGTTGGTTAGGGTATTTAGCCTACCTCTGTGTGCCATCCCTATTACGATTTCTTCAACGCCCTGAAACATAGACAAAACTATAGCTTTATCCATCGCAACTATAGAAGCATCGCCGCCCTCAACCGAAAAACGCTTAGCTCCGGGGAATTTAGTATGTAGATATTGCTCAAACCCCTCTACCTCTACTAAGCTGCTCAGGATATTTTTCTGCTCATCCGCAGTAAATATTTGGTCAGTAGATTCTAACTTGCTATATAACCAATTTTTTTCTTCTACATTTTCTACCTGCTCAAACTCTACTCCTATATGATGAGAATAGGTTTTATCAAGAAAATCAACCAGTTCGCCAAGCGTATATGTCTTTTCTAAAAATTTATGTTCTATTACATTATTAAGCTGATCTTTTGTAAAACCGAAATCCTCTATATTAAGCTTTAGGTCGTTTTTTGTTTTACGCACCTCAAGCCCAAGCGGGTCAAGATTTGCAAGATAGTGAGCATATTTGCGATAATTTTTTATCATCGCACCCACGTTAAAATTGTTTGTATTAGATGCAGAATTTTCTAAAATTTTAGGCTCTGCAGATTCTGTTTTTAAAATTACTTTTGCCGTGCTTTTGTTAATTCCTAGCTCATTACTATCCTTAACTTGAGCAAAGAATTCCTGCCAAGTTTGATCGACTGAATTGGGATTTATTAGATATTGTCTATATAATTCTTCAATAAAAACAGCGTTCCCACCAAATAAATAACCTGTTTTTTTAAAATCTTCTGCCATATTATTGTTTAGTTTGTTTAGTTTGTTTGTACAACATCACGTCATTGCGAGCGACTAAAAGGAGCGTGATAATCTCATGAAGTAGTATAAAATTCCTGAGATTGCAGCAAAGCTATGCTCCTCACAATGACGATGTTTATAAATACTTCTCTTCCAAGTACTTAATATACACTTCCGGATCAATCCTCTCTTCACCGCTAGCACTTTTTAATAAATCAGCTGAATTTTTTAGTGAGCCGAAATTTCTAAAATTCTTATTCAGATAATCATTCAAATGGCTAAAATCACCTTTCAGAATATCATTTTTTATATCTTTATGTAACTCTTTTACTTTCTTCATCACCATTGAAGCAATAATTGCACCGTTAGTGTATGCAGGGAAGTAACCAAAGCTACCGCCTGACCAATGAATATCCTGCAAACAGCCATTACTAAAGTTTGGCGGTTTAATACCTAAATACTCCTGCATCTTACTATCCCAAAAATTCGGCAACTCACCGAGATTTAGATCGCCGTTAATCAGTAATTCCTCAATCTCAAAGCGTAATATTACATGCATTGGATAAGTTGCTTCATCAGCATCAACCCTGATAAAGTCAGGCTTAACCTCCGTAACTCTTTTATATAGATTTTCAGCTGAATATTCTTGGGTCTTAAGACTAAACTCATCGTGAAGTAATTTTGCTAAAAATTCCATGAATTCTCTAGATCTACCTACTTGCATTTCCATAAATAAAGATTGACTTTCATGAAAAGCCATACCTTTAGCAAGCCCGACAGGCTGACCTTTATACATATCCGGCAAATTCTGTTCATATAAAGCATGTCCGGTTTCGTGGATAATTCCCATTAAACCGCTGATAAAATTGTTTTTATCGTATCTAGTAGTTAAGCGGATATCGTTTGGTGTACCGCCGCAAAAAGGATGGGTTGACTCATCTAAACGTCCTTTATCCCCGTCAAACTGCATAATTTCCATAATGCGTTTTCCGATACGCTTTTGTAATTCAGGGGCTAGTTCACTACTTTTTACTAACTCTTTCTCGTTTTTTTGTTTTTCTAGAACTTTGTTTATAAATTTTGGCAGTTCTGTTTTAAGTACTGAAAAAACTTGTTTAATTTCGCTACTTTTTCTACTCGGATCATACATATCAATAAGCGAATCATAGGGGCTGCACTTAAACACATCTGCTCGCACTTTTGCCACTTCTTTGGTATAATCCAAAACTTCCTGCAAATGCGGCTTAAACAAATTATAATCGTTAGTTTCTCGTGCTTTTCGCCAAACAAGCTCGGCTTTAGTAGTTGCCGCTACCAGCTTTTTTTGTAACTGCTCATCAATACAATTTGCATCTAATATTTTTCTCTCGATTTCCCTAATATTGCCATTCTGCCATTCATTAAGGTTTTTTGATTCCTCTTTTACTTTAACCAGTAACTCTTTAAGCATAGGAGATTTTAGCATAGAATGAACAAGCGAGGTTAAAGTTACTATCTCGTTTGTCCTACTTTCACCTGAACCTATAGGCATATTTACAGCAACATCCCAGTATAATATACTTAGGATGTTATTAAAATGTGCGATTGCCAAAAACTCATTTTCTAGTTTTTTATAGTTGTTCATATTTTTTTCCTATTGTCATTCGGCGACTTGTAGCGTTGTCTTCTAACTCATATGTCATTTCTAGTTCATAAATAAAAGTAGACGAAGATTAACTTCAAAAAGAGCAAGGCGTCCACAAAACGAGGAACGGAGCGTATACTTAATACGTGAGTACCGGAGTATTTGTAGGACAACGTAGCCAATTTTTGAAGTTCATCGAGTATACAACAGCTCTTTTGCTGCTTTTAAGCTTGCCTCGGTGATTGTTTTGCCTGAAATCATACGGGCAAGCTCTGCCTGTCTTTCCTCTAAGTTCAAGGCTTTCACTGCGACTTTCGTTTCTTTCACTAACTGCACTTTTTCGATTTTTATGTGCAAATCTGCTTTACCTGCTACTTGTGGCTGATGCGTAATAACTATTACCTGCGTGGCTAAACTAAGCTTTTTAAGCCTCTCACCAACTTTATCAGCGACCTCACCGCCAATCCCGACATCTATTTCATCGAATATAATAGTCGGTTTTATCATTTTATCAAACAAAGAAGTTTTTAAGGCAAGCATAAATCTTGATAACTCACCACCGGAAGCTATTTTATTGATTGCTTCTGCTGCCATACCTGGATTAGTAGAGGCTTTGAAAATAATCTCATCATTACCACACGCTGCAGGTTCTTTTCGCAAAGTTATTTCAATCCTAAAAACTGCTTTTGCCATTTTAAGCTGTTTTAATTCTTGATGCAAGGAATCTTCTAGCCTTTTTGCTGTAGCAAGACGTTTTGCTGATAAATCTCCAGCTAATCTATAATATTCTAAGTGCAGCTCTATTTCTTGTGCTTGCAAACCTATTTGATTTGCTATTTTGGATTTTAGTATAGTAAGATGCTGTAGAGATTTATCTAGAAATGTACTTAGCTCATCGGCAGGAACACTATATTTACGGCTAATAGCTTTTATGGCAAATAGTCTTTCTTCTACATCCTCAAGACTATACTCTTCATGGTTAAATTTTTCTAAGAGATTAGATAATTCTTGACGGGCTTCTTCTAAATTATTATAAGCTTCTTCCAAACTTCTAGCGATAGTTATAAAATACTCATCTTGACTTTGCCTTGCTAATAATTTTTCTGCTTTACTGATTGATGAGTTGATTTCAGGATTATTAACCTGCTCTAAAATATCCTTTATTAACCGCAAGTCTTTATCTTTATTTTGCAAATCTTTTCTTATATTTGTTAACTGCTCCTCTTCACCTATCTTTATATTTAGCTTTAATAGCTCTTCAGTTGCAAAGCTCAAATAATCGATTTCCTGCTCTATAGAATTTTGTTTTTGTGCTATCTCGGCAATTTCTTTGTGAATATCTTGCCAATCCTGATAACATTTAGAAAGCTTTTGCCGTAACTCTAACAGATTACCATAGCTATCTAAAATATCACGCTGCGTATTTGCTTCTAAAAGAGAAATATTATTGTTTTGTCCGTGGAGTTCAAATAAATAAGTAGCTAATTGCTGCATGATAGCTTTATTAACTACTTGATTATTGATAAAGAAGTTTTTTCGCCCTTGGGCTTTTTGTAAGCATTTTACAAGTAATAATTCTTCAGGCTCAATAAAGTTCTGTGCTAAAAAATTCTTGATTTCTTCGTTTTGTGAAAAGATGATATTAACAACAGCATAATCTTTACCGTGTTTTACTATATTATTTGAAGTTTTATAACCTAAACAAAATAATATAGCATCAAGTAAAATAGATTTACCTGCTCCCGTTTCACCGGTAATAACACATAAACCTTTAGTAAACTCAATTTCCAATTCATCTATTAGGATAAAATCTTTAATCGAGAGACTAAGAAACATAAATTATTTACTTACCAATTTGTACGCATAACTATACCACTGACTATTTGGGTAGTTGTGACCTAACACTGAAGCATATTTTTTTGCTTCATCAGGAAGCCCTAGCATCATATAGCTTTCAGTTAAACGATAAAGAGCTTCTATAGAATGAGAGGTAGTTTGATAATTCTCAATCACTTGTTCAAATCGATTAATTGCAGCTACCGGATTTTTTTTCTTTAAATAGAATCTACCTATTGTTAACTCCTTACCTGCTAAGTGATCGTTTACTAAATCAATTTTTAAAGATGAATCAATAGCATATTTAGTATTTGGGAATTTTGTTATTACTTCTTCAAAACTCTCTTTAGCTAGAAAAGTTCTAGACTGATCATGATTGACGTCGGAAATCATCATATAATATGAGAGAGCTTTAAGATAATATGCATAAGCGATATCCTCATTTGCGGGATGCAGATTAATAAAAACATCAAGTACATCAATTGCTTCCTCGTATTGAGAGGCAAGGAACAGTGAATAAGCTTGCATTAACTCTGCTTGCGGCGTAAATTCATTTCCGGGATGCTGATAAAAAATCTTTCCAAATTCCTCAGCAGCTTTTTTATATTTTTTCTTTTCAAGCAAACCAGTCCCTTCACCGTAAAGATTAGAAATAGGAGTAACTATATCATCACTACTTTTTTTGCTTTTACATCCGCCTAAAGTTAGCCCCACAATGACTAGGACACTTAATAATTTTGCTAATTTCATAAGAACTTAAATTCAGTTAATACCTAAATATACATATAGGTTTGCAGGATTTCAAGAATTCAATTTTTAAAATTTTATAAATTGATATATTTTTAGTGGATCATGCGGCTGAAAATCCTAAAAAAAATTGTTATATGGGGGGATTAATAGAATAAAAAAATACTCATAAGCGTTAACTTATGAGTATTTTTATTTGAAGCGTTATTTAGTATCGTATACGAATATATACTTAGGAAACACCACAATTTGCATTATTAGTATCACCTGACACCATAGAAACGATATCCGGAGCTTTGAATAATATTATAATTGCAGTAACTATAACTAAAGCTACTTCCCACTGTAGTTTACCTCTAAGGGTCTGTATACCTAAGACTATTATACCGATTACTGCTATACCTCTTGCCGTATTACCTCTAAATATTATAATTAAGTTACATAATGCATCACCTACCGGATCGTTAGCGGTACTAGCTAGACTATCAAAAGACATTATTATAATTGCTAAGCCTAATAAAGAAAATAATAGGCGTAGTGACGTATTGTAATCGGTTAGATCCTCATTTAATTTACGAAAGTTCATAAGTTTTACCTCAATAATAGTTAACATTTAATATTAATATATATTTAATCTTATATATAAATCAACTTATAAATATATGCAATTTGAATCAACATAATAAAATATTGCAAAAACATTTATCTTAAGTAACATTATAATCACAATAACCCTTATATATATTTTGAGTAAATGAAGAGTTAGTAAACGAAAGTCAATTTTAAAAAGAGCGAGAAATCCTCAGAACGAGGAACGGAAGCAATCACTTTAGTACGTGAGTATCATAAAAATAATAATTTATAGCATTTTTTTATTATTTTTTTGGATTGCCACGCTCCTTTTAGTCGCTCGCAATGACGATATCAATCTTTACTTATTAATGTCCTAATTTTTGAAATTCTACCTTAATATACTAGCTACCAAATATATAAACAAATGTAAATAAAAACAACCAAACTACATCGACAAAATGCCAGTACCATGCGGCAAACTCAAAACCTAAATGCCCGTTATCACCTGTAGTAAAATCACCTCTCTTAGCTCTAAAGTAACAAACTGTTAAAAATATAGTGCCTATGATTACATGAAGCCCATGAAAACCGGTTGCTAAATAAAAATTTGAAGGATATATACCCTCGGTAAACTTAAAAGCAGCATGATAATATTCATAAGCCTGCATGCCGGTAAAAAATATTCCAAGGATTACAGTAAGAGCTAATGCCGTTACGCAATCTTTTTGATTCTTCTCTTCTACTGCATAATGAGCCCAAGTAACAGTAGTACCTGATAATAATAATATTAATGTGTTAATAAACGGAATGTCAAACGGATCAAAAGGCTTAATGGTAGGAGGCGGCCACACACCTTGTTTTACTACCCATACTCCATCCAAAAGACCGACAGGTGATAGACTTGCTTTGAAAAAAGAAGCAAAAAATACTCCGAAAAACATTATTTCTGTTAAAATAAATAGAGCCATCCCTATTCTCAAGCCTTTTCTGACGGGAATAGTATGGCTATGATCCATAATTCCTTCTTTTATTACATCTTTCCACCAAGAATATAGACAATAAATTACCGAAATAAATCCTAAGGCTAATATATAGTGGTTAAATTTGTAGTCATGCATAAATGAAATGCCGCCTGCAACTAGAAAAAGTAAAGCAAATGAAGTTAATACAGGCCAAGGACTTGGATCAACTATATGAAATAAATGCGATTTAGTATTAGAATTATTTAAAATTATTTTTTGATTCATGTTTTATTTCGTATTTTTTGTTATTGGCTATCGAGTAAATATAAATTATTATTAATTTAAAAGCAAATTTTACTACAAAAAACCCCTAAAAAACGTAAAAAATAGTGTTTCATAACTAAAAATTACATTTTTTATAATTATCACAACTAAAACCTCTTGACTCTTCTGATAATTCAACTAATATATAAAACCGTTAATGATGTTTAAGCTCCATTGTTGCAAGACCAATCTGTCAAAACTTTAAGCAAAGTTATGCCAGGGGTCTGTTATTATAAGTGAATAAATCACGAAATATAATGGAGGTTGTTGTTTTTCAACAACGGAGCTTAACCCCTGGCACCCTATTTATTACTGTTTAAGTTTGGTTGAAAAAAATTTATATGAAACCTGCTTCTGAAACATCCCAAGAAAATCCGCAAGAACTATTGAAACTCTCCATAATACGGATAGAAGTGTTTATGCGATTCAGCAAAAAAATCTTATAGCAGAACTTAAAGACATTTTAGAGGATATGAGTTCTTATTACTCTCGCCTTGGAAATATTGAAGAAAATAACAAATGTCTTGAATATCACAAATCATGTACCACAAGCCTTAATGATTAAGACTCAAAAGAGATATATTTGCTAAGGTTTTAGGAAAATCACCGGCTTTTGAAGATGTATAAAATCAAATTTTCTTACTCAATTTAATTGCGATTCGGCAAATTGTTTTCACCGCCTTACTAATTAATTTTGCAGATGTTGCATTTTTGCTATCATTCATTATAGCTATGTCTTTATGCTCGATCTCATCTAACCGAAATTTAGTAATATTTTCTAACAATTCCGCTTCAATATTGTTATTTTCTAAGTAATCCATTTGCTGCTTATAGTGTTTTTCTATTACTTCTTCCACACTCTCCGTCACTAGCATTGCCGTTTTTACTCCTATCTTGGAAGATATAGCTCCAAGTAAAAATCCAAAATGATGCCAAAAAAGTAATAACGCAGTCGGTCTTACTTTTCTTTCTAGTAATTTTTTCTCAAAATAATTTAAATGTATTTCTTCCTGTTCTAACATTTCCTTAATTAATACATGATCATTTTGAGATTTGGTATATTTTAACTGTCCTTGATAAATCCTTTTTGCTCCATACTCACCGGCGTGATTAACTCTAATTATCTCATGAATTTGCTTATCAGGGTTAGAAAAATCAGGTCTCGGCATAATGTACCTTTAATATTTTATTTATAAAATCTTCACTTTCTTTTGCTGACAAAAATTCCCTTTTAGCTGTCTCTTCTGCTCGCATTATCCAATATTCATCTTCGAGCTCATCTGTAATAATTAATTCTTTAAAAGCTTTTGCAGCAGGTCGAAGCCGGCAGGATTCAGCTTATAATCCACCTCTGCTTGTTGTAGTCTCTTTAAGGTTTTCAAACATTCATCTAAGCTAAGGTTGCTTGCTATTTTGGTAAAATCACTAATATACTGGTAGAAAATCGGCGGTGATAATGATTTTATTGCGAGATCAAGCCGCTCCCCGCTTTTTACTTTTAATAAAACTATATATAAATTCAAATAATGCCTTATTAACGCTCTAATAATTAGTACTTCATTTATATTTTGCTTTTTTAATATATTTAGCTCTTCTAAAAAATTAGTATAATCTTTTTTTGAAAAATACATTGCTAAATCACTGCCGTTTGCCGTGATCTCACTACTTAGTACTTCTTTTATATCATTTAGTGTAATTTCCTGTTTATCATGAGCAAAATATACAAGCTTCTTTATTTCATTAGAAACTAATTCATGATCGCCTTTTAAATGGGTTTTTAAATAAATAAGAGCTTCTTTATTGATAGTTTTATTACATCTTTCTAGTTTATTTAAAATTATTTTTTCAATTTTTGTTTCGTCATCATGATAACAGGCAAGAGCAGCTAAATATTCTTCAGTTTCAAAAAATTTTCTAAAGCTTCCGCTTGCTGTAATATCCTCACCGATAAATACTGGAAAATGAATATACTCATTACTTAAAATGGTTTTCAAATTCTTATCTATTGAATTTCCTACTCCTCTAATTTTAATCAATTCTTTTTGACCAAAAAAATTCGGTGAATTAAGCAATATTTCTAATGATGAAGCATTAAGATCACTATGCTCAATGGAAGTTTGTAGCATATTAAATTTCTTTACCAAATGCTGACAAATTTTGTCAATATAGCCTTTATCAGGACCATATAACAAAAGAGCTTTGATTTTTCCGGTTGTTATTAATTCAAATAAGCGGTTAATTTGTGAGAAATAAACTTTCATAGATTTATGCTTCTGCTAAAGTATAAAATTAACCTACTACGAATCTCTTCAGCTGCCGCATAAGCCAAGTCTATACCTGTTTCTTCCTTCTCAATATTTGTGGCATAAGGGGTAAAAATAGCATTGTATGAAGTTGTTTGATAGAATTTCTCTTGAATTAATATTTCGTTGCTTTCTATATCGATTAATTTATACCTGACTAATTGATTAATATACTCCCTCAAAACATTAGAATTTTTCTCAATAGTAGCCGGCATGGTAGCTGCTACTAATTCCGCTTTGAGCAAATATTTTGCTTTTGTTTTTTGCGGTAAAATACTTGTTAAGCGATGATAAAACTCAGCTCCCTCTATTGTTTTTATAGCTTCTACTTCTATAGCTTCTAAATCTTTAATCGTTTTATTATTAGTATATTTTGTATCATAGACAGGTTTTAAATTACAACCATTTACAAATAAGATTAGGAAAACAATAAATAAATAACGCATAACTTTCAGATTATTTTTTATTATATTAATACCAGCTTATTTTAGTTTTGGGAAAGGAAAATATTGAGGTTATTGGATTGTAGATAATAAAAAAGGATAAGATTTGATTGAATCTTATCCTAGTTTAAATTAATTTAAAGTTTCCTCATCAAAATTTATAATTTTTCCTCCTAACTTTAATGGAGAGATTTCATTAAAATAATACTTCATTTCCTCAAGCTCTTCAGGAGTGAATTTTTCCATGTTAGAACTTTTATCAGATGAAAAATTATTGCTTGACTGTTTATTTTCAGAATACTGTTCTTTACTCATTTTATCTCCAAAATTTATAGAATATTGCTAATTTGAAATTTTTAAAAATGTTTATCCATAAGATGACTACAATCTATCAATTTCATATTATTTGAAAATAACAATTCATCTTCAAAATTGAAATCATTGATAATAGTATTTTTTTCATACTCTACTAATTTTTTTCTTACTTTTTCAATACTTTTTTCTGATAGTGCTTTACCGAAGCCGTATTTTTCACCGAACGTTAAGGGAGTTAATTCCTCCTTATCTTTTTCTGCTATTAACTTAGGTTTATTTTTCAACAATATTTCTATCATTGTCTCGTCTGCTACACCTAACAGAGCAATATGTAAAATGTTATATTTCTCCGGCAAAGCTTTTATATTTATTAGCTCGGGATTTGCCTCTAAAATAGTTATTACTATTTTTATCTCGTTTTGTTCTACTGCTTTACAAAAAATACATTGATTGTATTCCGTATTATGTACAAAATAAAACTTTAACTCCTTTTCATCTAGATTTTTTATATATTCTAGATTTAGATTCTGGTTCTTGTTTAAGTAAATATAGTTTGAAAAAGCCGGTTTTGGAGTAGGCGTAAGAATTATTCTATCTTCCTCTGAATTAGGCGAAAAAGTTGAATCTTTTTTTAAATTACTTGTGTTTAAAGTAGGTATAGACGGCGAGCGTTTTTGTTTACTCATTGTTTCTCCTAAAATTATAAAAAATTAGAGCTTAAATAATAAAATTATAATTAGTTTAGGCTTTTAGAAAATTTTTGTTAAGTCTCACCATGTTCAAATTTTGAACCGAGTAAACCTCCTAAATCATCATTTAAAAAATTAAATATTCCCTCTTCTGTTCTAGGGGTCAAAATATATTGTGCTTCAGCGTTTTTTAATAATTCTTTTATTTGCTCGATTTGGCTAGCTGATAAGTTTTTGTTGAAACCGTTCTTTTCCATAAACCCAACTGGGGTTAATTTTTCTTTATCAAAATATGTAGCTAATATAGGATTTTTTTGTAATAAAAATTCTATCATCTCTAAGCTAGTTTCCCCCATCAAAGCTTTATGTAAGACATTATAACCGTCAGAAGTTTTTGCATTTATAAGTTTTGGGTTTATTTTCAATATTTTTTTGACTAATTCTATTTTGTTTTGCTTAACTGCTTCAAGAAAATCATACTTATTATGCTGCATATCAAGCTCGAAAATTAATTGCAATTTCTGCTCATCATATTCCTCTAAAGTGTTAACATATTCTGCAGATGTGGGCATAGTGTCTTCTGAATGAAGATATTCCCATATTTCCTGTTCAGTCCTAGGTGTCATGTCATAATTTTTTGAATTTGTAGGACAGCAATTATCTTCGGTAGGTAAATTTAGACTGGGTATTTGTTGTTTAATCATTATTTACTCCTAAATTTATAAAAGTTCAAACCTTGTAATTTAAGGTTATTTAAAGTTTATAAATTTAGGAGTAACAACACAATAAGTGGAGTTGAATTTGACATTATTTAATTGATTAACAATTGTTAATTTACCACAGCAAATTAGTTACTGAAGC